>Ga0247839_1003899_pt1 | contig 19857 bp, 20 predicted proteins | sample LaCruzMarch2015__6_FD_192405 | JGI IMG/M metagenome (GOLD analysis project Ga0247839, IMG submission 192405) | Freshwater microbial communities from meromictic Lake La Cruz, Castile-La Mancha, Spain - LaCruzMarch2015_16m | ecosystem: Environmental > Aquatic > Freshwater > Lake | place: Spain... | reverse complement strand
TAAGCCGTTACCTTACCAACTACCTGATGGGATATAGGTTCATCCTTTGGCGATAAATCTTTGGCAGAACAACCATGCGATTGTCGCTGCTTCATCTGGTATTGTCCCCGATTTCTCGGGGTTATCCCAGTCCAAAGGGCAGATTACCTATACATTACTCACCCTTGCGCCAAGTACTCACAACCGAAGTTGCTTCCCTTTGACTTGCATGTGTTAGGCACGCCGCCAGCGTTCGTCCTGAGCCAGGATCAAACTCTCCGTTGTAGAGTTTAATCTGTTTGATCCGGCTAAAAAATACTTTGAGTCGTTAGACCCAAAGAAATTGACTTTGGCTTTTCACTTGACAACAAATTCAAAGAACTTGACCTTACTCGATCAAGGGAGCCAAATGTACATCTTTTCTGATCACTTGCAAAATCTTATTTCCTCTTTTTTCATTTTCTCAGGATTTTAAATCCGCCAGCGACAAAACATCTGTATTCTGCTCTTTCCCTTAACATCCATTACCGTCAGAGTATCCTTTTTCGATTCTATTTCCTCTTTGACTTTCTGATGATAGGGGCTGCTCACGAACAAACGCACCTGCAAGAAGACCTTTCCTTGTGACAATCCGGGCAAGAGGAAAAAAATGAAGTCTCTTTGTGAAACGTGCTATTTTTTCCCTTTTCTGAAGCGACACCTTCTTGTAGCAATGCCTAACGCTTACCGTGCTTTATTTTCCGAATTCTGAGGGGGCCCGGCACTTTTCATCGGATAGGCTCCAAGATGCTTCACATCGTCTTGTCTTAATATTTGACCTTTATACATCAAGCACCAACGGTTTGCGCCCTTTCCGATGCAATTTGAAAACTGTTCCGGTTTTAAGCTCCTGAGCCATTGCAAGAAAGCGTCCCATTTTTCCTTACTGGCCAAAGCAAGATTATAAGTATCGCTGTCGTGTTTGACAAGAACAACTTCTTCCTTGCTATCTTTGATAAAATAATACACTGACCGTTTTTGGCAATCCGACTTGCTAAGCAATTGGATTTGTTTTTGTGCGGTCACGTCACCCTTATATAACGTCACGACATCATCACCCTCAATAACACTTTCTTTCCCCTCGCTGACATGACGAAAAAGGTAGTCGGCACTCGCATTCAATATTACCCCCTCAGTATTCTCATACCAGTACGGAATACGAGTCGGAATAATCTTAAGTGAGAGATCTGCCGGCTTCGTGGGGGTGCCATTATCATCGATGAGTTCCCCGAATTCTATCAGATTGACCGTTTTACCGCCCATTTTTATGGTCAGTACAACGGAGGTATTCCCCTCTAAATCGCGGTCTATGCCTCCCTGTTGAATAACAACTCCTTTTTCAGGGGTCAGCGTGCCTGAAACTGTTATGGAGCGCGTTTTTAACGCCAATTCCTCACTGCTTTTGTCGCTCCGTACCACCCCGATTTCTCCATCACCAACAATCGAACCGGAGAGCTTCGGCGTAAGATTAGCGTTAAACGAAGCTGATGATTCATGTGAAACTTTGCCTAAATCGATCGTTACATAATCTGTTTCAAGTTTGTCCCAGTTCTGTAATTGATACCAATCAGCCCCGCACTCTAACGTTAGTTCTAACTTGGCGATCCTGTCTGCTGCGGTGACAGGATCGTCGGGAGCGAGCATCACAGCATCGACCTTCTTTACGCTCAAGACGATCAATTTGTTGATTGTCGTTAGATCGACCCTACTTCCGTCCTCTGCCTCTTGCACATTTTTTGGAAACGGTTTTGCAAGCAGATTCAAAAGATCGTCCGATTTCTTCAAGTCTTTTAATTGCTTCGCCACATCGATATAGCTTGCCTGCCCACGTTCTGATAAAGACAGAATCGCAGGCGCTGAGTGCCGCAGAGCCGTCTGGGGTGGATCGATATGGATGGCCTTTAGCTCGATCAACTCGTGCGGAGGTTTGGTATTCCATTGCATGCTCTTGAATCGACGAGTGACTAACTGCTCTCCGGTACAACCAGAGAGCAAAACAAGCAAGGGGAATATGGCGATGGTACGTTTCATTACACATCCTCCTTTTTGGTAAGTATATAAACCCCTCCTATCGAATACGAGCCATCCACAGCATATTTTTCCGACTTGCATTTCATACCACTGTAACTCTTCCTGGTCACCCGGTATTTCTCTTTTACTTCAAGTGTGCACTGAGCCTCTGCCTGTGGACACGAACCATACTCTTCAGCAATCACCCAGTAATCCGGATTTGCCTCCAATTCTTCATCAAGACAAATAGCGTAGATATTCTCTTGCATAACGTCCCCTTGTGAATTTATTGTAATAGTGAGTCCAACGCTTGAACTCTGATATGAATTTTGCGCCAACAGCAATAATGGAATAGATAATGGGTGTGCCGGTTCTCTTTTGATCCTTCCAATCCGTTAAACACCTTGATGCCATTGATAAACAGGTGGAATTTGTTGATTGTTCAGGTGTGCGGGAAACCATGTGCCCGGCATGTGCCGTCCATTGATTGGTACGATTTCCCCCGGAATACTCAAAATAACCTTACTCGGAAAAATAGTGAGCAAATCGCTGTATATGCGTAAGTATACGATATATTTTGCGCAACAATAGCTTTATCGGTTCAAAAGGAATGACAATACCGCCAATTTTTACAGTATATTCCCAAATCAAGGTAAGAACTCGCCCGTGAACTCTTCAGTGTTGCACAGATCTCGCCGATACTGATGCTCATGTTTTTGCTCATTTTCTTAGCCATCTGCACTCTCGGATCATCCTTTGAAATTTTCGGTACCCCTCCTTTTCTTCCTCTTGCCCTTGCTGCAGTAAGGTCTGCCTGGGTACGTTTTCCAAGCCATGACATTCGATGTGAAGGATTGGCCAATTTCCTTTTTCAGCTTCTTGTTCAACCTGAAAGTCGGATAAAGCATACACATTAACTGAAAAACATCGCCACCTGAGCACTGTTCGATTCGACCACGATATCGACCTACTCCGAAAACCTGTACCATGCCTCCTGAACTCGAATGGTATGCCAATATCAGGAGTGAAAAGAGCCGACGGGCATACCGAAACGACGTGAAGGAACTGTCCCGATTTCTCGGCATTACGGAACCGGAAGAAATGCGCATGGTCACAAGGGCGCACCTGCTTGCCTGGCGAACGGATCTCGAACAGCGTAACCTCGCTGCCGCCACGATCCGCCGCAAGCTTGCTTCGATCTCTTCGCTTTTCGACTACCTCTGTGAACAGAATGCCGTGTTGCATAACCCGGTTCTTGGGGTGAAACGCCCTGCGGCCAACAACAACGAAGGGACGACGCCTGCCCTTGATGACAGTCAGGCAAGAATGCTGCTTGATGCTCCGCCTGCGAATACCCTTAAAGACAAAAGGGACAGGGTAATTCTCGCTACCCTGCTCTACCACGGGTTGCGCAGGGAAGAACTTTGTCGGCTGCAGGTTAAAGATTTGCAGCAACGGAGCGGTGTTCAGCATTTGTGTATACACGGTAAACGGGAAAAGATCAGGTTTTTGCCGATGCATCCGATGGCCCAGCGGTTAATTAATGAGTATCTTGAAGCTGCCGGTCACCGTGACGACCAGAAAGGCCCACTTTTTCGACCGGTAAAAAACAATATCACCGGCACACTGCTCAAACCGCTGGATCCCCAGGCAGTCTATACCTGTATTATCCGGAAATACGGAAAAGAAACAGGCATCAACACTATGCGAACAGCGCTCTCGACAGAAACGATCCAATGTTCCGTTGCGCGACTTCGCGTTTGACGCGGCATTAGCGGCGCAATGGTTTTCGCTGGCTGTTGAACTCTGGCGTGCGCCTCGTCCTGATCTGCTTTGTGGGTTGGTTCGTCATTGCTGGCCTTGGACCGCAGGTGCGAATGGTGTGGGTTGTGAGCCAGATGAGGAGCCTGGCGAACTGGCATACGAATGGAACGATACCTATTTCGCTGCCGCGCTTGTTGCCGCAGTCTCGATCGGAGACACAGGCATTGTGGAATACGTGATAGATCCTCTCGCCAAATTTTGCCGGAAGAACGATTCTTTGATGCCGTAAAAGCTGTGCTACATGAGCTGGATCAGCTATGGTTAAACGACGAAGTGGTATCAGACAGTACTGCAATATCGATCCGAGAAACGCTGGCAAAGCGGCTCATTGAGACTCGATTATGGCGCAACTTGGCGTCCGAACGTTCCGTGACAATAGAGATTCATCTTGCCGAGGCGGTTGCAGCGATGTTTATGGGAAAGCACCAAATGGGAAGAGTGCCTTACTGCTATGTCCTTACCCCTGGAGCCACCCGCGTTGACTTACTCCTGCCCATGCTTATGCAATTGGCTGAGCAGGCAGCAGGGTCTTCGTTTGTTGCTATAGCCTACCTCGAACTGCTGGAAGTCGAGCCGCACGTGAATCTGCTGATGTTCATGAGTCGTGCTGTGATGGCGTGGTGGCGGGTACAGTGTGCGAATGCTGAGTTCTGGATCGATCACAGGATCGGACAGCGCATATGCAACTGGATCGACAAGGCGCTACTCAATGCGCCAGTTTCATCAAAGATACTTGACAGCGTGGAACTCACCGCGATTGTCGACATTTTGGTGCAATGCGGCACGCCGAAAGTCAGACGTCCGCCGATAAGTTTTGGAGTCATCAGTCGCGGGGCATTGCAGCCCAAGGTACCCAAATAAATTTCTGGTGTCTATTATAACTCCTGCGGTCATCAAAGCCTTCACTTACAGATCAAGCAATTGCTACCCGTTCGATACCCGGGCATATCCAAATGGATCACTACTGTACAAATTATCGAAAAAAAGATTTTATAAACTACACATAGAGATATTGACCTTTAGGGCTGGTTCGACAACACTCTCAATTCTATCTCTGCCATATTCAGCCAGCTTCCGTATTTTGGGGTATAGATAAATTCGAATCTATCCAATAACGCTTTTGCTTTCCTGGGGTTAAATGCATGATACAGTGAGCCGGGCTCATGCGTATTGAGATTGGCCATCACCAGCTTAATCCTTTCTGCGTACTTGTACTGTTTGGCGATCTCTTCAAGAAATTTTGCCCAGTCATATCGTTTTCTGCTTGCGGTTACTCGAACCATCCGTTTTCCAAGCAAGGGTTACAATGGATCATAGGGTTGTTTGTAAACGTCCAGAACCATCTCCATGTGTGCCACAAAATTCCCATCGCTGAGCGGAGGAATCACCCATCCTTCTTGCTTCCTGAGCTTAAGGACGTTTTTTTTAACACCCGGCGAACGGTCTCGTAGGAAATATCTTCAACATAGTTCAGTTCAGTTGCCTTGTCGGCCAGCAATCTCAATGTCCATCGCTTATGACCTTTCGGTGCTTCAGAACAGCTCATTGCTATCAGATGTGCTTCAAGGTCGCCATCAGCTTTTCGTTTATATACACGGGTTGAGGGCTTACCGGTAAGTGCCATGTCGATGCCCTCTTCTACAAATCGCTTTTTAACCCGGTCTATCGTTTTCATGCTGACATTCAGAACACGGGCGATGGTTTCATTGATTGACCGCTCTTTCTGGTATTTGCCTTCATCACATGCCAATAAAATCAGTGCATTCAAAACCGTTTGAGCAGCATGCTTTCCTCTGCTGCTGAAAGCATCAAGCTCTTTCCGTTCTTCTTGTGTCAGGGTGACTTTGTACTTCTTCATATTCAATCCTTTTTTGGTTGATTATGAAGAACAATATACGATTATTTATACGTCTTTCTACATGTGACATGACGCCAGAGGTAAACACGATTATCAGGGGCCACGTTTTCCCGCCCCGGATAATGGACATTGCAAAATCAGTAGCAGCCGAGTTTCAAAAATTTGTGGCCATGACGGTGGTGTCACATGCAGAATTGTTCGGCGGAAAAGCACAAGGTCAACAGAAAACACAGGTCGCCCGGGATTTTGGTATCAGTCGAGAGACACTCTATCAATATTTTCGTTTGTCGGAGAGCTGAAAATGCTTCGGCGCTATATTAGGGTCACCTCAGAATTTAGATTTTAAAGATCGGCAAGCGTTTTTTATCAGGATAAATTCTTTTATATAACAGCACATTTAATTCACCAAAATACTGTTAAATAATCACTTAACAAAATATTGCCCAGCCTTGATATAAGGCAGCCGCACCTTAAAATCTGATAAGAGAGTTTGATGTTTTATAAAAAACTTTATAAGTCATAAACGATTAAGCGGTCAACAAAAACTCATTACGTAATCCTTACCAAAACCGTCCAAGATTTTGCAGACATCTTCTTCAAGAGTTTTTTCATTTCGCGTCTTGAATTCCATCAATTCATACTTCACCTTGTGCCAATACTTTTCAATTCGATTGAGCTCTGGACTGTAAGGTGGCAAGAAATAAAGAGTCAGCCCCTTTTGAGCCAGCACCTTTAACATCGGTTGAACCGCTTTCGCTTTATGGAATGACGCATTGTCCAGAATGACCGTTAACGGTTTGCCCACGTAGTTCATCAGCAGATGTAGTCGGAAATTAAAAATCAGCCAATTTCGGAAATTAGCAATCACCCAGGCAGCGGCTTCAGATTACGTCATTTTGCAATGATTTCCTACTCCTTTTTGAAGTGGTAGTTGCTTTTTTCTACGATTGCCCCCTCCTTCCGGCGATTGTTGTTGTTCGAAGATGGTTGTCCGGTGTTCGAGCCGGTAGCTCTTTCCGGTCAGTTTAATGACTTCGCATTTGTAGAGCAGCCGATCAAGCAGAGCCGTCGCAAGAACCTCGTCGCCAAGCATCTCTGCCCACTCTTTCGGGCTTTTATTGGTGGTAATGATGAATGATGTCTGTTCATGCAGTTGGTTGACAAGCTGGAACAGCCCGACGGCAACACTTTTTTCCAGCGGGAACATCATGATGTCGTCGATAACCAGCAGATGCGCACTCAACAATCGTTTGTACTCTCTTGCTGCCGCCGCTGTAATCTCTTTGAACCTGATAGTCTGGATGAGGTCATCCATGGTGCGGAACAGTGCGTGATAACCGAGTTTCAGCGCTTCATGGCAGAGCCCGCCAGCAAGATAGCTCTTGCCGGTTCCGCTTGGCCCGATAAGGATCAGGTTGAAGTTCTGGTCGAGCCAGAGCAGTTGCCGTAACTGCTGGAGCTGGACTTGGCTGATCCCGTTTTGCACTCCCGAGTCATAATGATCAAGATCATGGAGCAACGGAAGGTTTGCTATTTTCCGGCGCCGTTCAAGATGAGCTTTCCGTCGGCAGGAGAGTTCACTTTCAAGCAGGGTCAGCGCAAAATCGCTGTAGGATGGTTCGCTTTTGCGCGCTTCTTCGAGCAGGAGATCGACGGTTCCTGCCAGCCCGGTGAGATTAAGTTCTCGGGCGTGTTCCTGTATGGTGGTAATGGTTCTTTCCATGGTCGTTAACTGAAAATGTTTTCATAGGTGGTTATGCCACTGCTGTCCGGCACGAACGAGAGCATCCTGTCCATATCACTTCGGAGTGTTTTCGGGCGGAAGGTGTTGAGCACCGCCTGATGACTCTGTTTTTCCTCCTGCTTCCGGTAATGGTGCAGGATATCATGGAACTCACCGGACGAAAAGAGATGATGATCGACACAGTGTGCGAGGGCATCATCAATCAACCTTTGCGGGCATCCGCTGATGGCATTGCGTACATGCAGGAACTGGTCTCGACTGTATCGGGGATAACGGTTGTGGATGCTTTCAAGAAACCGTTCCGCGTGTTCCTGATTGGTGAAAAGCAGCATAAGCGAATCCTGCAACTCTCGCAGTTTGGAGGAGGTATCACGGCGATGGTTGTTGTTGATCACCACGGTGCCTTTGCCGCTCTCAATCGGGTGATTGGCCAGCAACCTGCCCTCTTGAGCATAGAGACAAAGGGTGTTCTGCCTGACTTCCAGTACAACCAGTGTACCCGGCCCTTTATAGGTGCCGACTGGCAGGCTATAAAAATTCCCTCGATACGAGATCGTGTTGTCTTTGCGTACATGGTATTCTTTACCGACAGCACCGGAAATCGGGTAGGGTAAGGGTTCAAAAGGGCGAAGATGCCGTTTTTCCACCTGCCATTCAGCCTCAGGTACCAGACGTGTTGTCGCATGTTCCTTGGCATTGGCGGTTCGCTGGAGCCAAAGCAGCACCTCCTGGTTCAATGCGTCAAGATTGACAAAGCACCGTCCCGGCAGGAAGTTGTGCTTCACATACTTGACGCCAGCCTCGATTTTTCCTTTGCTTTCCGGATCGCTTTTCCGGCAGAGGTGGATCTTGAGACTGCGGTGCAACAGGTATTTCCTGAATGCCTCAGTATAGAGGATAGCACCCCGGTTCTCATCGGTAACAATGGTGGAATCCTGATCATAGACCAGTGTGTGCGGTATGCCCTCAAAAAAAGAAAATGCCTGTTCATGAGCCTCAACCACAAAGCGGGTCGTAATCGGCTGCTGGCTGAAGCTGACAAACTTCTGACGACTTCGGGAGAGCAGCATGATCATGAAGTGCACCTTCATTTTGCAGGCATCAGCATTGACCATCCAGTACTCACCAAAATCAACCTGCGCCTGCTCTCCGTAGGGAAGTTGTTCGACCGGATGATAGTACCGAGGGGTTCCCTTCGGCTTCGGAATATCATGGGATTTTCGGATCCACTGGACAAAGGAGTAGATCGTTCGAGTGGTTACCTCCTGCAAATCCAGGTGATGCTCTTTCAACCAATCTTCGACTTGAGCGGCACTGCAGTCAGGATAGTCGGTAACCCTCTTCTTGACAAACTCTTCATAGGGTAGCAATTTGCGGTTACGCTGCTTCTGCAGAGCAAGAAAGGCACTGAATTCCTCCTCAGTCATACGCAGGTACTTGCGCACAGTCACCCTGTCCAAGCCGGTATTTCGGCTGATTTGGCGGATGCTTAATCCTTCTCGGGAAAGTTCCTTAACTTTGTTGTACATGGTTAGCTTTTTTAACTGTGTCCTCATAGCTCCGGGGTTTGATTTGGTTCGCACCTTCAAACTACGAGCTATGGGTGTTTTTTACGCTAACCCTGGGTGATTCTTATTTTCCGAAATTGGCTTATTCTTATTTTCCGATCACAGCAGACCAAGAAAGCCGGTAAATATAAGTGAATCTGTTGGTTGCCACAGCGCAACTGAGAACAAATCACCCGTTGAGAGCATGGCTCCGATGACATTCAGGCGTTTCCCCCGATTGGCATCAATCTTGTGACATTTGCCTCTATGTGTCCAAGCACTGCGGTTTGGCTGGGCCTGTGCAAAACCAGTTTCGTCCACATAAGCTAAGATCCTTTCATCACGTTCGACTTGATCTTTCATCACTTCGAGTTCTAACTGTGCTTGTCGAAACTTGACTTCATCTCGTTTTTTTTTAAGCTAAGACGTGTTCTTTTCCATACAACGCCAAGTGCTTTCAACGCATTACGCGCGGTACCAACGCTCACTTCTACATCGCACTGTTCCTTTAACCGGGCCACTATCGCAGGGGCTGTCAGCGCTTCCTCTTCCACCCAAATATTGATCTGTTCACGGTGAATTGCGTTCAGTTTCGGAGGTGCGCCGCTTCGATGCACATCAAATAAAAAGACAAACCCTTTTGATAACCAGTTCTTACGTCGGTCATAAACCGTATCGATATTCAGGCCTTGCAACGCCACTATGGCCTTTGCTTTCAAGCCAGCGTCAAAATGTAACAGTGTTTGAGCCCGATGACGTGCTCGCCAATCACTCCCTTTAGCCACAACTTCTTGTAGCTTTGCACGATCGCTTGCAGATAATTCCAAGGGGCTTAACTTCATGTTTTATAGGGGCAGGGGTTTCTGTTTCCTTTCTTGCCCTTATATTACGGAAACAATTCTTGTTAACCGCTTATATTAAAATGATTTGCGTATCAACAAATTCTCTTGGAGGGTTTTAACATCCGTTTCCTGAAGCGACCCCAAAAAGAGCTAATGCGTTCAAACCGCATCATGATTGATAGCCTTTTCTGACAGCATCTTGCATGAGATCAACTTCTTCATCGGTCAAAAAGCTGAAATGAGACTCCCTTTTTTTTGCAGAAAGGCGGCCATTATTTTGTAAGCAGAGCCTGATGAAGAGATTGATTCGATGATCAGGCATGTCCACAATGTCTTGCATCGCTCTTTTGGCGTTGTCATAGTTGACAAGAAAATCCAACTCTTCTTTTAATTCCTCTTCAATGGTTTTCATGACAAACGCATATAACGCTTCTGCCTGGGTCGTCATGTCTATGTAGCGGTACCATGTTCCGGTTTCTTCTGATACGGTCATGTGGCCGATTTCGTCCAGCTCATAATCAATGAGTTGCAATAGTGGGGTTGAATACGATTCGAGTGATCTGTTATACAATGTTGGGTTTTTAAGTATAGCTGCTGACACCGGAAACATAATACCTTTGGGAACGGCGCCTCGCCGGGAAAGAATATTATGGATGAGAAAACGATGAATCCTGCCGTTTCCATCTTCAAACGGGTGCAGAAAGACAAAGCCGTACGAGATGATCGAAGCGTGAATAATTGGATGAACACATTCCTGTTTCAGTTTATGATGTGTCGCAAGCAGTCCCTCCATAAGAATTGGCAGATCTTCCGGTTTCGGGCATATATAGTGAACCTTCTGTAGGTAGGGCGAAATGGTTTCAGAAACATAATTCTGGACTTTTCTGTAATCGGTATTCTGAAATCTCTGATCTACAATGGTGTTCTGGATGTTGATCAGGAGATCCTTGGTACAAAAATCCCGTTTTTCTGCGATTGCAAGTAAAGCAATGAATTTTTCTGTACGAGACGCGCTTGGAGTGATATGCTCAATTTCAAAAGATGATTTGGTTTCCTTGGTGTAGAGGTAGTTCAGTGCTCGTTTGAGTAGCTCAGGATGGTAGTTTATGACGATCTCTTTACAGCGTTGAAAAAAATCGTTTTGTTCCATGTTTGCCAGCTTTTCCGTGCGTCGGACAACAGGGCAGAACTCAGAGGTTCCCAGAAGATTGTTGACAATTCTATATCGTTGTACGTTTTCACCGTGAGAGGCCGTATAGTACCGCTCTTCTTCAAGAAGCTTAACGTAATTACCTTGTGTTATGTCCTCTAATGGTAGTCTTTTGCCTGTAAGGAATTCATAAAGAAACCAGATTTTACGCGCATATCGTCCAGTTGGCTTTGATTGTATCCACATACAGAGATCATCGATGTCAACAACTTCAAAAATCTGACAAAGCGTGGCCAGGTTGATACCGTCATATTTAAGCGCAAACTCCAGATGGTCACCTGTTCGGTCTCCTGGCCAGTATGATGCCGGATAGATGGTTTCAACATAGCCGTCTTCAACGATCGAATTTTTAGTTCCTGATTGTCCTATGAATGATTTTTGCCAGTTAGGTATCGTTTGTAGTCGATGTTTTGCTAAAAAGTATTCATAACCGGCTGCTCGATGTGTTTCCATGTCTTGAAAGGGTTAAAAAATGATGCAAGGTAAAGGCATTGTCTTAATTTGATTATTTTATTTGAAAAACAGTTACTATTAATATGTTTTATTTGAAAAGTATTACTATTAATATGTTTTATTTGAAAAGTGTTATAATTTCTCAACAAACGGTCAATGCCCGGCCTGGATTTGGGAGGATTTCTGCTTGGCATGAGGGAACATTTGCAATACACTTGCCGAACATCTGTTGACCACCAGAAAAAAACGACGGTGACTGTGGTGAAAACGGGCGGTGTTCAGGATGGAGGGCATACAAAACTGGGGGAGACGAAGCATATTGAAAGATCTTTTCGACATCCTTGGGGTCTGCATTACTCGGTGCCTTGTGGTAGAGTTTTTTTCTATGTTCTGTATGAAAACGGCTATAGAGTCTCTTCCGCGAATAAATTATACGGGTAACGATAAGTATTTTAAGGCTATAACTTTTTATACGTTACGATAAATCACCGGTTATTCGCATCACAGAGGCACGGGATATGCCAAAGGTTCTGGAGAGAGCACTGACCGACTGACCGTTCTTCCTCATCTCGATGATCTGTGAGCGCTGCTGCTCTGTTGTCTTGTGTGGTCGCCCCAATGTTTTACCCTGGCTTCTGGTCCGGGCTAGTCCTGCCTGTGTACGCTCAATCAATAAATCACGTTCCATTTCGGCTACAGCGGACAACATGGTAAGCATGAGTTTTCCCGCTGGTGAAGTGAGGTCAAGTTGACCAAGCTGGATCACGAACACCTTGATCTCCCGTTCGGCAAGATTTTTCATGGTGGAGAGAACATCCTGGGCATCACGGCCAAGCCGGTCAAGCTTTGAGACAATCAATGTTTCCCCGTTTCTTATCTGACCAAGCAGCGCTCTGAACTGAGGTCGCTGTGATGCATGGGAGCTTCCGCTTACCCCTTCATCATTGAACCAGTAATCAACCTTGAACCCGGCACGCTCAATCTCAAGCCGCTGATTCTCGGTTGTCTGATCCTTGGTGCTCACCCTTCCATAACCGAAAGTCGCCATACTGATTTTTGTCTGAGTTTTTGACTAAACCTGTTCAATAACGTATTCAATTTATATGAACACGCATAAAATAACAAAGGCTATTTTATGAACAGATATTTAGAGGGATTATCAGTGTGTTCGTAAACGGTCGTTTGTGAACATACTAATAACCCCCGCCCCCCGATTACTGAGCGTACAATTTCGGGGGATAGGCAATCATAGCCACTATTCTCCGGTGTGCTCGATTGACTTTATGCTGAAGAAAATAATGCCTAAGCGAACGATATTTTCCGTTTTCTGAGGCGACGCCTGATGGAGGTCGGCAGCACCATTTTGTTGGGGTTTGATCGTGATGAGGAGGGTGAGCATTTTGCCGAGCGCTTCAGAAACCTGGTTAAGGGGTATGACTATCTTCGTCATGCTCCGGATTCTGGGAAAGACTGGAATGATGTGCTGACCAGAAAGAGGGGGGCGTAGTCCTCTGTTCTGTTTTAGCGGAATCATGCAGGTTGCTTGTTTTCCTCTTGCCCATTTATCTACTCAATAGCTTGCATGGCCTTTTAACCGTATTTAATTCGTTTTATGAAAATCTTCTATACACTAAATATATCATTGCGCATATTTTCGCTAAAACATATATATATTAGCATGTAATTATCTCAGTTTCCATTTTTTTTGAATAAAATACTTTTAATACTGTAGTTATTTTGTTTAACATCAATACTATGTGGGTAGGTGTGCAAAATCAGGAGGGGGTTCTTCGGGAGCAAAGGATGCATTGGCAAAGGAGTTCAAAAAGCATAAGGCTTGTAGAGCTTAGCAGTGGGGGGCACATCAGAATAGGAATTTTACAACCCGCGAAGTATTTCATATCGGGATAGTTTCTTTTCCTGAAAAACTCCCGCTGCTAACAGGGTTCGAGCGTTTTCAAGTAGGGTAAATCCCAATGATTATGCCCGGCGCATCAAGTTACTGGCAACATTTTTTTGTATTGCTCCTCATAATAATCTGCCTCTTTATCCTTGTACTCCATATCATCCTTTAGCGCATTATACAAAAGAGTAACTAATATTCTAAAAAGGGATTTCCTGAATTGTTATACAAAAGATTATACAGACCCCATCAATACAATAACATAATAATTTTACAAAATACCACCTAATCTTGACTTTAGGTATCAGCGCTTTAAGATTTGATAAGAGAGACCGATGTTTAATAAATAACATTGGATAAAACACGTTACGAGTATGTTGAATCTCTTAAAGTGCTTTGTAATCCGCTTCCTGAAGCGACTCCAGTAATGGAGTTTTTTATCATGATAGAAATTTAATGAGATCGTAAATGTTTTAATATAATTATTCCGATAATGCTTTTTTGTGCCAAAACAGATGTATAGTAGCGGTTTTTTTGCAGTGATGTTGTCAACATAAGGATCTGGATGTGGTTATTTGCACCAGTCATTGGACCATACATCTCTGAGAGGGTTTATTGGTTTGCATAAACAAATTTCTTTCAATTATTTATCTTATGAAAAAAATATTATTAATTTTTTTTACTTTAATTACACTTTTAGTTTCAGTAAATGCATTTAGTGAAGAAAATAACTATAATGAGCTACAATTAATAAAAGAAAGACAGACATTATTGGTAAATAATGCAGAAAAAGATGTCCAGCGCGTTTTTACAATATTTTCAATTATCGGCGCATATTTTACAGTATTATCAATTGTGATTGCGATCAGACAATTTAGGTCTGATAAAATTAAAAATCAATATGAAGATCAACATATGAAGGAAATGCAATCAATGATGAATGCGTTTAAAGATAATATAGGCATGATAAATTCATTAATAGGGACTCTCAAAACAACGTTTGAATTTAAAAATGAGATGTCATTGAGTATGAATAAAATAAATGATAAAATTAAAAAACTAGATGAATTTAAAGCAAGTGAAGAATTAAGCTTTAAATCTGAAGTTGATAAATTGAATAGAAAAGCAATAGAAATATATGAACAATGTTTATTGCATAAAAGTAACAGGGACACATTTAAGAATGAAGAAAATAGAATTCCATTGTTTTCTTTTACTTCAAATATGAATACACTTGAACGCACCGGAACTATAAAAAATCAAGTAAGTCCAATTTCATTTTTTATTCGAGGGCTGAGCAAATTTAACTCAATGGAATATACAGATGCAATAGATGATATTGATAAAGCAAGAACTATATCTAATGAGCAACTTGATAAACCATTAGGTCAATATGGGACATGGAACTCAGAAGAAATAAAGAAAAATCTTATGATATTAATTAATGAAGCCTCATATCATCTTGGAATTATTCAATATAATCTTGGTGTTATAGATAAAAGTATAGATGAATTTAATAAATGCTTTGAATTAAACGCCCTTGATTATCGCTCTAAAGTTTATGTCCCAGAATTAATGTTTTTTGACAATAATAGCGACCCAAGTAAAGTAATATTAGAATTTAATACAGTAGAAAATAAACTGAATAGCCTAACTGCTGAAAATCGAAAAAATATTGAATGGGATAAATATTTCGGTATTTTAAAAATGAAGCAAGGGAATTTTTATTTACAAAAACTTAAGCCACTACAAGTTGGAGGTGAGTAGACCGGAGGAATTTCACCTCCAGCCCCTCGCAGATCCGGACAGGAACGTCCCCGCTCATCCGGCTCCCATCATCTAGCCATCGAGGTATACCCCGCTTTCCAATGCGCAAATAAGTTTGGATTCTCTTCCGCCAGAAGTCGCAGTTTTCTGCTTGCTCTGGTTTTGTGCCCACTCAATTGCTTGTACTTTCTCATCATCCAGTGTGCCAAGTAATAGTTCATGTGTTGCCAAACCGGTGCCATTGCTGAACCGTAAAATCGCGTGTAGTAGTTCTTCCATCCCCTCAGTATCGGGTTGAACTGTGCTGATAAATCCGCAAGTTCCAAGCTATTTTTGAGCTGTAGCTTCCACCTTCTGATCGTCTGCCGCATGTGTCGCAGTGCATCCCGGCTTACTCCCGGCAGAAACCCAATAAAGTAAGTTCCATCTTTCTTCTTGGCTTCCCGTGAACAGAAGGTAAAACCAAGAAATGTAAACTGATTTACTGGATGCTCGTCCTTGCGATTGCTATCCCTGCAATACACTATTTGCGTCTTATCAGGGTGTAACTCTAATCCGCACTCACGAAAACGCTCACCAATCTTTCGCTTTACCAGCTCTGCCTGTATCTTGCTTTTACAGTGAAGAACGCCATCATCGGAGTACCGACAAAACGGCACACCGGGTAGATTTTCGCTCACCCACCGGTCAAACGCATAGTGCAGAAACAGGTTCGCCAACAGTGGACTCACCACTCCCCCTTGGGGCGTTCCTCTTGTCCGTTCTATCAGCTCACCTTCCGGGGTCTCCATCGGTGCCTTTAGCCACCGCTCTACGTAGAGAAAAACCCAAGGAGTTTGGCAATGTTTCCGAAGAGCGCGCATTAACAACTCATGATCGATGTTATCAAACAGCCCCTTGATGTCGAATTCTACAACCCAATCATATTCCCAATTTCTCTTCCTCACTACAGCTATAGCGTCATGAGCTGAACGCCCCGGACGATAACCATACGAATCTTCATGAAAAACTGGTTCCAATATGGGCTCAAGCACCATTTTTACAACGCTTTGAGCTACCCTGTCCGCCACGGTTGGAACACCAAGCATACGCACTCCTCCAGATTTCTTCGGAATGCCCACACCCCTTACCGGCGGCGGAAAATAACTGCCGGAACTGAGCCTGTTCCATACCTTGTACAGGTTGTCTTTCAGTTTTGTTTCAAATGCCTGTAACGATTCTCGGTCTACACCGGCTGCACCTCCATTAGATTTCACTTGTTGATACGCTTTCAAGACAAGTTCTTTGGAAATTTCATATGGCTTTGTCATACCGAAAAGCTCCTTCTGTTTGCACAGTTGACATGACTGTATAACCAGATGACGCGACCCCTTTGCTCCAGCCTCATTACAAGGCTTTCATTGCTCGTACGAGTCGCTCCGTCCCTTGATGGCGCATTGGTATTATCGGCCTCGCTTTTTACACTTGCGCCTTTCCCTTTGCATCGCCAACGAAGGTTCCTGTAGTTCAATACAAGAGCCCGAACCAAGATCACGCTGCCTTTATGCCGGACACCGCTTGGCCAGTAAACAGGTTTCCGCCAAACTTTTCCTGAATTAACTACTCCCTTCAGTTTTGATGTCATCTTAATCTTTTCGACACGTTCACGGCAGTTTGTTTGTACTCGTCTTCCTTGGCTCACACCTGACATCTTTACGATGCCTTTTCCGTAACGCTCACGACAAGGGCTTTTGACTAATGCCGCTTACGGTGGTTTGCACCCTGCTCCTGCAAGCCGAATGCGAGGGGACTTCCCTCATCTCTTATAATGCTTGGCTACAGCGCACAGTAGAAATAAGATTTTTGATGAATTTGTAGATAATGAAAAAGCCATTGATTGTTATTGGAAGGCAAAAGAAAAATTACCGAACAATTCGGTTGTCACTTTTTCTTTAGCACAAGCCATGCATTATATTGGCCCATCACCTCAATGGAAAGATAGAAGACCAAATGAATTCTTTGATGAAGTATTTTATGATTTTAGAAATGAAATTATTGTAAAAACTGAACCTATTCTATTGTGTTTAATGAATTATATGATAGCAATTTGTTGCTATCATGCTAAAATACAAGGAGAAACCCCTAATTTATATTTATTGCAAGCACGCCAACATTTGCAAAAAGTACCTAAAAACATAAAGATTTTCAGTCCGATAAATAAAATAATGCTTGGACATGACCAGTTAATTAAAGAGATAAATGAATTCGAAAACTTAATAAAAAATACGTTGTAAATATTTTTTTATTTCTTAAACACTAATCTCTATATTTATTATGGTCTTTTTTAATAAAGAAATTAAGGCGATTGAAGGTTGTATAATATATTTTCCAACCAGAAAAGCCGGATCAAAGCAACCCTTCTTAATTAAAGGAGCTGATAGAGCGATAACTAAAAGAAAAGAAGAATGGACACAAATTAGAGTGAATGATATTATTTCATTAGAGGATAGAAAAGAAAATGACAAGGCTGCTAATGTAGGGAATTCATTGTTTTGCGAAGTAATAACTACGCTCAAAGTTGTTGTTAATAAAAACTTTAATGAGAGTATTCCATTAATTGTGGAAAAATTATTATGCTCTACTACTAGTGATCCTGCAAAAGTTATTAATTCAAGCTATTTTTCTAAATCTTTAGAGCCTATATTTCTGGGTGTTATACAAAAAGTTATTAGAAAAATTGATTATTTTAAATTATTGACAGATGGAAAATATAAAAATGAATTAGAAGTAGGGTTTAATAATGAAATTAGTAAAACATTGACAGAATATGGCTTTGAAATAATTGAAACCTCAATTAGATTTACTCCCCTTAGGCCGGTCAATAAATGTGAAAATTTCGAAGAAATTAATGACAAATTTATTTCTTGGTCAAAGATGCAAAAAAAAGCCGAGTTAGAGGAGAAAAAAATTCAGCTTGAAGCAGAACAAGAAAAACAAGATCTTGAAAATTCAGATAAATTAATAACACAAATAAAAAATAACGAATATGAAGAAGAAGTTAAAAAAGAAGAACTTAAGATTTTAAAGGCGTTATCGATTATTGAAAAGATTAAAGAACAAGAAGAAATCAATAAAAAACAAGAAATATCAGAACAACGAAAGACTCTTGATGACTTTTATAATAAACGTCAGGAAGAAAAGGATGAATATGCACACATACAAGGAATAGAAAAAATAAAACGTCAACAGTTACTTCAAAACGAATCTGATCAAATTGAAATACAGAAAATAATAACTTCTCATAATATTGAAATACAAAAACTAGAACATGATAAATCCTTACTTGATAGAAAAATTGATAATTTGCCAAAACTAAAAGAGCTCACTCGAAGTGAGGTTGAAATAAAAAAAATCCAAGAATGTTTAGAAAATGAGCTTGAATTTCTTAAGATAAAAAATGCTAATTTTATTGAAAGTCAAGTTATATTAACTATCAATAAATTTATCGAAAAAATGCCAGAAATTGTCAATAATTTACCAAAAGAAAAAACAGGAGACACTACTTTAATTACCTTTGGAAAGGGTGAGCAAATAAATGATATAAATTTGTCAAGTATTTTAGGATTTTCACTATTACCAGTACTTAAAAATTTTATAAAAGAATTTTCAAATAATCTATCCATAAATCCTTAGTTCTGTAAATATAGTTATCCATAGGTTATAGGGTTCAAATTAAAAATGGCTCTTCGCAGAATTTAATGGGTTGAATTGAAACTATAATACTTCACAATACAGTAGAAAGGTTAACTATTCTATGATAAAATAATGTGTTGGTTCTATAGCATCCGAAGCTTATAAAGGCCTTTTACCGTGTTAGTATATTTCTTGCTTGAATCGTCAAAGATGCGGTTTCTATGGCTTATATTTATACACTTGTCTTTCATAATAGGGTTCAATTCTGGCCAATCCAATGAAACAATATTAAACAGTCCTAACTCTTTATTTCTTCATTCCAAGCAAAATACACATAATGCCTTTTAAAAAATTAGGCATTTATTCCCAATTACGTGGATCGATAGCACCAAGGAGAAGGAATCAGTTCAGGGTTCGTCGAATCTGGAGAGCATGCAAAATAGGAAGAGGCACTCTGACGAGGATGTTGTAGCTGCGTATGACAAACAGTTGAACTTTTTTGTAAATGCAAACTCAGGTGCTCAACAGGAAATTCGAGCAAGCTTTTTGGACATGGTTCTATAGTTTTCGAAAGAAGGACGTTAAAATTCTTTTCAGTATGCTTCGCCTCTCCCGGTTTGCATGTTCTCCCCATAGCTACTTAACTCGGTTATTACGCTAAGATTCACTTTGTTTTTGCAGCGGTAAATTTACATTTAAGGGCACAAGAATTCTTGATGCTAATGTAATCCCTTCATTGTTTTCTACTTCGTCGGAAAAATAACGACAAACCTGAAATGCCAAACAATATTATATCCTCAACAAACCAATCGGAAGCTCCGAGCCCGACCCACGACCAGTCAGGAAAGCTGACTGCTCCGATGTGTATTTTCCTGAGCTACGGACATGACGACTGAAGTGGACCCCAACCGGTGGACAAAAAGTGGCTGAGTTTAAGTTGGTAACCTGACCTGTTCATGCAGCGGAAAGGCGCTGCCCCTCTTTTACCTTTAACTCTTCTGTCTGCTTG
>Ga0247839_1003896_pt1 | contig 19873 bp, 14 predicted proteins | sample LaCruzMarch2015__6_FD_192405 | JGI IMG/M metagenome (GOLD analysis project Ga0247839, IMG submission 192405) | Freshwater microbial communities from meromictic Lake La Cruz, Castile-La Mancha, Spain - LaCruzMarch2015_16m | ecosystem: Environmental > Aquatic > Freshwater > Lake | place: Spain... | reverse complement strand
GTGACCGCGGGCACATAGCTGCCATTGTTAATTTTCACCAGCACATTGGTCACAGCCTTATTGTCAGACGCCGTGCCTTTTACCGTATACACCGAGTTCGAGAATATCCGCAGTGCCGCCGTCGGCAGCGTAATCGCCACCGTCGGCTTCGTGGTGTCTACCGCGTTACTGGCCGTCAAAGTGACAGCAGAAGCCGGCATGGTCACAATAGCCGTCGACAAGGTAACGCCAGCGACATACTGCGTCGCTCCAAGCCACCTGGAGAAAGCCTTTCCAACCACCGGACTAGCCGTAATCGTCACTTTGGCACCATTGGTATAGGAGCCGCCACCATCACCGCCATTAATCGTCAACGTGTATTGAACAGCCGTTACGGTGATAGAGACGGTGGCCGTATTGCCGGTCGAAATGCCGTCGAAAGCATTGAAGGTGAAACTGTCCGGACCGGTATAATTCGTCGCCGGGGTGTAAGTGACATTCGGTGCCGCACCACTCAGCGTTCCGTGTGCCGGATTCGCAATTATCGCATAAGTCAGCGCATTGGTTTCGGCGTCGGTGGCGGTCAGCGTGATTGCTTTAGCTACATTCTGGACAACCGGAACGCTCTGGCTATCCGACACCGGAGCGGTATTGGCCGTCACGGTTATGGAAACTGTAGCGGGCGCTGAATCTACCATTCCGTCGTTCGCCGTGAAGGTAAAGCTGTCCGGACCAGTATACCCCGTCGACGGAGTGTAGGAGACATTCGGCGCGGTGCCGCTAAGCGTCCCGTGTGCAGGGCCGGTTATTACCGCATACGTCAATAGGCTGTTTTCAACATCGACCGCCGTGAGCGTAATCGCTTTAGCCGCGTTCAGCACCGTGGATACGCCCTGATCCTGCGCAACCGGCGCGTCATTCACCGCCGTCACCGTGATGGAAACAGTCGCTGTATTGCCGGTCGAACTGCCGTCAAACGCATTAAAGGTAAAGCTGTCCGGACCGTAGTAATTGTCTGCCGGAGTGTACAGGACATCCGGTACTGTTCCGCTAAGCGTTCCGTGCGCCGGGCCGGTCACCACAGCGTAAATCAGCGTATTGGTTTCAGCATCAGTAGCGACGAGCGTGATCGGAAGCGCGGCATCTTCCGCCGTGGAGACACTTTGAGCCTGTGCAACCGGCGCATCATTCACCGGAGTCACGGTAATAGAAACAGTAGCTGTATTGCCGGTAACGGTTCCATCAAACGCATTAAAGGTAAAGCTGTCCGGCCCGAAGTAATTTGTATCCGGCGTATACGTAACATTGGGCGCAATCCCGCTGAGCGTACCGTGTACCGGATTTGTCGCTATGGTATAAGTCAGCGAGTTGTTTTCGGCGTCGATGGCCGACAGGGTAATCGTTTTAGCAATCCCCGCCGTCAACGAGATGCTTTGATCCTGCGCAACCGGAGCGGTATTGATCAATGATGCCGAGGTAATGAAGGTCGCTGCACCGGCAGATTCCGGGCTGTCGCCGCCGGCATTCGCTGTCAAAAAGTTCAGATTAATCCCTGCGCCATCGCCTGGAATGACCCAGCCGCTATCCGAGAAGCTGATCGTGCTGTCCGTACGGAACGTGCCGAAATATACGCCTTCGCCCGGACCGGCATCACCGGCACTGTACGCTTTATCGTACCACACCAGCATCAGGTTATCGCCTGTGCCTACACCGCTCGCGAGGTCAAACATAATCGCGTCACTTCCTATGTTTTCACCGGCATAGTTATTGAAACCCCACCGGGCCACAACAACATCACCGACATCCGCAGTCCAGTTAGTTGTCGCCTGCGCCAAATTACCGAATCCGTCACCATCGGCATCGCACAACAACAGCATTGTGCTGTCCAGAGACAGCGGGGTGATGCCGTCGTGTTTGTATAAAATGCCTTCGGCCATATTCAACGTTACACTTGCTTGAGCAAGCAGTGCGCTGAACGCCAAGACCGCCAGCAATATTGTTTTTTTCATCTTCACTTCTCCATTTTCAAAACTATCGTTATCAAAAAAATACAACAGCTCGCCTGTTTCTAAAACGGGCTGAACTGTTTCGGCACGCTCTGCACCAGATAGTTCGCCGATACGGGCGCTTTCGCAACTACGACAGTAACTGCCGGACGGGTTTCGGCAATATTCACTGCGGAGCCGAAATCTTCGACCGGGTCCGGGATGGTTTGGCGAACTGTAATTTGTGCTTGTTTAGGTGCGGAGTCTGTCAACCCCGCCAAAATGTGTTCCGGTGCGGATTTCTCCCCGGCGCAGCGAAACTGTTGCACCAGAGTACTTCTCGGCACCAGCGACGCAGCCGATGCGATTGCCTTTTGCGCCTGAGCAACCGAAGGATCGCCTCCGACACCTTCCAGCCGCAGTTGCGCCGTTTCGCCGCCTTGCTGAAGCACCACAAGGCCTTCTTCGAGATGCGCCTCAACTAGGCTTAAGCCGCCCTCGCTTTCGCCAACCTGCAGAAAAAAGTTTTTGTTGTTCACTTTACTGACGAGACCGGCCTTGAGCTGCCCCGACACACTTTCGTAAAGCATGCAAAGACGGTATTGTTTGGCAAACTCTCCGGCGGGACGCGCAGGCTCCGCCGTTTCGGACGGCGGCGGTTCACTACCGAACGGCGCGCGTTCCATAATGACTTCGTAGCGGCTCCAGTCGTGTCCGGCAAAAGCCGACGCACCCGTTAACAGGAAAAAAAACAGCACGCGGTTCATCGTCTTTTTCTGGCTGCCGGTTTTCATACAAACTGTCCTAGTGCTTCAATCGGGTTATTTGTTTTTCGCAATCCGCTCAACCTGTTTGAGATAGGCTTCAACTTCGTTGTTGGGTTTGATTTCCTGTGCGCGACGCAGGAGAGGGATGGCCTCCGCATACCGGCCCATGCCCACCAGCACCTGTGCGTGACGGGTTTTTGCATTAACCTCGAAGGCTTCTATGCTTTCTGCGCGTTCGTAATAGAAGATGGCACGATCCGGTTGATTCTGGGCGGCATAGTGCTGTCCGAGCATGATCAGCGCTTCGCCGTCAAGCGGGTTGTTTTTCACAATTTCTTCCAGCACACCGGCTGTCTCCGCGCTACTGCCGCCTTCGGCTATGCTGAGGCGCACTTCGAGTTTGAGCAGTTTCCGGCGATCCGCCTCATTCATCCGGTTATCCCAAACCGTCCGGATGTGCGATGTAACCAGTTTCGCCTGAGGCACTGCGCCGCGGCCCGCCAGCATCTCGGCAGAACGAAGCGGACGGGTGAGGGGCTGGTTGGTTTCCACATTGATTGCCCGCAGGTAAGCCCCCCCGGAGAGATCCATCAGGTTTTCGCTGAGATAAATGTCGCCGAGCGTACTGAGACTGTCCGGTGTCGATTTGCCAAGACGATCAACCGCTTCAAGATTTTCGGCGGCCTTAAGCGGCTGTTTCATACCCAGATAGGCCTGAGCCTGCAACGACCAGAATTCGGTTTTATCCGGGTAGCGCGCAATGAGTACTTCCAGCAGCGTGGCGGCATCTTCGAACTTCTGTTGTTTGAAAACACAGCGCGTAATGCCAAGGCGCCACTCGGTATTATCGGGCTGAAGAAGCAGGGCATTCCGGTATGCGGCCTCGGCGGCCTGATAGTCCTGTTTAGAGGCATAGGCGAAACCAAGCAGACCGAACGAATAGGCATCGCCGCCGCCGAGTTCAATCATTCGTGTGAAGGCGTTGATGGCCTCGTCATATTTGCCGCTGCGGACATAGATGAGGCCGATGTTGCGCCATGCACGCCGGAAATTAGGGAACTTGGTTACCGCTTTGAGATAATTCTCCAGCGCGTCGATCATGTCATCCTGCTGGAAATAGATGCTGCCCAGCGTGAAATCCAGAATCGCGGAGCTTTCCGATTTGATCTGCTTTCGAAGCGATCCCTCAGCTTTTTTCAGGTCTTCCGCCATTAACGGCCGGATTTTTTCCAGAATCGCAATTTCCTCCGCCGTGACGCGGGGTTCTATTTCGGAGTTAATGCCGTAGCTGGCAATGAATTGTTTTTTGAATACCGGATCGTTCCATATATTGACCCCAAACTCCCCCGGAAGAGCCGGGGCCTCGGCAGCTTTACCGGCTTTGGATGACGCGCAACCCTGCGTTATTGCAATCAGCAACAGCAACGTGATGAAACCGCAGATTCGTGAAGCTGCACTCTGAAATTTTATTTTTATCATGTGTATTTCCTTTTTAAAAAACTGATGCGATCGGTTATCCAGCAACTAATCGATTCGGCAAACCGCGACCGGCTCTTGGTTTGTGTTAAGCTGTCGAACGGAGCGGCCGCGCCCTCCGCCGTAATTCCTGCCTGCGGATGCATCAGCAGCTCCAACTGCGTCGCTGCAGATTCAAGCTCCACGTTCGCCGCATCCATCCGGGTATTAAGAAAATTAAAAGGGATCACCGAAGTAATGGCGATGCCCAGCCCGAACGCCGTAGCGATAAGCGCCTCGGCTATCCCGCCGGTGATGGCGCTGGGCGTGCTGAGTTCGCCACCGATTAATGAAAACGATCCCATCATACCGGTAACTGTTCCAAGCAGCCCGAGCAGCGGTGCCAATGTGATGATCGTATCCAGCGCCGGAATACCGCGCCGGTAGCGCTTCATTTCCTGTTCGCGGGCGTACAGCAGTGCATTAGCAATTGATTTCTCCCTGTTCTGCAGGGCGTAGCCCAGCGCACGCACAATATAAAACTTCGATGACTCGCTGATGGATGACGCCTGCTTTAAATCACCCCGCCTAACGGTTTCAAAAAACAGCGTCAGCGCTTTAGGGTCGCGGTTCTGCCTCTCAAAAATCAGGAAAAATATGCGATCCATCACCGTGCCTAGGGCCAAAACCGAAGCCAGCAGCAACGGCCACATGACCGGTCCGCCCTTCTTGAAAATATGGGCCAGACTGGTCTTCTGAAAAAAAGCTTTGACGGCGGTAACGCCGGATGTTTCCGGAACGGCGGGCAGTTGCGAAAGAAAGCTCGTTTCTATTTCTGACTGGGTTCTGGTGTCAGCGCCCGTCCGGCTGTCGGCTCTGCAACTACCGGCGCACGCCATAATCAGCAGGCCGGAAATGAGCACTCTCGTCCGCATCCGGCGGAACGCCGGCTGTGACGCGCAGGAAAAATTCTGAACATGATTTATAAATCTTCTATTCATAATGTTCACTTCGGCTGGAACCGGATGGGTATCCGCATTCTGCAGGACACCCGCTGTCCGGCTTTAATGGCCGGTTCGAACTTCCATTGCTTAACCGCATCGATTGCCGGTTTCTCAAATTCCCGGTGCGATGCTTTTTCAATGCGCGGGTTGGAAACCTTGCCCGTCTGGTCGACAATAAAGAGAACGCTGACGACCCCTTCGGTTTTCTGCATCCCTGACGGATAGGTCGGCGCCGCCTGAAAAATCACACGCGGCTTCTGGTCTATTTCGGACAGACTGAAGGCCTTATCAAAAGCCGGATCCGAGTCGCCGGCGCTGGCTTTGCCACCAACGCGCCCGCTGGAAGAGAAGCTCAGCGCCGCTGCAAAATCGCCGCCGATGGCTGACTGACCGCTAAGTTCCGCCTCGATGTCACTGAGACTGGCCGCTTCCAGTTCCGGTTTTTCCTCGGGGATTTTTTCGGTCTCCTCAATCGGCTGCTCTTTCGGTTTCTCTTCCACAACCATCTCCTGATCCTGACTGAACAGTTCCACCTGCTGGGGCGCGCTATGTTTTTTCCCGGCGCTTTTGATAAATACTCCGCCAAACAGGATCATAACGGCATGCAGCGCAACGGCACAGGCAATGCCGATAAACAGGCCGTTTTTGATTTTTTTGCCATATTCAATCGTCATTTCTTATCCGTGTTGATACCGACCTTCGCGATGCCGATCTTGCGAACTTCATCCAGAACGGCGACCACATTCCTGAAGTCCGCGCTGGCATCGCCGTTAATGATAACTTTCGGGTCTTTCGAGGCGGATTTGAACGTCTGGAGTTTCATCGGCAGTTGGGCAAGGGTGATTTTTTCCTTGTTGTAAAATACATCACCTTTGTCCGTAACGCTGAGAGTGACCGCTTTTTCCACTTCATCCTTATTCTCAAGCGGGGTCGAGCTTCCGGCCGTCGGTAGGGCAACCTGAACGCCCTCATTTTTCGTCATGGAAAGCGACACCATGATAAAGGTCGCCAATAGAAAGAAAATGATGTCGATGAGCGGGATAATTTCAATCCGCGCCTTTTTTTGACCTCTTCCGCCAGATGAGCCGTGCATGATTACTTCTCCGTATTTATTGGCCGGGCGCGCTGCCGCCTACCCTTTTGATGCGCCGTCAACAGCCACGATGGTCACGGCCGGATTCACCAGCAGTTCCAACTGCGTGGCGGCGGATTCAATTTCAAGGCGGGCTTCTTCCATCTTGGTGTTGAGGTAGTTGAAAGGAATCAGCGATGTGATGGCGATGCCCAGACCGAAGGCCGTGGCAATGAGCGCCTCGGCGATACCGCCGGTGATGGCACCCGGCGAGCTGAGCTCGCCGCCGATAATCGAGAAAGAGCCCATCATACCGGTAACCGTTCCAAGCAACCCGAGCAGAGGTGCCAGCGTAATGACCGTATCAAGAATCGGGATGCCGCGCCGGAAGCGTTTCGTTTCCTGCTCCTGTGCATACAACAGCGCATTGGCCAGCGATTTCTCTTTATGCCGCAGCGCGTATCCCAAGGTGCGGACAACATAAAATTCCGATTCGCTGCCGATTTGAATCGCCTCTTCCGTGTCGCCGCGCTCAACCGCCGCGAAAAATTTATCCATGGCTTTCGGATCGCGTTTCACCTGCTGGCCGATCAGGAACAGGATACGTTCAATGACAGTAAAAACGGCCAGACCGGCCGCCAGTAACAGCGGCCACATGATCGGTCCGCCCTTCTTGAAAATGCTGATTATACTAACCTTCTGCTGCACCAGGGCCTTGAGTGCACCGCCGCGAGACGGATCCAGCGGCATAACCCCTTCACCGGTACCCACAAGCGCCGCGAGGCCGGACTGCAAAGCACCTTCCAGAGGCCGGATCAGCGGCTTGGTCGAACCCGACTGCGGGATTACCAGCCCGGCCGTTTTTCCCGTGTTGGCGCGAAACAAAGCTACCGGACCGATCACCGCAAACTGTCCCTCTTCCACATTTCCCTTCATATCAACGCCTACGCCGGGAAACCGCATGCCGCCGATGGCGTTAAACAACCGTTCGACGGAGCCTTTCAAAAAGACAACCTGACTGATGAATTTTTCCTCCGGCGACAGCGTTGTGTTTTCTGCCGCCTTTTTCGCGGCATCCAGACTTTCGCCGCAATATTGCAGTTCGCTCACGTTGATTTTGGATTCAAATGAGCGGGCATATTCGTCGAGCAGATTGCCGACATAGGTCAGCTCATCCTGTCTGGCTTTGATCCCGTTCTTTATGGTGGTCAGATCCAGATTACCGGCATCCACCATGCGTGCGTTCTGTTCGTAAGTGCGCCGGAGCAGAACCAGCTTTTCCTCCGAAGCGGTGAGGCCCTGAGCCAGCGGAAGTTTTTCGGTCGCGATCTGGTCGCGCAACCGGGAAAGCTCCTGAATACTCTTGTTCAGTTCCTGCTCAGAGGAACTGGACAGCTGGTTCATTGCCCCAGCAGGCGCGGGCTGTTCAGCTACGCTGCTGAAAGCCAGACAGAAGATACCAATCAGGAGACGGGGTGTGTTCATTTGTATTTTCATTGGATTTTCACCGGAAGCGGCACAAAGGCCGGAGTTTGTTTACCTTGAAGAATTTCCTGGGCGACGAGAATTTCGCGGGCGCTGTTTTTTGACGGCTCCCATTTCCAGCCGTCGGCGGCGGGCCTGCCAATACCGGCCTCCCCTCGGGCGCTCACATAATAGGCCTGCGCAAGACCCACATAAATTACTTTAACCTCAGCCGGTTTGCCGCCAGCGAGGTTGTGAACTTCGTAACTGATAGAGATATCGTTGTTGGCCTTGTTGAGTTCATTGAGGATCCCCAGCACCGTTTGAAACCGTTCCGCTGTGGCGACGGTAGTTTTGGCCGGATCGGCCGGGATCCGCTGATGCAGCGGCTGCAGCTTTTCCTGAAGTGGCTGCGGAAGCTGCTTATAAATCCGCTGGATGTCAGCTTCTACGCCCGTGATCGTCTCGGCCAGCTGGGTAACTGTCGCTTTTAACCGATCGTTTTCGGTGAGAAGTTCGCCGCGTTTTTTGCCGGTATCGGCAAGACTGGCTTCAGCCAGCTTGTTTTTTTCCGTGAGTGTCGCAATCTCTTTATTGACCAGCTCCAGACGTCCGTTGAGAATATTTTTTCCCTGCTGCCAGTCTTTGCTTTCTTTTGAAATGATCTGCTGAGTCTCAATCCATTTATCCATCTTCAGCCGGGTCTCTTCCAGCGATGACTGGGGCGGCATCCCACCTGAAATGGCCGCCGCGCTTTCAGCTGCCGCCGCCTCACCGGAAACAAGAGTTCCCAATAACCAATAACCAACAACCAATAACCGAGTCGCCTTCATAATTTCCTCATCTGCTTTTCATGTAACGCCATTAGATGCCCTAATAAATCACACCGGTGTTAATTCTGTGTGAGCCGTATGTTAAAACTCGCGGCCCAGGCTGACTGAAAATTCCATTCCTTTTGTGTAGGAGGTTTTTGGGACATCTCCCGTCAAATAATTTGAGCGGTAAACGGTCTGGATTTCGGGATTCAGCAGATTGTTTGCTTTGAAATCGAGCTTCCAGTGTTCGCCGATTTTCTGAGAAAGGCTGATGTTTAGCGTGCCGAATTCTTTGGCATAGACTTCCGGGACGAAACGGGTTGTGTCCGGGCCGGCAACCAATGAATCCCCCTGCACCGTATAGAAAAGTCCGAGCTGTGTGCCGGTTTTCTTAATGTCATAGGTCGCATTCAGATTATAGAGATAAGCGGGCGCATTTAACATGTCGCGTGTCTTCATGGGAGTATTAAGTCCGGCAAGTTTTGCCTGGTCCTCATCAGAGACTGTGACTTCAGATTGAATGAAGGTTGCATTCGCACCCAGTGAAAGCCCCTCTAAAGCATCCCAAAGGCGGTCTAACTGCTGCCGAAATTCGATTTCGTATCCATTTAATGTTCCTTCAGGATAGTTGACCGGCCTGATATATCCTCCGATATTCTGAGCATAGCCCTGTGTGTACTCGATCGGATCCGTCACCTCTTTTTTGAACCAGGACAGGGAAACCAACCCGCCTTGATACGGAGTCCAGTCCGCCCGTAAGTCATAGTTTTTCACAGCGCTCATTTTCAGATCTGGATTGCCGATAAAGACATCGCTGCCGAGATATTCCATCTGCTGGATCGGGGTCAGCTCTTTGAATGTCTGCCGAGCAACGGTTTCACTGTAAGATGCTCTGAATTTCAGCGCTTCCTGCGGAGTAAATTCAAACCCGAGCGCCGGCAGAACATCATCCTGTTGAAACTTCACATCACCGTCTCCGGGAGACAGCGTGGTGCTAACACCCGACGGGGGAACCCAATAAACACCCCCCTCCGGATCAAGGGTGATATCTAACGCGGTTGACTCATAACGGGTTCCCCCGGTCACCTTGAAAAAGGAGCACAGCGGCAGATCAACCATGTAATACACGGCATTGATTTCCTGCCCACCGACATAGTTCGCATCCGTATCAGATGCTGTAACCACATGATTTTCATCCGGGAAATAGTAGGGATCCTCCCAGTTACCAAAATGTACGGGCGCGCCCCCCGTGTTGGCGCTGAACGAATCCTGTGTATATTTCCGGTCTACTGTGTCGTTAAACATTCCCAGCTTGAAATAGCCCGGATCGCCGCTCCACTGTTCAAAAGGAAGCTTTCCATTGAGTGATCGCTGAGAACCGTCCTCCTGAACATCTTTCCAGATGCGCTGTACATTCCCGATATTGATGTTTTCAGTCGGCTTATCTGGTACATAGTAGCCGGTGCCGCCAAGAGTATTGGGAGGAACCCATTTTTCCCCGAACATGCGCTTGTCGGGGCTGTACAATCCCGAAGAGTTCTGAGAAAGCGTCCAGTCCAGCTCCGGCTCCAGAAGCGTGACGACGTTTGGAATCCCTATTTCCGGAAAGGGAATTTTGTGATCACCGCTGAGCTGAAGCGTGCCGGTATCGCGCTCTGTGTATTCCAATGTCTGAAAACGCCGGTAAGGGGCACTAGTTCTATAGTCTGAACTATTGCCCAAATGAGCCGGATTATACGGATCATATCCTGGGAAATAGAGCGCTTTCCCTCGAGTATCTTCTGCCAATACGGCCGTATCTTCCGCCACGTGGGTCCGCATATTAAGCAGCTTAAATTTATTGCGTTCGGTCTCCGCGCCCACGACTCCCAGGTATCCCCACTGCACTTTATCCGTGCTTTTTTGAACGTCGAACAGGGATGTTTTCGTGTCCTCATTCAGAATTCCTGCGTTTGGATCATATTTATCGTCGATCCCGTCCTTATACGAGAAAGCATCCTGTTTGTAATACACATTGGCTCCTCCGCCGAGTTTGATGCCGTTGTCGAGCTCATGTTTCCCGCCAGCAGTTAACACCCAGTCGTACATAGGTGGAGCTTCTCCGTGGCTAACGCCCACAGCCCCTTTCCATGTTGTACCCGGCGTTTGAGGATCGCGCGAACCGTTATCCAGTCCCAAAAAATTAACCCCGCCGCCTCTATAAGTAAGAAAATCCTTGCCGTTGACGTTGCTGTTGTATTTTGTGCCCACCTTGATTTTTAAAACGTTTTCGTCAGGAACACCTTTTAACATTACATTGACTGCCCCGCCCGAAGCGTCGCCCTGCTGATCCGGTGTGAAGGTTTTGGACACCTGGATGCTCTCAATCAATGAACTGGGAAACTGATCCAGCTGTACGGCTCGTTTATTGGGGTCTGCCGACGGAAGACGAACTCCGTTCATTTGAGATACCACATATCGATCCGGCAGGCCGCGCACCACAGCATATTTTCCGTCCTGAACCGTCGCTCCGGGCACCATCCGCAGCGCGCCGGCAGCATCGCCTGCGCCGGCGCGGCTCATCGCCTCGGTGCCGACCGAATCCATTAAAGCCGAACTCTCCATACGCAGATTCAGCAACCCCTCCTCAGATCCGCCGCCGGTCTCCACCTTCTGAACAACAAATTCATCCATCTCCGTGTACTCGCCGATCATCGTCGCGTTGGCATCTGTCATCCGCCCCGGCTCGACCATCACATCGGCCGTCACCTGCCGGGTATATCCCTCCTTTGAAAAAACCAGTGTGTATTTGCCGGGAGTCACCTGCCCGAACACAAAACTTCCTTCCTCCGAAGCCATCGCCTTCGCGCCGGTCTCGGCAATCAAAACCTGCGCGGCTGCCAGCGGGGTATCATCCTCTCGGTCCGTAACCGTACCGCGAATGATTCCCGCCCCGGAGGATCGGGGGTCTTCGGCCTGCTGCGCAAAAACCGGCATCGCGAAAAGCAACAAACAGCTGAAAGTCAATTTTAACCACTGATTAACACTAATGGACACTGATGAGATTGAAGCGAGTGGGGAGCTGATGCTCCGCTGAAAGCGGACATTTCGCTTCGCGAAATGAAAAGCATTGCGAACACGAAATTCGCGAGCCAGCTTGCGAACTTCCGTTCCCGCCATGGTTTTGATCTTCTGCGCTTTCTTTCTCATAGCTCAATCGATGTGATTAGTGAAAATTAGTGTCGATTAGTGGTTGTTTCCCGTGCTTCGGAATTGCACGCGCAGAGCGCGTGCTACCACGGCTCTCCGAGAGCGCCTTTGACTTCCCGAATTCGCAACCAAAGCGCTGTATCGGGCTCTACCGTATATTTCGCCATGGAAAGACAGATCGCCGACAGGTCTTCAGCGCGCGGACGGGAGTTCGGATTTTCTACCGCCGCCTCAACCGCTTGCTTATAAGCCGCCAGTGCGCCCGCGGTGTCACTCATGGTCTGAAACGCTTCTGCAACCGGAATCAGTGTGTCCGCCTTATCAATGTTAATAATTTCAGACTGTTTGTCATTGAACAGTTGCTGCTCTGTTTTCAGATCGGTCTGAGCCGTCGCGACATCACCGGCTCGGTAACGGATGGCTGCCAGACGAGCTGCCATGGGAATATGGTATTCAGCGGGCCAGTCAAAACTATCCATAATGGTTTTTGCATCATTCACCAGTTCCAGTGCTTTGGGTTGATCCGTATGCTGGAGAGCCGTCTTCGCCATCTCCATCAGAATTTCGATCCGCACAAATATAGGTAGAGAGTTCCACGATGTTTTTATTTTTTCTTCGATCTTCGGGCATCGTTCTGTGTCGTCATAAAAGCAATCAAAGAGCCTTACTCCGGCATACAATGCGTTTTTCACGAGCTCGAAATCTCCTATGGCGACCAATTTATCCACCACGTTCATCTGATCATCAAAATCATCTTCTTTGCACAGCGTCGCCTTAACCTGTTCTGCCTTGCCGGATTCTGAGTTTTCCAAGGACGCTGTAAACCGTGCGGACTGGTTGGTCTGCCCAAGAAGCAGATGGGTCTGTGCAATCCGGACTTTAATACGGTCGCGCCGCCAGTCCTGATCGGCAATGGCAGAAATCTGTTCTGCTAAATCTAGATAACGCGGCAGCTCATTGGTGCAGCCATGTTTCGCACAATAGAAAGCATAGTCGGCATAGCCGAGACCGCGCCGCCAGTCGCCAATTTTTTCAATATATCCAAGCGCCCGTTGCGGCTGATCGAGTTCAAAACAAACCGTTGCTACCGCTGCCTGCGTTTTGGAGCGGTCTTTAATATGAGGATTAACCGGGATCATTGTCGCGGTTTCAAAAGCCAAATTAATCAATTCATTCTGATACGCCGCCAGTGGTTTGTCCTGCAGCGCTTTGACGGCCTCTTGTTTTGGAGAGCACCCCGCCAAAGCAACACCCGCAAGAAACAGTGCAGAAATCCCAGACAGCCAATGCGCTCTGAGAGCGCACACTACATTTTTTTCTTCCAATGTAGCGTCGGCTCTGCGAGCCGAATTTCCGAAATGGTTTAATACAGTTCTCATAGGTTGCTCACAATTTTGGTTGTCAAAAAACTGATGGCAGGGCGGACAGCCGCTGCCATCAGTTCGTCATTCACCGGTACCGGATTACTGAACGATCGCGCGATAGAACTTCGCGGAATCAAACGAGGCCAGATCGGTCGCTGACTTGATCGAACCGTCGCCGGTCACAGTTGCAACCGGAACCCAGCTCTTCATGTCGCTCGACTGTTCAACCGTATAGACCGTGCCGGCCGTTGTCGGGAAGAAGGTCGAAGCGGTCATCTGAATCGTGGAGGACGGGTCAACACCAGCCGAACCTGAGGTCATGCCGTAAGAAGACACAGCCGTCCAGCCTTGGAGCCAGTTGTTGTTGGCGCTGAACGCACCGCGGAACGGAGCTGCCGTGAAGAAGCCATCAGCCGTTACAGGAGCAGCGACCGTCAGCGCATCATTCGTTGCACGAGGGTCAATGCTCGTAATGTTTTGCATTCTCAAGAGGGTATCATAGCTGGTGGTAAAGGTCGCTGCACGGGTATAGCTTACGATCGGGCTGGATGTTGCAATAACGTTATCCAGATTCGTGTTACTCTGCGGAGCAGTATAGGTTCCGTTAAACGCACCGATCGGATAAGCCGTCTGAGCGGTACCGTATCCCTTACTGTCAGTCTGGGAATAGGTCGCAGCTCCTGCGAAGGCCATGTCTTTGCTGCTACCCGGATAGCCGCTGCTTTGATAAGCCAAGCAACCGCGCAGTTCCGACAGGTTGCCGGAGTTTTGAGCGGTGTACATAGCAGACTGTGTAGCATAAACGTTGGTCGCCCAATTATTGGTCGGATAGACGTTATATGCAGTCGCCCATGTGCTCGTCCATGAAAGCGTACCGTTGTAGCCGTATCCCAGACCGCCATCGGTATCGAAGCAGTCAAAAGCAACAAGCCGCTCACCGGTATCCATGAAGATACTGTTATGGTACTGAACCCGGGCATTGTCGCGCCAAGCGGTAGCATGATCACTATCCAGCGTGCCAATCACAGTGAAGTTAGCGATTTTGGCCGTCGTTACCGGCTGTGCGTCAGACTGTTCAGCGCCGTCGATTTCGATAGAGTTATCGCCCACACCGGAACCCTGAGGCGCGTCAATACTGTAGCCCATAACGATCAGACCGAACTGGGCTTTACCGCGCCAGCCTTCGTCACAGTCCAAACTGTCGTCACCGACATTCCAGATGTTGACGTACTTGAGGTTGACCGTGCCGCCCCAGATTTCGATACCGTCGTCGACATTGTTCATGATGTCGATATGGTCAAGATCGGTTTCACGACCAATACCGCCCATGGAGAGACCGTTCAGCTCATTGGCCAAGCCGACTACTTTACCGCCGTAACGCAACGACAGATAGTGGATTGAACCGCTGTCGTCGTTGTCGTCGTTACCGCCGAAAAGAACAAGTTGAACGTCCGCCGCATTCGTGCTCGCAGCCGTCAGACCTTCCATCGCATTGACGTTCAGGCCGGTTGGCGTTTTGGTATTGGCAACACCCAATATAGAAATCGGGCTGCCTTTATAATGAGAAGCCGAGATCAGCGCTTTACCCATTATCGTCAGGTTGCCCCACTCGTTGGCACCTACATGCCATGAGGTCAGATTGTCAGACGTGGAGGTCATAATAACCGGGCGATCTTTTGTACCGTTGACATAGATCTTCGCGCCGCGGCAAACCGCCAATGAGCCGGAACCGTTGGTTCCAGTCGCAGCAGTGGTCTGAATGAGCGTTCCTGCATCAATGGTCAGCGTTGCGCCCGTTTTAACATAGCGTTGTGCATTACCAAGGTTGTACACATTGTTCGAGGTCCACGTCGTAGACGTGGTAATGTCGTTGGTTATAGTGACATTGGCCGCGCTGGCAAAACCAGCCGCAGTCATGCTCATCAGAGCGATAAGTGCTTTTTTATTCATGATATAAAACTCCTGTTCTTAAGGTTTAGTTAGCCCAGATATTTTGTTTCCGACGAACCATATAGGCCAGTCCGCCACCGATCAGCGCCAGAACGGCCGTCGTCGGTTCAGGAATGGTCTGGAGGCTTGCAACACCAGCAGATTCCAAGCTGTCGCCGCCGGCATTCGCTGTCAAAAAGTTCAGATTAATCCCTGCGCCATCGCCTGGGACAATCCAGCCGGTATCCGAGAAGCTGATCGTGCTGTCCGTACGGAACGCGCCGAAATATACGCCTTTGCCCGCACCAGTATCGGCGGCATTGTATATTTTGTCGTACCACACCAACATCAGGTTGTCGCCTGTGCCTACACCGCTCGCGAGGTCAAACATAATCGCGTCACTTCCTATGTTTGGACCGGCATAGTCATTGAAACCCCACCGGGCCAAGACAACATCACCGCTGTCTGTCGTCCAAGAGGTGTCGTTGGTTAAACCGCCGAATCCGTCACCATCGGCATCGCACAACAACAGCATTGTGCTGTCCAGGGACAGCGGGGTGCTGCCGTCGTGTTTGTATAAAATGCCTTCAGCCATATTCAACGTTACACTTGCTTGAGCAAGCAGTGCGCTGAACGCCAAGGCGGCCATCATTACTATCTTCTTCATCTTCATCTCTCCTTGTGTTTGTTAAGCCGCTTTCAATTTAGAAAGGCGACGATTGGTTCCAGGCTGCCGCACCGGCGGTTCCTGCTGCTTTACGAATGATCAGTGCCGCGCCAGCGGGCAACGGCTCGTTATCAAAACTGGTCGATGCGCTCGCACCGACTTTGCGCCACGCATTGTTGTAATAATAATAAGTGGCCGCCTGCGATTTGTTCAGTCCGGTCGCGCTGTTGTTGAATACCAGCAGTTCGTCTTTCCGGCTCACCGAACTAACGGACGTTACAAACGCCGAAGTTCCCCCTAGCTTGAGGCTGGCCAGCGTCATAGCAACCGGTCGTCCGGAAACTATCGCAACGTCATCCTTCGCTGTCTGCGTTGCAACATAACGGCCAGCGGCCTGCGCTTCTACATTGCCGGAAGCAACATAGGTCAGCGTATTCGTACCGCGGTTCCGGAGGATAAAGTACTCCTGAGGGGAAACCACGGTGTTATTGAAGCTGGTCGTCGGATTCGATCCTACTTTACGCCAAGCGTTGTTGTAGAAAAAATACGTCGCCGATGGTGACTTGTTGATTCCTACGGAACTGGTATTCGGGAAAAGAATTTCGGTAGAACGACTTACTGTGCTCACCGATTTCTTAAACGACTTACCTTCCATGGTGGACGGGAACACGGCGGCCAGCGTCTGGTGCGGATATACGTTAAAGGTATTTCCCGCCGTAACGCCTGTCAGCGCATTGGTGTCCGCGAGCGTGAAGCCGCCGGTTCCGTTTGCGCTGATGGTGCTCCAGCTTCCGCCGGTGAACCGTACATAGTAACCATTCGTGTACGCGTTGACCGTCAGTGTATTCGTCACCGTCACGCCGTTGGCTGTTACGGAACTGACCGTAAACGAGCCAACTGCATCTTTGGTGAAGGGCACTGAGACCAGCACGTCCGAATTTGTGGGCACGGTGACGGCATTGTAGCCGACCGCACTCACTGCACTGGCCGATTGGGCGGCCAACGCCAGCAGCGCTGCTGCTGTTATCGCACTTGCTTTCATCTTCATTATTTCTCCTGTTTTCCTGCCTGTTATTTTCTGGGCTCTGCCGGAAACCGCTCCCGATCCCTTTCTGGAACGGCCTCTGGCAGACCCCGCCTGAATTCGTAAAAAAATCTACATTCCGTCTGTGTGCGCTTGATGAGATCCTTTTTATCTTTCGGTTAAACCGTCTCCGCTGCGCGATTTAGTTGCCGAGCTGATTGTTGTCAGTTGTTAAGGGGGCTATAAGTTTTTTAAACTCCATATCTGTCCTTTAATCTCTGGTCTTCAGTTTTCAACCTGACAACGCAACAACTGAACAACCCATCAACTTCCTTTCCCCAAGTTGCGCGACACCCTACGGAAAATATGTTTGCGATTTGTGAGGCGTTTTTTTGACTTTGATGTGCTTTATGTGCGGATTCCGGATAACAAAAAAACCCCTGTTTCCAGGGGCTTGAGGGGATGTTGTCGAGACATAGCCTTTTATTTGTCGCAGAAGCGGTAGCCGACTCCGCGCACCGTTTCTATGTAGTCTCCGGCTCGCTTTAACTTGCGGCGCAAACCTACAACCTGCACATCGACCGACCGTTCAGTGACCGGATAGTCTTCGCCATGCACCGCATCTACAATCTGATAGCGCGTAGAGACCCAGCCGGGCCGGCGGGCAAGAAAGTGAAGCAGACGGAATTCAGTCGCCGACAAATCAACCGGCTTGTCTTTTACCAGCACTTCATGGCGTCCGGGATGAATTACCAAGTCATAAATCTTTATAACATCTTCCGGCGCCAGTTCGGGTGTTGACGCCTTGCGGCGCAACACAGCTTTTACGCGCGCTCCGAGAACTTTCGGGCTGAACGGCTTCACAACGTAATCGTCCGCACCCAGCTCGAGACCGGTTATAATGTCACTTTCCTCGCCGCGGGCCGTCATCATCACCACCGGAATATTCTGTGTGCGCGGATTGCGCTTGAGCATCCGGCAGATTTCAAGACCGTCTTTGCCGGGCAGCATCAAATCCAGCAGAACCAGGTCGGGCATAACCCGTTCAACCAGTTTCAAACCTTCCTCGCCGGACTCCGCTTCCAGTACATCAAAATTTTCGCGCTGCAGGTTGTATTTCACCAGCTCGCGAATATCTTCTTCATCTTCGATAATCAGTATGCTCGTCTTCGCCATCGTTGCCTCCGGAGTCATTTGTCCAGTGCACATTCAATAATAACAGCGTTACGTTTTGATAAGGGGCCGGTTAAAATTTGGTTTTCAATGCTTACGGAAATTACTGCCGTTTTTGCCAAAACCAGTCGTTGAGCTTGCCGCTTATGATAATCTAATCTTATCTTATTCATCCGAGTCCAACCCGGTATTGTACAGTGACAACAGTTATGAAAAAAAAACAGCCCCTGAAATCTCTGGTCGCAGCACCCGTTGAAAGACCCGCTATCAAAGCCGTCATGGACATCGGTGCCACCGCCATGCGCATGATGATTGCAGAAATCGGAAAAGACCGTGTCGTACGAACACTGGAGTCGCTGGAGCAGAGCGTGAGTCTGGGCCGCGACACCTTCAGCACAGGAAAAATCAGTCCGGAAACAATCGAAGCCTGCGTGCAGGTCTGTCGCGACTTCAGCGAGCTGTTGCGCGAATATCAAATCCACGACCCGGCCTGTGTCCGTGCCGTGGCGACCAGCGCCGTAGCTGAAGCCTCCAACAGCGATGTGCTGATTGATCGTATTTTCATGGCCACCGGCATCAGTGTAGAGATCCTCGATACGGCAGAAATAAACCGTCTGACCTATTTCAGCATCCTGCCTCTGCTGCAAAAAGAACCGGCGCTCTGTCAGGGCAATCTGCTGGCCATCGAAGTCGGCGGAGGAAATACCACGGCGCTGGGACTGCGGGACGGAACCGTATTGTTTGCCCACACCTACCGTTTCGGCTCCTTCCGGACGCGCGAAATGCTGGACGAGGTAAATCTGCCCGCCGCCCGTTTCCGCGGTTTAATTGAAGGCGAAATCCGCTCCGGCGTACGTCCGATCATTGAAAATTTCGCGGACGAAAAAGAGGTTAAGGTGCTGATTCTCGGCAGCGATGCCCGCCTCGCCGCCGGCGAAATCAAGCCGGCAGGGAATTCCCGGCTTTCGGTTTCCCTGAGAATTTCAGCACTGGCCAGTTTTACCGATCTGGTTCTGGAACTTCCGGTTGAAGAACTGGTGAAAAAATATAACCTGCCGTTTGCCGCCGCAGAATCACTGGGGCCTGCGCTATTGGTGATGCAGACGATTTCTCAAATGCTGAACTGCAAAACCGTTTTCATTGGCGCGTCGTCCATGCGTGACGGATTGCTCGGCGAAATGGCCGCCGGCGGATCGTGGGACGACCGGTTCACCAAACAGATCATTCATTCCGCCTTGGAAATCGGACGTCATTATCGTTTCGACCGGAAACACGCCGAAAATGTTGCCGCCCACGCGCGCGACATTTTCCGGGCGATGCAGAGCGAACACCAGATGCTTCCGCATTATGAGACTATTCTAACCGTCGCCGCTTTACTGCACGACATTGGAACTTTCATCAACAACCGCAGCCATCACAAGCACAGCCAGTATCTGATTGAAAACAGCGATATTTTCGGACTGAGCAAGCAGGATCTGACCATCGTAGCACTAACCGCCCGTTATCATCGCAGCGCCCTGCCCCGTCCGACACATCCCGCCTACACGGCCCTCACCCGCGTCAACCGTCTGCGTATCAGCAAGCTGGCGGCCATTCTGCGTGTGGCCGATTCACTGGATCGCGGCCACGCTCAGCGCATACGCAATCCGCAAGTCACGCTGTTCCCGGATCGACTGCAAATCGGCGTACCCAATTCTGGTGATTGCACCGTTGAAGAAATCGCTCTCAAAGAGAAGTCGGATCTCTTTGAGCAGGTCTATGGGAAACGTACCGTTCTCGTAAAAAGCAAATCGGGCAGGAAGTGATGACCATGAACGGTAAACCAAAAAAGTTTTTTAACCGCGAACTGAGCTGGCTCGATTTTAACCAGCGGGTTTTAGAGGAAGCAAAAGAACCGCGCACGCCCTTGCTGGAGCGTCTTAAATTTCTGGCGATTACCGCATCTAATCTGGATGAGTTTTTTATGGTGCGTGTCGGCGGCCTTCA
>Ga0247839_1003884_pt1 | contig 19916 bp, 16 predicted proteins | sample LaCruzMarch2015__6_FD_192405 | JGI IMG/M metagenome (GOLD analysis project Ga0247839, IMG submission 192405) | Freshwater microbial communities from meromictic Lake La Cruz, Castile-La Mancha, Spain - LaCruzMarch2015_16m | ecosystem: Environmental > Aquatic > Freshwater > Lake | place: Spain... | reverse complement strand
TATATTGACAATTCAACAGCAGAAACACAACTATCTGTGCTCACATGTATGGATGACGCGTTTCTTAGAACACGTTTATTTAGTATGCCAGACTTTGTCCATATCAATTATTTGAGCTTCGGACCGTTTGATCAGACTAATATTTCTAGAGTTAGAATGGAAAGTGTGTATGGGGAAAATTATGGCTCTTTGGTACATCGCATCAAGCATGTTGCCAATCAGGATGGGATTCTCGCCTGCAGTGATGAAACTTTCATGTTTTTCTCTATGTACCTTGATTCAGTGCACAGTCTCAAACTCGACACCGTGTTGATAAGCGATGATGCTCATGAGCGCGTTAAGCTCGTATCGATTCATCTTGGTGGTATTAATTTGTAGTATTTTAGCTTCGTTGAGATTACAAAATGAAAAAAGTGAGAATTATCAAACCACTGATTTGGACAATCATTATAACCGGTGCAGTGTATGCAGTAGTTGTAACCGTATCCAGTGTTTTGCTCTATCTGTGTGTTTGGGCTCCAGAGGCAAAGTATGAGAGCCTGCTCTATACCTCCGATGACACACTCGGGTTCAAATCTATTCCAAACTCAAGTGGGCAACTGATTTTGTGCGCTGGCGATACAGTTCCCATCAAATTTGATGATTTTGGGTTTCGCATACCTAGCACAGGAAAATCTACAACCTTCACACCTGATAGTGTTGACGTGCTTTATCTCGGTTGTTCGTTCACGTTTGGATATGGATGTCGCGCTGAGGACACATATCCTCATCTGGTTTCGAAAACCAATGACGTTAGCTACATCAATGCAGCGGTCAGTGCGTACGGACTTTCTCAAATGTATTTGTTGGCAGAGAAACTAATTCCACAATATAGACCTCGTTTCGTTGTATTGCAAAGAAGTTCCTGGCTACCATATCGCGGAATAGACCCTTTCAATCGGGTTGATCAGGGATTGTTAACTGTGCCGTACTTCTCGAATCCATCTGAAAACCCCAAGCTTCTATTTCCTATCGAAAAATCCTTAGTGTTTGAGTTAGTCGAAGCTAGAGAAAGCGGGAAACTCAATTCAGGTATGTTGCAGTTTCTTTTTGGTTTTGGTTTTTCGCATGTAGTGAAAGAGCACTTTTTGTATGTAAAGGCAAGGTTAAGAATGCTTTTGAACCCATCACTTCAGCCTGCCACTGATGTTGCACAAGTAGAGCAAGTAGTGTATAAGCGTATTTCCGATATTGCTTTTGCAAATGGATCTTTTCCGGTTGTATTGAGTGTGGGCTATAGATGGAATGATGCCCCCAAGCTATCCTTGCTAGGTGAAGGTAGGAGGCCTATGTTTATCAATGCTGACTCACTCTTAGTTGGGCAACTTGGAATTGACGAAAGGCTAAATCCTACTTCTGAAGAGTATGATTTAATCTATGACAGAGCATATAGTCATTGGCAGGTGATTGAAAAGGATTCGTTTTTAATTGACAATCATCCTAATGAAACTGCCCATAGAATAATTGCCGATGCTTTGATGTCAAGAATTGCTTTCTAACTAACTTTGACCAGTCATTTTGGATGCTTCGCGCGTTTCTTTACCGCGAATCTTCAATTAATTTGATGTCAAATTTGATTTGTGGCAAACACAACCTACAAACGATAGATGAAACCTAACTTAATAACACATCGGCAGTGGATTTGGTACAACACACTTTTCATACTTGAACATATTTTCGGTACCCGACTAAGTGACAAATTTTTTAGCGGTTCCCGTAAACGCCTTCAAAAAAGTATTCTGAGCTCACCTAAGATGAAGGATAGAGGCCACACTATCCCTTTAAGTTCTTTTGAATTTAATTCGTTCGAGGCCTTCGAGGCGGCTTATCCAAATCCACTTAGTTCTATAGCGGTTTTTCGCGGTGTCGCCAAGAATTGGCCAGCCCATCTGAAATGGAACAAAGATTTTTTCCGGTCTCATTATGGTTCCACTCCAATCTCTTTGATTGACAATCCGGGATTAGTGGATCCTGAGCACCAAAATGAGTTCAAGAAAACCAATTTTGAGGATTATTTCAAAGAGGTAGAGAAGGATAAAAGTAAATATTTGCGTTTTTCGCGAATATTGGACAACAATCCAGAATTGCTGAATGACCTCGATTTGGAATGGTTAAGAAAATTTAAATCAGGGGTTAATATTGGTGAACAAACTTTTCTCTTCATGGGAGAGGACAAGACTAGAACGCCAATGCATGCAGGACTTACTCATACCTTGTTTATCCAAATCAAGGGACGCAAGAAATGGACAATATATCATGCGAATGAGCGGATTTTTATAGGTGCAATGGCGGAGCGTTTTCTCTATTATAGGACAAATGCTAATCCCAATAACACAGAAGATGAAAATTTCCCTCTTCTAAAGTATGGTAGTCGGTATGAATTCGTTTTGGAAGAGGGAGATGTTCTTTGGATGCCGTCACTATATTGGCACTATATAGACAACTTGACCGCTAATATAGGAGTAGCTTTCAAGTTCACCAATCTTCCTCAATCTTTTCAAATCACAAAGGCAATGACAACGTTGTTCTTTTTGGCCACTAAGCCAACGATAATTCAATCTTTTATCTACAACAGGAAGAACAAACAAGATTATGTTTTTTCTCGGGAGGCAGGAGGGAAATAATATTAGTTGTACTGTCTTAGGATGGTAAAACGTAAGATTCTAGCAAGTCAGGTTCTTAATCTAAACGGCAATGCGACCACAAAACCTCTCAACAATAGATTGGCTCAGATACAATTTGTATTTTGTTGCTGAGCACTTCATGGGCGTTCAGAACGCAAAGCGGATTTTAGCTCCCCATAAGTTTAAACTTTATACCCGCTATCGCGAAAAATTGGACAACTGCCCAAGGGGTGGTGTGGTCTCCACGCCTACCGTTAATCTTAATGCTAATACTCAGCCACTGCCTTCTTTGGATTTCCTTCTGAAAAATCCTGTCTATTTTCCTGGAAAATCTTTGTCTTGGGGCTGTACACAAAAATGGTCGAAAGACTTTTTTTTTGAAAATTATCCCCGCACCGTAATCCCTCTTGTGAACAAAATACCCGGAATCAGAGATGATAAAGGAAAGTATCCAAAAATAACATTTTCTGAGTATCAGGAGGCACTAAATAGAGGAGAATCTCTCTACTTGAGTTTCTCTAGAGTACTGGACCACAACACTGAATTGCTCAAGGATCTTGATGTTGATTGGTTGCGGCAATTCAAACATGGGCTTTCCAATGGGGAACAAACATTCTTTTTCATGGGAGAATCTGGAAGTAAGACCGATCTCCATAACGGTTTTACACATACCCTGTTCATTCAAGTTAAGGGGCGAAAGAAATGGACGGTCTTCGCGCCAGAAGAGCGATTTTTTATCGATCCCGTAGCAGGCCGTCATACCCACTTTTACTCTCATGCCAATCCTAATGACCTTAATGCAACCGAGTATCCGTTGTTGCGCCATGCTAAGAGATATGAAGTAATACTTAACCCTGGAGATGTTCTTTGGATTCCGTCCCTATATTGGCATTATGTTGAGAATTTGGATGAGAGTATTGGAGTGGCTTTCAAGTTCGTGAATGTTCCACAGGCTTTCAGAATTTCGAAAGTGTTGACCTCGTTGATATTTCTTGCTACGAAACCAAACTTATTGACATCCTTTTTATATAATAAGTTTACCAAAGAGGACTATGTATTTCATAATTAATCATTTTCTACCTTTCTAATGCCACCAAGTATGGTTACCCATAGCCAGTGGATCTGGTATAATATGTTATTGGTAATAGAGCATTTTATTGGGGTAGAGAACGCCAAAAAGTTGCTTCGTACTTCCAAAAGACACCTAACGGAAAGCGTCTTATCAAATGTAGGTACTTCTGACAGAGGTAAAGTGTTCACCAATAAAGATGTTGATAAACAGTTTGACCCTTCAATACTGAATGACCGAGATGGCTTGATGAATCAGGTGTTAGTTTTCAAAGGTGCTGCTAAAGACTGGGATTGTGTACGTAAGTGGAGCCCTCAGTATTTTGCTGACCATTGCGGGGATACTTCCGTATCGTTGGTGGGTAATGTTGGGTTAGCCGACAAGGAGAATCAGAACACATTCAAGCGGACTACAGTCAAAGATTTTGTTACTTACGTAGGGAAACAGAAGCAAAATTATCTGCGCTTTAGTAGGATTATTGATGAAGACCCTAAACTGCGGAATGATGTCAACGTAGACTGGCTTCATCGTTTTGCCGATAAGTTTTCACGTGGCGGATACCTCTACCTATTTATGGGGATACAAGGCAGCCGAACTACCATGCACAATGCCATAATACAAACTTTGTTTGTTCAGATTAAAGGAAAGAAACGGTGGGTAATTTATGCTCCTAACGAACGAATTTTCACATCTCCACATGCAGATAGAAGACCCTATTTTTATAGTGATGCAAACCCCAATCAACTTGATGACCCTAATCATCCATTATTAAAGTATGCTATTCGCTATGATATAGTACTTGAGGAAGGTGATGTCCTTTGGTTTCCAGCATTTTATTGGCATTATGTTGAAAACTTGACGGATTCGATAGGAATTACATATAAGTTCACGGATTTTCATATCGCCTGGAACAAGTCCAAAGTACTTACTACTTTATTCTTTCTCGCCACAAAACCGTTACTCCTTAAAAGCTTCTACTATAACGTTTTCAAAAAGAAGGACTTGTTGTTTGAAGAGGAACATTAGCTTCAGGAAATACTATGAGGCTGCAAGGTAAAACTGTTGTGGATTATAGTCGTCTAAACCCGCTACGAAGCAGTCTTGCTATCGTTCTCGAATGGACGATAATAGGCCTACTGTTTCTGGTGGCGACTATTTGGTCCAACGCGTTAACTTTAGTTTTGGTCGTCTTATTGATCTCCACTCGGCAATTAGCGCTGTATAGTCTTTTACACGAGGGGATTCATTATCATTTGGCAAAGTCAAAAGATATGAATGATATAATTGCCAAGTTCACTCTAAGTATCCCGCTTGCCATCAATCTTAAAAGGATTAGGGAGATTCATTTTAGACATCATCGGTATTTGGGCACGTCAATGGACCCTGAAAATGTGTTGAATGATTACTGGGAGTTCCAATTTCCAAAGAAGCTAGCGGTGCTTTTCTTTGTTATGGCATCAGACCTAATTGGTTTGAACTTCGTTAGATACAAGGTTCGAAAATTTTTCACAAAAGTTCAAGTAAAGTCATTTTACTTTTTGACATACGGTCCTACTTTGTTGGCGATATTGGTAATTAACATTTTTGTTTTTACCTCAGTCCGACTTTGTTCCTGGCAATTGGTGCTAATTATTCCTTTTATATGGATAGCAGCCTATATTGGCCCATTCCAATTGTTGATGAGGTTGCGATTGTGTTATGAGCATTTGCATCTTGATTCTGACAAATCGTCCAAGGCAAGAACGCTTGTACTCGGAAATCTGACGTCAATGCTTTTTGCTCCACACAATTTAGCTTTCCACAATGAACATCATCTCTACCCCTACGTGCCTTTTTATCATCTTAAAGATCTTCATAACAATCTTATCCGAGAAAACTCCTCCTACTTGAATAACCTTAATACAACTAATTCATATTTTGAATCCTTATCGTTCCTTTTCCGGGAAAAGGGGGGCTCTTCAAATCAGAAGGCTTAGGATAATTCAATCTTAAATTTTATCTAAATAAGCTAACTTTTACTCCACAGATAGGCGAGCATAGAAGGTACAGATTGATTAAGTTTATGAACTGCGACAACGATGTAATTTTCTTTCGAGATACAAAGTGGTGTTGACACCCGTAACTGAAAGTCTCCAATAGGCTGAAAAAAAGTGTTATATATTGTGCGGAATGAAACATCTGCGAAGGAATGGTTGGATATTTTAGACCGCTGTCTAATTGCAGCATTGTAAAGCAAAGAATGAAAATCTGAGTATAAATCAACACCACTAACATTTATGATTGTTTCATCAATTGGTTGTGAAGACCAAGTAATCATTGGTAGTATGTGAAATACATTATCATTCCCGATACTGGAAAATCCCACCCGCTCGAAAATGCGCTGTACTTGGGCATTTTCATTTCGCGCACCGAACAGAAATTTAGGAAGTCCATTGTCCACGCAGTAATTTCTAATAAAGGTTAGCATATCGAAAAAGTAACCTCTTTTTTGATGGGATCTCAGAATACCACCTATGTGAGATTCGAGATTGCCGTTAATTTTATTGAGAGCGAAGAAGCCTACAGTTTCCCCTTTGTCTAACATTAGCATAATGGAGCTGTCGGGCCAGTTCGTCTTGCCATTATGCCTATCGTAATATTGTAAAACACATTCCAATTCAACCTCCTTACTCACTAGATGTTGGAGGATTGGAGTTCTATAATAACCAATGGGATAATCGCCCCAAGTATCTGCAAGAAGAGAATGGAGCATAACTTTTTGAGAACCATCGTATCCGACAAATTCTAAGGTTGGGTTAAGATAACCTTTAGATGGTTTATAGGTAATAGGAGTGCTATACCTTCTTATGCTCCCAGAATAAAAAAAAGGAAAGCCCAATTGGCTTAAGTTCGCAGAAGCCATTTCCTCCTCGGCAGGCAATTTAAGCCGAACCAAGTCATACTTCCCTTTTAAAATCAATTTTTGCAAATCTTCGGGGTTTATTTGCTCATCATTACAACGAGCGACACGCAATCTCAGCTCTGTGCTTTCTATTTCCGAAAAGGATAAATTCATTTATTGTGTAGTAATACCCGTTCAATATTGTTCGTAGATTATATAGTCTACCTTTCCTTTGATTCTCATATGAACTGACGTGGCAAGATAAGTTAAAAGACCCATAGCGATAAGAGCCATTGCACAATAGACAATAAACATTATCACCAAGATTTGCAATAATGATGACCACAGCACATTGATGAGTGCCCAAGTTATAAATGGAATTAGTACAATCAGGAAAATCCCAATGTAAATATATCCCTTTAGAGGTGAATGCATATAATCAATCCCAACTTCTGCGATAATCTGTAGCTTTTTTAAAAAATTGTGTCCAGAACTTCCAAAGGGTCTTTTTCGATACTCTACATTTACCCGACCAACAAATCGTTCATCTATTAGCAGTTTATGAATGGCCTCCAAATGGATGCTTACACTTCCTAGTCCTTCCGTATTGGCAACTACGTTTCTGTTAAAGACCCTAAAACCCTCAGTATGTTGCTTCCCGAGAATATAATTTAAGATTAAGTTCCGCCAAACATAAAACAGACGGTATGAAAAATTCTTTTGGTTTTTTCCCTTAGGAATTGCATAAACGATGAGGAATTGATTGGCCTTATAGTGCTCTACTAGTTTTTCTATATCAAAGGTGTTGTATTCCAAATCATCATCTATAGTGATAATGTGTTGACCTCTAGAATTTTGTACTCCACAAATTAGTGCGGTTAACTGACCCACGTTACCTGCTAATCGGATAATGCGTACCTCACTGTTTTGGGCCTGAAGCGTTTTAAGAACTTCCCAACTTCCATCTGGGCTACAGTCATCTACATAGAGTAGTTCATAAGGTTCTCCCAATTTACCCATAACCTCATGCAACTCGCTGTTAAGTCTGACAAGAGATTCCTGACTATTGTACACAGGAACAACTACAGAGTAGAGTAAATGCTCAGATTTATCATTGTTCATAGTGTTGTTATCCATTTTAAATTTGTGGTCAACAAAGATAGAATAATCGAAATCAGGATACCTTTACCTTTACGGCTTCCTAGTAATGTGTTATGCGGTTAGGGCAATAATTAGCACATAACAATAAAATGTTTTAAAGTATATTGTATGGAAACTCTGAATAGGGAATTGTTTCTGGAGGAATTTCAGAATAAGGGATTTTATGTTCAGGAAAGAGCAGTACCAATGAATCTTGTCGACCGCCTACGTGTTGACCTCTTTGAAGCTGTTGAACGCGAGGCGGCATTTCATGGTACACTAGACCATAAGGACTATGGTATGCTTCTGGCTTGTCCCATTTATGGAGGTGCTTTTTTGGAATTACTCGAATACAACGAGTATTTTCTGCCCTTTGATTTGGTATTGGGGCCTAACAGCATCATCTATGTTTATACTTCCTCTTGTATGCCTCCGCATGGTAAGAATTACACTTCGCGGATTCATGTGGATCGGCCGCATTACAACCCTGGTTTTGTGGATTCGATGGGGAGTTTGTTGCTGCTAGATGATTTTACCGAGAACAACGGTGCCACATGGGTACTACCTATGTCACACCTAAAAGAAGAGAAGCCAGATGAAGAATATTTCTACGCCAACGCATCTAGGATTATAGCCCCTAAAGGTTCAATTTTCTATTTTAATTTGAGACTATGGCATGCTGGAGGTGTCAATATGTCGTATGAATGGCGCAATGCAATCGGCATTGGCATGGTGAGGCCATATCTAAAGCAGCGCATTGACCTTCCATTAGCGCTAGAGAAAAGCGGGGTAGACCTAACTGCCTTGTCCTATTCCGCTAAGCAACGTCTAGGATTCTATTCCATTCCTCCAGCCTCGCTTGAAGAGTATTATTTGCCTGAACATCTGCGCTCCTACTGTCAGACCTCAGAGTGGGGCATTAGTTAGCTTTCGTTCATCGTGCCTGATAGCCTTGGCGATTACTAATTTCGTTGAGCACCGATGATGAGGAATGTGAATCTGACAGAGTCCTGAGATACGTATAGTGATCTTGCCACAGTGATGAGAACCTATCGTACTCATGATACGGGTAATCAAATTTCTCGCAAAGTTCCCTAACGATAGGCACCATTCGTCTAAGATTCTCCACAGGGACGAAAGGGACCAAATGGTGTTCTATCTGAACATTAAAGCCACCTGTATACCAGAACCAAAAATTGCTGTTCACCGCAAAATTGGAAGTGTTGGAACAGATATAGTAACCGTATTTGTTGGCAAACTTCGGTTCAATGGGTTCTAAGGCTGCAGGGATAAAATGGTTGATTGCGGCTCCTACATATACGCCATAAAACAAGCAGCATTGATACACTAAATAGAGTAGAAGGGCCTTCGCCCAATACCCCCCAAGCAAATGGGGCAATACAATGAAACAAATAAAAGTCATCAACAGCGATAGACCATGCTGGAGTGCTACATCTCTGTTATGCCGAGCCCAGAACCCAGAGACGATACCGCCTAAAGTAGTGATGATGTTGGCATAGAACGGATATAGATACTTTGCTATTAAATGTTGGTATTTGTGTATTCTGCGGTGGGGAACGCTTCCCGAATATCGAATCAACATTGCAAAGGCCGCCACCTCATAATCGAATTCAACATCGCCTACTTTCACGTGATGACTGTTGTGCTCATAGCGCAGCGGCTCTTGGCTAATAAATGGCCAAAATATTGGCCATGACAGGCGCAGAAGTACTCGCAACACTGCATTTTTTGGGTAGTTGCGATGCGTATGCTCATGGGCGATTAAGCCAAAAAGCGATGTCCCAATCAACGCCTGAATCACCACTAGAGGAATGGATATCCATAGGTTCAGCCTTGTATAGAAGGCTAGGTACATGGCCGTTCCGAAAAGGACAATGGATGTTAATCTGAGTATCAGGTAGCGCAATTTAGTCTCCGGACGGATGTTAAACAGCCCCTCCGCTTCACAACGCGCGGTTAGATGGTGAATGAAGGGCTCATCCAATGCCCGCTCGTCCAGCTGTTCATTAGCGGGGAGCTCTCCTATCCAGAATCTTTCCAGTATAGTAGACTTTTCTGGTGAGTGGCCGTGGCGCACAGCGAAGAAGCTGGTAGCATCACCTCCGGCTCTTGAAAGTATAATGTCTTTGCCGCCAGGATGTCGCTGCACGAATTTGGTAAGGTCATATACCCTGTTCCGCACGATGACCCAACAATCATTTTCGGAAGCATGGAGAAGTACCTCACTTCGCGATATAATTCGAGATTTCTGGGTCACTTTGGCAAATTCAGACGTTTCAGGAAGACACATGGCCTCTACGGTAAATAGAGTTTTTTCTGTCATTACGTCAGAAATGCCGCCAAAGTGGCGGAAATATACCCTATTTGCGCTTCAGTTAAATGATTATGAATCGGTAGCCTCAGTAGTCGTTCACTCTCAATAGTAGTGTGTGAGTCACAATCCATTCTCCATCCTGCTGCTTTTGCTCTTGGCGAGTTGTGAAGTGGGGAGTAATGGAAAGCACATGCTATTCCCGCGCCATGCAAGCGACTGATTAGGTTCGCTCGGTTCTCGTTGCATTTGATATAGAATATATGGCCGTTGTGAGGTTCATTGGCGATGGATGTTGGGAGAATCTCATTTGGCACACCGCTAATAAGTAAGTTATCATACAGTAATTGCCACAGCTGCCTACGCTGTTCGAGAATGTATTCGCTCTTGAGCAAAAGCGGGTGAAGTATGGCGGCACTGAATTCGCTCATCTCGAACTTAGATCCTGAAGCAATCCACTCATACCGATTGGTCTGCTTGCGTTCAAAAGCTTCTCGATTAGTCCCGTTGTTGAAGGCCATGAGCACCTTAGGCCAGTGATGTTCTTTGCACAACAGCAACCCACCTTCGCCACAGCTGATATTTTTAAGCGAATCGAAACTGATACAGGAGAAATCGCCCATAGACCCCATAGGTCTCCCTTTATCGCTACAACCAATACCTTGCGCACTGTCTTCTATGAGTAACAGTCCGTGGTCGTCACAAATTTTTCTGATAGTGTCCGTTGCACATGCCATCCCAGCATAATGAACAATGACCACCGCGCGGGTCGCAGGAGTTATGCTTCTGAGAATACTCTCAGGGTCAATATTCATTGTACTGGGAATAATGTCTACGAAGACAGGGGATACACCAGTATTAGCGAATGCATTGGCCACTCCAACAAAGCCGAACGAAGGCATAATGACTTCGTCTCCTTTACCTAAACCCATGCTCAGGGCAATAAGTTCCATTGCACTGGTGCATGACGAAGTGAGCAGTGCTTTATAATTTGGAAACCGTTCTTCGAAAAATCTAACGCACTTCTTTTTAAAGGTTTGATTAGCCAACTGTGTAGGATTGTCGACTAGACTCCATATATTATCTGAGCTCTCAATGCATGTATATGGGACGTTAAAAGGTATTGACATAATCCCGACCTGATGGGGCACAATAATATTCTCTTCAGATGTTTCGGCAAGCTTACTCTCTTTCTGCTTGGAATGTAACATTGCTAGGTATTGTTAACTAAAGGCAAAGGTAATTCCATGTCAGTCTGGATTGGCATTTTGGATAAATGTATTTAAACGGAAAACACCCAATGAAGCCATAAATGAAATACTAACCTTTGCTGACTAGTGCAAACGCACAGTTTCCATTATAGTTATCTGCTAAAGAAGAATTCACATTTGCAATTCAGTGTATCAGCGAATCATTCACACACCAAAAACAAGTCAAAGTCCATTATTTAGAATTCAGCAAGCCTTCCAGATTCCCAATCAATTGGCGCGTTGCTAGACAACTACAAATTTTGCATTTGCACTTGTCTTACATATGTGGACCTTAAATAGGAATAATGATTTTTAATGCAAGAATCAAAGGAGAAACCTTAATGAGTCTTAGGTTTTTTTAGTGTGTAATTCCAAAATCATTACAAATAAAGCTTAAGTGTCCATTATTCCTCTTTGAACGGCTCGTTTATTTCCTGCTGCAATCTTTAACACAAAGGGAAACAAAATCTTTAAATGTGAGGGCTGAAAAAAAACTTTCTTAGGAGAATTAATCAAGAAATTAAATGAAAAATAAAATTCTCGATAAAATCTGCTTCTTCGTTTATTAGCCGTCTCTCGAAAATGGTGGTCGGAAAACTCATTATAATAAGGCACTAAATTAAAGTTTATAAGATGACCAAATTTTTCATAGAGAGGCGTGCCTGGATAAATTATTAGGCTATCTGCTACTGCATAACTGAATGCTTTTTTTGCAAAAGCAATGCTCATGCTAACGTCTTGTTCTGTTTCTCCAGGAATACCAGTAAGAAAAAAGCCCATGGTTTCAATGCCTATTTTTTTGGCAACGAGCAGGTTTTTCATTGACACGTCTACATTTAACCCCTTATTTAGAATATTTAATATCCGCTGACTTCCACTCTCCATGCCGACATTTATTCTTAAACAACCCGCCTTTTTCATCCACTTCAGCATTTCTTCATCTAGTGTATCCGCTCGGCTAAGACAGGTCCATGGAAGGTTTACATTTTGAACTATCATAAGTCTGCATATTTCTATTACTCTTGATGGAATAGCCGTAAAAGTGTCATCAATAAACCGTATAGCTTTAATGCCTTTATGATTTTTTAAATAAAGTATGTGTTCCATTACGTTTTCAGGCGTAAGCATAGAGGATTTAGTCCCAATGGAGTGGACACAATAATTGCATTTGAATGGGCATCCACGAGCGGTTTGTATAACCCCAAGAGGATGCTCCATAAATGGTTCTTTATAAAGTTCGGTTTTTAGTAATTCATAAGAAGGCAATGGAAGAAGATTTGGATTGGGTACTATCCGTCCACCATTATTTTCAATTATACCTTGGTTATGCGTCCTAACTATGGTTCCATTGACATCAGTAGGTAGCTCAGTGTTTTTCCAACTTTGCAGTAACTTTTCAAATATGTTATCAGGCTCGCCAAGCATAACAAAATCGGCATGGGTGTGCAGAAGGGTTTCTTTAGCAAAGTGGGTGGGGTAGTGCCCAAAAACACCATAAGTGACTTTTGGAAAACTTTCTTTAATCCGTCTTATAACCTGTGCATCTAAATCAAATACCTCAAAACTCATGATGCTGATAATCAAATCGGGTAGAATTCTTGAGATTTCTGAGTTGATAGCATCTTCATCCAGACCTTCTGCCACAGCATCCGTAAAATACACATTATGATTTTCCCTTCTGCCTATTGAAGTTAATGATAGAAGGTCATGCGGTGGAAACATATAGCCTCCTGAAAATGAAGAACACATATACCTTCTGACGACAAAATGAGGTCCTGGTATGTTAAGAAAATAAATTGTCATAAGACGGCTTTATAAATGTATTGGAAAAGGAGGTCTGTTCCTAGAGTGATTGATATAAGTAGAAGCATTAGCCCATATTACAAAGGAGTCACAGAGTTACACAACGAATCTCCAAGTCTCTCATGGCAAATTTAACGCTGTTCTTCTGGATTATCTCCAATTTGGACAGGAAGAGCTTGAGAAACTTGCAAAGTAATACAATACTTACAAAGTCTAGATAGGCTATAACAGTTGAACACCAATAGTCTTGCTAATTTTCTGCCAATTTGCAAAAAGTCAATCAGCTCACGAAATCAACAAGGGCCTTAGGTCAATCACGGACATATTGATTGCTGAATCATCTGAAATTGCGCAACTGCTTGTGGCGGAACAGAATCAGGATGGTGATAACCCCAGTATCGCAAAATCTAGACTTACTATCCCTCTTCCGTTCAGAGTCTCCGAGTCATTCTTGTTTCAAATCATTGTCAATCATCAGACGGAAGTTATTAACCGGTACAAGAATCTTGGTTACTTCGTCCAGCAGCATGGTTCAAAGTTTTCGGTTGGTTTGTACTTCAAAACATCTTAAAGCTTTTATTCTATTTATATTAGAATAAATCACATAACAAATATGTACCTAACAAAGCCTGTCCTACACTTAGGCGTAGAGGATTTTCAATTAATCATAGAATTCAAATCCCTTTTCTGCATTATACAGTTAGAATCACTCATTTTTTGTTTTTACCTGCGTGATTGTTGCAAATTTTAGATATGAATCGTGATTCTTTAAACAGGAATTCAACTTAAACTCTTTTACAGGAAGAAATTGCAGCTCTTGATTATATAAAGCTTTCATATATGATTTTGTAATATCTAAACGATTGTTTTCTGCTAGGTACAAAGCATTTTTTTGAGATAACCATGTGAAAAATATTTCGGGTTTTGTTGCGTCACAGTTGCACAGTAAACTTAGATACTCTGTATACCTTGGAACTAGGGAATAGTTGAAAAGGTCGTACATTATATAAGTATTAGCAGAATAGTTTTTTGTCCAGATAGAAAAATCATGGTCTATCAAACGGAAGGACCCAGATGTTATTACAACAATTCGATTGGAATACATGCTTTCTATTTGATTCATTGTATTCTCAGAACAGATTACTTTAACTTCCTCAACTTCATTTCGGTTTTTGTAATTGTTCAATAAGTAATAGTTGCTCAAAGCGCCTAGGAAGAGTATTAGAGACAAAGTCAGGTGAGAATAATGTAAACTAAGATTTTCTTTGCTATAAACTTGTATAGAATAAATAAACGCTAAAACCACCAAGATAAAAACAATTGGGAAAAAATGCCTTTCATCAAGTAGCGTTCTATAAGATGAATAGAGAAGAGGAAGTAAATTTAGAATCAAGTAAAGTAGAAGTTTTAAACCTGATATTAAGGAGCGCTTTTTTGTGATTAAAAACCCAATAGAAATGAATAATAGGAAACTTAAGCCACTATAAAAAACTAAATATTTCTTTATATTCATTAAGCCATAATGGAGTTGTTCAAATGAGAATCGATTATTCAAAATTAGAGTTCTCATATACTCTGCGGTTACAACTTTTGGGTCAATCCAAATTCCATATGTTGCCATAAGGTATTTTACCGAGTCTTTTTCAGTTTGGCATTTGGAAAGGTCAATTACGTTTCCAGACATAAATTCATACTCAATTTCTGGTTCAACTTTTACCAGGAAACTCGAAGAACTAGCCCAATAAATTGAGATGGAAAGAAAAAAAAGCGAAGTGAAAAGTATTGGTGGACCTAGGCGATGGATTAAGTGCCTAAAAGAGAATGAGAATAAGAGTGATGTAAGCCCCGCAATCCAAAGAACTCCAATCGCTGATTCGCCCCTGTGTAATAACCCAATAATAAAAATGAGATTTAATAATAGCGTCTTTTTTATGCCAATTTTTGGGATTAATAGTAGATAAAATGAGGCTCCACCGCACATGATCAAAGATGCTCTAGTATGAGCAATCGATATAAAGCTATCCAAATAAAATAACCCAAAACAAAGGGTCGATAACCATATTAAGGTTTTTGATACAATTTGACGTATGGAAATAACGACAACTCTTAAGCACAAATAAAACCCTAAAACAGACATAATATAAGTGCCTAAACCAAGCCAATTGATTTTTGGGATGATGGTGTGAAGCGCTTTATAGACAGAATTGAACCCCGTGTAACCTAAAAAATACCAGTCAATTAATGAAAAATTACTGAATTGGCCTGAGGCCATGTTTATCATAAATGACCCATAATCATCCTGAGTAAACGGCCAAAAAAAGAAAGAAGCTCCAAAACAACCCAGCAAAACTAACAGCTCAACTTGTCGATCCCTGAAAAGCAATAATACTTTGGAACAACTAGAATACAAAGATTTTGATACCATCTAAGGGGGAAAACATCGAAGTTATAAAAAACGAAATCTTCTTTGAATGGGTAAATACACTTTCCAGAAAACACTAAATAAGCGGCATAAAACGGAATGAACTGCAATAGGAAATTTTCTTATAATCTTAAACCTCTCATATATCACTATGAAAGTAGACGTGCCCAAATTATTGGAGCAAATTTCCATGGTTCGATGACGAAATATTTGAGGTATTATGTCAACTATAATAATATACCGTCTTTGATTAGATTTATTCCATGCGCTGTGGCGATTTACAATTGTAAACGTAAGTAGTTCACCTTCACTCCATCCATGAGTTTCGTTGCCCACCTGAATGGCACAAATAGGCGCTTTTTCAGGAATTACAAGTCCAATATGAGCACGCACAATTCCATTTGTATTTCCGCAATGCGGTAGGATATCTGTATGAGGAGGAAGTATACTAATAGTAGCATATACACAATTTGGAATCTGGCTTATTACTGATGCAATCTTTGGAAATCGTGCTAGATTTTTATGAAACATCCATAAGTAATTCACCAAATATGTGTGACTCCACTTGTTTTCCGTATTCGTTGGAGGCACATGTGAGTCCATTTCTTTGACGATACCCATTTCTTTTTCATAAGCCAGAATTTCGTCTCGCATTGTTTCCCAATTGTCCACCAGTGGTTGTAATTCGGGAAACAATGATGGAGAGTAGAAGTAATCTAAGCTTCCAAGGTATTCTTCATTTGGAGGTCTGAGGTAAACTATCTCTTCTCCTTCAGGCCAAATGTATTTTTCGCTTGCCATGAAAACGTTATTTCAGCTTTAGTTAGTTAACAAAAGTAGGTTTTGAATCACTGCAGAATTTCACGAGAAAAAGTTGTTTATGATTTAACCAGAAAAGTAATCTGTGAAGCTTGCTAAAGCCAGTTTAGTTAAATGTTTTAGGAGTCCAAAGAGGGTTTAAGCCTCTTTAGACTAAAAGTACGAATTACATTCTTTATAAAATTTTTATACAGGATTTGCTCTAGCCTTGATTCATGTTTATTATTTATCAGATTTCGGAGGGTTATAATTAACCTCCAAGGTCTGAAAAGGTAATTGCTTCCATAAAATGAAATGAGTAGTAAGAAAACGTATAATTTGATGTTTAATCCGCTAATATTTTTAGAATATACCTTGCTTGGCCATAAATCATAAGAGTCTATAATTTCCATAAGGCAGTTATCATTATACAAATCCAGTTCTCCGTTTTGTGAAAGTCGGTCAAAAAGTAAACTCCCAGGATATGGAGTAAATACAGCAATTGCCACATCATTTGCACCGTTCCAACTGCATTTTATTAGAAATAAAAGAGTGTAAATCATGTCAATATGTCGATCATCTGGAAAACCAATAATCATGTTCAGATGAACGTTTAATCCAGCGGCATTTGAATGGGATATAGATTTTAACATGCTGGGTATTTTCACCTTTTTTCTAACCTCTTGGAGCACTTTTTTCGATCCAGACTCTGGTGCATAAGTGATGTTTTTACAACCAGCCTCAAATAGATGTTTGGCAACTTCAAAATCAATGGCCTCTGACCGAGTGCCCGAAGGAAGCTGAAAGCTTATTTTTAGCCCTCTTCGAACAATTTCCTGGCACATTTCGATGGTCCAATCTCTATAAATTATTGCTGTGAGGTCGTAGAGGTCAAAGTTTACAGCTCCAAATTCAGAGTACAAATATTCGAGCTCGTCTACAAAATCTTTCGCAGTTCTAATCTGATATTTTCTTCCCCACATTTGAGGGCTTGAACAAAAAGTGCAGTCGTAAGGGCAACCCCTTGAAGCCATTACAGGTAGCGTATTTCCCCGAAATACTCCATGAGACATTCTATGCTCAAAATATAGATTTACTGGAAAAAATTCCCAAGCAGGCCAGCTAATCCCATTTAACTCAGCAATTCGTGCCTTCTTTTTGTTTTGTAAAATCTGGCCATCCTTTCGAAATACAATTCCAGCGATACTATCAGTAGCTTCATTTTTTTCAATAGCGTTAATTAACGATATTATGGTCTCTTCGCCTTCCCCCAACACTATATAATCTAACCCTGAGGCTTGCGTCATGCTAAATACTGGGGCAGCTGTAACGTGTTCTCCACCAGCTACAAGTACAGCATTGGGAAATGCTATTCGTACAGTTTGGATAACCTCTCTATCATACATCCAGTTGTTTGTGAACATAAATGAGAAACATATTACTTGGGTGTCAGATTTAATTTTTGCTGAGACCTTTTCTTTATTTAACCCGAAAACGAAAACATTTTCTTTGAAAAGTTCGGTATTATTAATCCCTTCAGCCGTGGCATCCACCACTTGCAACTCATGACTTTCTTTTTTCAGAGCTCCAGCTATATAAGCCAAACCGAGAGGCGCGGTTGGCATTAATGCAAATGATGCTCCTTTATGGAGGATTGGTGGTTTAACTAAGCAAATCTTCATGCTTTCAACATTTGCTTATAAGAACACGATAATGTGTTTCCTAGGAGTACAATTCAAAAAAGTGAAAAAAACTATTGGTTTAGTCAATCCAAAAGGTGTTTTTATTACGGCTAATGAAAATCTATTTACGCTTCTTTTTACCAATAGAATCTTCATACCTAGTAAATTCTTTCTATCACAGTATTGGGCCTTTTCCTAACCGTTTCGTGTATTCGAACTAGATATTCGCTTAGAATTGCTCCTATTACGGAAAGTAAGCTAATTGTAAAAAACAACAAAATGATTAGCCAAGTATTAAGTGATAGCGGCTTATCTAGGTGAATAATAAATGCTGAGACTATAGTTAAAAAAGCGATTACAAAGCTCAACGAAGCAAGTAAGTACACAATTTTTCGTGGAAGGTCGGTAAAGGAAAAAATGGTATCAAAAAACAATCGAACTTTTTTGGAAAAGTGCCATTGAGACACTCCAGATTCACGCTTTTTTCGTTCGTATGGAATGGCTTTGTACGGATAACCAAGCCACGTAATGAGATAAACAATGTTGGTGTTTTTTTCCGAAATCAGGACTACTTCTTGTCTTATTTGTTCATCAAATAAAACTAAGTCAAATCCTCCTGGAGGAATATTTGAAATAGCGAAATGCTTTACCAAAAGGTGGTAGAGAGAAGAAAACAGACTTCCATCTTCGCGTTGATTTCGATATGCAAGGACTAGTTTTTCGCCTCCTAGCCAGTATTGAAACATTTCGTCAATTAATTCGGGTGGATCTTGCAAATCGGCATGCAAATGCACATGACAGTCGGCCTCCGCGTGTTCCATGCCAATGAGCAAAGCATTATATGACCCAAAATTTCTAGTGAGATTGATTACTTTGATGTCAATTGGATGTTTTTGTTGAAAGCTCAATAAACCATCTAAGGTTCGGTCGGTAGATCCATCATTCACAAATACAAATTTGACTGAAACCAGATTGTGAAGGCGTTCACGCAATTGCAATAACCTCTCGCACAAAGCAGGAATGCTACCTTCATTTTGAAAGCAAGGAATTATAATTGCTAATCGAATCATGAAGGGACTAAGAATTCAGTTTTATTGAAGGAAGTGTCTTGATCTTGGAATAAGTGTGAGGAAAAACAAAGCAATGCGGAGTTAGCTGACATTCTAACACACAACCAATTCTCTTGAGGAATATATAGCCCTTTACTTGGATTATCCAGTTCGAATTCGGAGATATTGCCTTTTCTATCCATTAGTTCAACTACCATAATTCCTTTAATAGCCACAATCATTTGTTGCGCATTGAGGTGGGCGTGTTGACCATGTTCTGAGGCAATTTTCGCAGAATGAATCCAGTAGGTTCGTTTTACCGAAAAAGGAATGTGTTTATCAATTTCAGCAACAACAATTTGTGAATTCACATCTTTCGAGGGAAATTCTGAAAATTGTATGATTCGTGGAATATTCATTCTGTGAAAACGAAAGTAACGACCAAAAGCGACCCGTATTAGTGGGTTTTAATGCTGCCTTGATAAGATACTAATAATCAGTAACCGCAAACTTACACTGTCTGTGCGTTAATTCGATTCCAAATTTCTGCCTTCAACATTAATAAGTGACAGTTTCAATCGGCCTTTTCTCAAGCGTGAACCATTGACTTTAGCCAACTTAGAAGGCTCTTTTTTTGTGGATTGATAGGGGCATTACTTGCTAATGTGCTTTTGGAATGGTTCATTTTAAATCCCGCGCCTTCTTTCATTTCTCGAAGTTTGTTCTCCAGCAATTCCCGCCTTAGGATTGGCGAAACATAAGGGATTTGGCCAATGGCTCGCCCCTGCTTTGGGCGTTGCATGATGGCCTCAGCAAAATTCTCAAAG
>Ga0247839_1003871_pt1 | contig 19973 bp, 20 predicted proteins | sample LaCruzMarch2015__6_FD_192405 | JGI IMG/M metagenome (GOLD analysis project Ga0247839, IMG submission 192405) | Freshwater microbial communities from meromictic Lake La Cruz, Castile-La Mancha, Spain - LaCruzMarch2015_16m | ecosystem: Environmental > Aquatic > Freshwater > Lake | place: Spain... | reverse complement strand
CGTAGGAACACTGGTCAGTACTCCAAAAAAATAAGTATTTTTGCAGCCTTAAATTTTAGAAACTATGACACCGGAAAGTATCGCCATCCTGGAACAAGCCCGCCAAGAAATGGAGGGTGCCATCACCCACCTCGAACACGAATTCTCCAAGATCCGCACCGGGAAAGCTTCCCCCGCCATGCTGGAAGGGGTAAAAGTGGACTATTATGGAACGCCTACGCCCATCGAGCAAATCGGCAATATCTCTACACCTGATGCCCGCCAGATCATCGTGCAGCCCTGGGAAAAGAACCTCCTGAATGCCATCGACAAAGCCATACAAGCCGCCAACCTCGGCTTTAACCCTCAAAATAACGGGGAAATCCTCCGCATCAATGTGCCCAGTCTCACTGAGGACAGGAGAAAAGACCTTGTAAAGAAAGCCAAAGCTGAGGGAGAAAATGCCAGAATCAGCATCCGTAACCTCCGCCGCAATGCCAACGAGATCGCGAAGAAACTGGAAAAAGCCGGATTGCCCGAAGATGAAGTAAAAGGGCTTGAAAAAGAAATCCAGGGACTGACAGATTTCTACATTGCAAAAACAGACAAAGCGCTGGAAGCCAAGGAGAAAGACATCATGACGGTGTAATTTACCGGCTTAAAACGGCATCACTAGGCTGAATTTCAGCGAGATATTATCATTGACATTCTTGTAAGCATAAGGGCCATAGCGGTAAAATGCGCCAAAGCCCATGTTTGTTACCCCTATGCTGATCAGCTTATTCAACATCAATCCTGATTCGTAATAACCCTTCTCCATGGTCTTGAAGGTGTAATTGCTATGGTATTCAGGATGTTGCAGATCGCCTATGGTGATGTGGGTGGCGATGGCGATTTCCGGCTCGAAGTATTTCGTCCGGACCAGAAGCTTTCCAAAACTGTGATGGAAATAAAATGCCAGGTAACGATCGGAGGCAAATTCATTCATCCGCATGGTAGCAAAGCTGTTCATGGCGAAAATGGTGAACTGATGAAAGCTGCCATTGCCGTTGTACAGCTCGGTCATGGGAACACGGCCACTGACCTGTCCGCCACGCAAAGTCAGGGTAGTTTTGCCAAGATACTTCGTATAAAAAGACTGCACGATTTTAAAGTCAATCTTGTCGAATTCGAATTGCCCATCGAGCATGCCTTTGTATCCATGGCTGTATTGCAACTGCAGGACAGGGTATTTTGTGCCCAGTGAGATCTGGGTGCGGGCATTCTTCATGAATTTCTCCTTGTAGGCAAAGCGGATGGCGGTGACCCATTGCGTAAAGACAAAAGGATCGGCATCGACAGGCGGGTTGACTTCTTCCGGAACGAAGGTATAGGTATAGGTAGGTGTTTTTGAAATCCGATAGAGGCTGGTTTGGACGAGGCACCACTTCATCGTCCTGAATTTCAATGCGAAGCGGTAGGATTCTATGTTGTCCATGCGGTCGATGAGGAAGTTGCGGAAGCGTTCGTAGAGGTTGAGTTTCTGCAGGTCGAAGAGCTCGATGCCGCCGGTTTCGAATACATCTTTTTTATAGGAGAGGCCCAATTCGGCTTCATAGCGGGGGAAAAGCAGGTAACTGGCCTCGCCTCCATATTTGTAGGTTTTGTCGCCAAAGCCATAACCCGCGTATGCTCCGAGCCGCATCCGTTCAGAGAAACGGCGGTTGGTGCTGATGCCGAGGCCCAGGTACCAGTGTTCATAGGGGTTGTAGCGTACCAATTTGTCGAGGTCGAGGTCAATTTTCCAGAGGGGCACTTTCCCTGTTGCCAGGGATTCCAGGAATTTTAGTTTGTCATCGAGTTTTTCGGCTCTTCCGAGGCTATCCATGAAGGCATAGGTTCGCAAATCCCTGGCGCTGAGCGAATCCTGGCGGTAATGGTTCCAGTAATCATCAGTACGGCGGCTGGCCTCGGGGTCGACCTGCAACTGCACATGGTTGAAGTCCTTGCGTTTGAGTTCGGGATTGATCCTGATTTCCCGTAAATAGGTTTTCCCAATGCCAATGAGGTGAAAAGACCGGACAGAATCGGCATTAATCTGAATGGAGTTGATGTCGAGGTCGGTGTTGAGCTGAAAAGGAAACCAATGGGTGCTGTCGACCTTTTTGTAGAGCTGCTGGATGTGAATGCTGATGCCGCTTTCCTGGCGGGCAGGGCTGGCGATGACGCTCTGAATGGCATATCCGTCGGTGTTGATGTACAAACTGCCCCTGAGGCCGTCGAAATTGCGGTTCAGCAAGGGCCTGTAGGAGATGATGTAGGTAGTATCCCGCTTGACATCGTCAAACACCGTGTCTTCGATGTGGAAATAGTATTTGTTGAAACAGCCTTTGCTGATGGGATTCACATAGTTTTTCTCAGAAATGGTGATGACTTCTTTGTAGAAAGAATTGGATTGCATCTGGGAAATCAGGAAGGTGAAGATGGGATCCCTGAGACCGGAAACACGGTTGGCCAAGACTTTTCGGTTGTCTTTGTCGGGAGCGGAGAACTTACGCTCATAAACCGATTCGATGATAAAGACATCCTGTTTGCTGAAGGTATTCTTGAAGCTGAGCAGTGAAGTATCCCTGATTGTCGTATCACTGAGAAATAGCGAATCCATGTTGGGCGTGATGATGGTCTTTTCGTAGGCAGTATAGGAGAAAGAGCCCAGCTTTTCGGGATTGTTTTTGTCGCGGTTCTCAAGCACTCTTTTGATGATGCGGTGGGCGGGGTTGAGGCCGGGGACGATAGAAACCGGCGACAATTCAATGCTGGTGGGTGATAGCTTCAGGGCCAGGTTGTTGGGATTGCCTTTGATTTTCATCTCCAGGGGGTCATAGCCCAGGTAAGAAAGCCTTATGAATTCTATTTTTTCGGCAATGGCGAGGCGAAACCTGCCATCGATGTCAGAATAACAACCCTGGTGCCCGCCATTGGCTGTGATGCTGACAAAAGCAAGGGGTTGACCGGTTTGGGCATCCGAAACTTTCCCGCTCACGGCGCCCGGCTGGGAAAATCCTGAGTAAGTAATGAATAAGCTTAGAAAAATGAGAAATAAACGCATAGGGTCGGCAAAGTTAACGTATATTTAACCTCCTTATTTGTGGCCATTGTTACTTTTGAGGCACAATTTTGCATAATGTTGAAAGAGCCGGTTACAAAATCGCTGATTAAGTCCTTTGCTGAGCAGAAACAGATCTTTGAGTTCAACTCAGAATTGCTGCTACATGATGAGGATCCGGAAGTCATCCACCAGATGCGACTCTCCCTCAAAAGAATACGTTCTATCCAGGGATTCGTGGAATACATCTCCCCCAGTCACCCTGTCAAACAAAAGCAAATCAGGAAATTAGATACTGTCTTTGAGTTAAGTGGCTATGTCAGGGACAACCAGGTTCAGCTGCATGACCTGCATCATCTGCAGGAAGGATTGCAATTCAATTTCACGCGTTATGAGAAATACCTGCTGAAAAGGATAGCTGAGTCACGGGAAGATTTTGTGGAAAAGGTCTTGAAATATGAGGCCGGTTTCCTCGACAAATTGTATGTTGCTTTTATTGCGTTTCTCTATTCCCGCTCAGAGAAGGATGTACAGGAGAACTACCGCAGCATCCTTGAAGAAAACTACGAGAGCCTGATGCATAGCTTGCAGCACCTGCCTGATACCACCAAAGGCTTACACTCCCTGCGAAAAAAAGTCAAAGATTACATCAACCTCTATGGCCTGCTGGACGCAGAAAAATCTGGCAGAGGGAAGGCCACATTTGTTCATTTCAAACGCCTGGATCAGGCTCTTGGGCATTGGCATGACTTGATAAATACCCAGCAACGCTTGAAGGTATTCTACAAAAACAACCCGGTACTAATCCAGAAAAAGGAAGAATACCTTGTGTTGTGGCAATACATTGAAGATGAAATCAGTGCGTCGCGTGAGGAGATTGATGCCATCCTTAGGGAGGGCCTGCATAGCCTTTGATGTGCTGTTGTCAGGCTAGTTTGGGATTGTCTTTGTGCCTGTCGGCATCCCTGTTTTCCTTCTTTTCCATATTGCGGTGAAAGGCCTGGGTCAGGTCTATCCCGGTTTGATTGGCAAGGCATATCAGGACGAACAAGACATCGGCCAGTTCATCGGCGAGCTCAATGTCTTTTTCAGAAGCTTTAAAAGATTGCTCACCGTATTTCCGGGCCATGATCCTGGCTACCTCTCCTACTTCTTCCATGAGGAGGGCGGTGTTGGTCAATTCATTGAAATAGCGCACACCACGGGTGTTAATCCATTGGTCGACGAGCTGTTGCGCTTCGCTGATTTTGAGTTCCATCTTATTCTTTGTTTTTCGAATCTATCCAAATTGTGACCGGGCCATCGTTGATCAGGCTGACTTGCATCATGGCACCGAATTCGCCGGTTTGTATGTGGCTGCTGGTCTCCTTACCCAGACAGTCAACAAAAGCCTGGTAAAGCGGAACAGCCGTTTCCGGCCTGGCGGCGCGGATGTAAGAAGGACGGTTCCCTTTGCGGGTGCTGGCATGCAGGGTAAACTGGCTCACCACGATGATCTCTCCTTTGGCCTCGACAACAGAAAGGTTCATCACCCCTTCAGCATCCGGGAATACCCTGAGTTTGGCAATCTTTGCAGTTAACCATTCGACATCTTCCTGATTATCAACTTCTTCGACACCCAATAAGATCAAGAGTCCTGTGCCAATACTGGCTTTGATCTTTCCCTCAATTTCTACAGAGGCCTTGCTGACCCTTTGAATTAATGCTCTCATGTAAATGAATTAATCCCAGTCGTTTTCTTCCAATTCTTCATCCTTGACGATGCCCAGGTAGTTTTTGTAGCGGGAAAGGGCGATTTCGCCCCGCTCAAAGGCAGCTTTGACGGCACATCTTGGCTCATGGTCATGGGTACAATTGCTGAACTGACATTGGTGCATCAGGGCACGGAACTCCGGGAAGCGCTCCGCCACTTCTTCTTTTTTGAAATCCGAGAGGCCGAACTCCCTAATCCCCGGCGTATCAATCACATAACCCCCAAAACTGAGTTCATGCATTTCTGCAAAAGTAGTGGTATGTTTTCCCGTATGGTGATAGTCGGAGATGGCATTTACTTTCAGGTCCAGACCCGGTTCTATCCTGTTCATCAGGGCTGTCTTTCCCACACCGCTATGTCCGCTGAAGAGCGTTATCTTGTCCTTGAGCATTTCCTTGAGGATGTTGACATTCTCGCCACTTTTGGCAGATACCGGGTAAACAGGGTAGCCAATGTCGCTATAGAGTTTTTGCAGTTGTAGAAAACGATCTTGCAGCTCATCTTCATACAGATCTATCTTGTTGATGATCAGCGCAGCGGGGATGTGATATGCCTCTGCTGTTGCCAGAAAGCGGTCGATAAAAGCCAGGTGGGTACGGGGAAATGCGACTGTGATCACCAGGAATGCCTGGTCGACATTGGCCGCAATGACATGGTACACCTTGGAGAGGTTGGTAGCCTTACGGACGATGTAATTCCGCCTGTCGAAGAGGTAAGTAATCATGCCCTCTTCCTGGCCCTCCGGCAAGAGGAATTCGACTCTGTCGCCCACAGCCACTGGGTTGGTTGACTTCAGCCCATGGATTTTGAATTGTCCGCGAACCTTACATTCCACCCTGCTCCCATCGGGTTGTCTGACGGTGATCCAGCTCCCTGTTGATTTTACTACGATGCCTTCCAATCCTGCGTTTTAGCTGTTATTGCACACACTGTGCATGCCTTACAAAGATATACTGATTCCTTGTAAAAATGCGAAGCAATTTTTACTTAGGATCAGGATTGCCGGTGTGACATCATTCTGTTGTTCGTAATGCCATTCAAGTCCGGCATACTATTTTTTGAGTTGGCGGTTGAGGCAGTAGCGTTTGCCCGGCAGGCACAGCAGGAGGCGGTTCATTTCGAGGCTCAGCAGGTTGCTGGAGACACGGTTCAGGCTGAAGCCCGAGGCCAGGGACAAGGCGTCGATCCCGATTTCTCCATTTTCCTGGACGATTCTGAGCAGGGCTTCTTCATCTTCTGTCATGTTTTGAAAGAGGATTTGCTGTTGGGGTGCTTCGGCGGCTTTCTCCCATCCCAGCTGGTAAATCAGGTCTTGCGGTGACTGGATCAATGCAGCTTTGTTGTTGCTGACCAGATGGTTACAGCCTTCAGAGAAGACATCTCCCCACCTGCCCGGCACCGAGAAGACATCGCGGCTGTAGGAATTGGCGATGTCGGCGGTGATGAGGGCACCGCCTTCCCTGGCTCCTTCCACCACGATCACCGCATCGCTCAGTCCGGCGATGATGCGGTTGCGGCGCGGGAAATTCTCCCGATCCGGCTTGGTGCCACTTGGGAAATCTGTCAGCAAGCCGCCCTGTCGGAGCATCTTCTCAGCCAGGGCTTTGTTTGCAGCAGGATACAGGCGGTCGAGGCCATGCCCGAGTACGCCGACGGTTTCCAGTCCATTTTCCAGGGCATCGCGGTGAGAACAGGTGTCGATGCCATAGGCCAGGCCGCTGATCACCAGGACTTGGTAGGGAGCCAGGGCCTCCACGATCTGCCGGCAGGCCTCACGGCCGTAGGCAGTGGCTTTGCGGGTGCCTACCAGTGCCACGACGCGCAAGGGGTTCAGCCTGGCACTGCCCTTGTAATAGAACACCAGCGGACTGTCGGCACATTGTTTCAAGCGAAAGGGATAGTCGTCATCCAGTGAATAATACATCTGGATTTTGTAACGCTCACAAAAGCGGATTTCCTGCTCTGCAGCGCTGAGGGTTTTGCTGGCTTTGAGTGTGCGTGCCAGCACCTCTCCGATGCCGGGGATGCGCATCAGGTGCTGGTGTTTCTCCTTAAATACCGCTTCGGCTGAGCCACAATAGGCAATCAGCTTCCTGGCGTTGATGGGCCCAATCCCCGGAATCATGGAGATCCAGAGGGGGTATAACATATCTGTCATGGATTTGGGGAATTCCTTTACCCTATATACGGAAAAGTGGGGGGGCAGTGGAAAGATCCTGAGCGTTTTTTCTCAGGGATCTACAGAAGTCAGCCCGTGCTGCTGTCACATCTGCGCTTAAGTAAGTGCCATCTGCTATTCAAGAGGCTGAAAACTTGCGTATTCAGCAAAAAATGGCGACTTTTGCCGAAAATTACACAGTGCCTGACATCTGGAACCTCACTTTTCTTGCTAAATTCCTGAAGTTCGGGGTCGTAGGGGCCTCGGGACTCATCGTTGACTTTGGGTTTACCATCCTGTGCAAGGAAGTACTGAGGATACAGAAATATGTAGCCAATGCCATTGGTTTTGTCCTGGCTTCTTCCTCGAACTATTATCTGAACAGGATCTGGACCTTCGAAAGTAAAAACCCGGCCATTGGCGTAGAATTCTCTGAGTTTTTCCTGATCTCACTCATCGGATTGGGACTCAACACCCTGATATTGTACATCCTGGTAAGCCGGTATAAAAAGAAGTTCTACATTTCCAAAGCCATCGCCATTGGGATCGTGACCCTTTGGAATTTCTTTGCAAACGCCTTTTTTACTTTCAGCTAGACCTAATAGGTCTTGGTCATCCGCTCCGGTACCACCAGGATATAATTGGCTTTCCCCTTTTGATCGTCTTTGAGTTCATCGATTTCTTCCTGCTCTGAAGAAGAAATGGTGACAATCTTCAGATCCGGCATGGCATGCTTCAGATACCATACGATGCCTTCAAAATCCTCGCTGTGGTAGGTCCCGTTGAAATGCAGGAATACCTTGCCCTTCGACCAGTTTTTCAGGATAAAATGCGCCATGGTGGCATCTTTGATGGCCTGGGCCCTGGGCATGTTGGTGGAGTCGTATCCGGGTGGAATACCTTCGGCGTGCGACATCATGCTTTTGTAGTTCTTCAGGGTATCAACATAGGCAAAAGGCAGGGGTGCGATGTACATCTTTGCTTCAGCCGACAAGGTATCCAGGGGGCCAAAGCCTTTGGCGAAAACGCTGGAAGCATAACGCCGGGGAACATTCGTTCCGATAAAGGGAATTTTCTTGCTTTTGGCGAAATCGAGCAGGGGTTTGTAATCTGTCTTGTAGTTCTTCCACTTTTTGGCTTCGTCCTCAAAAGACTTCACCTTGATGGTTCCACCAAGGTATTCGTTGATTAGCAGTTGGTTATCTGCCTCAAACATCTCAGCACCCAGGACAAGGTTTTCCTTTTTGCCTTCATAAAGGTCGCGTTCCAGCTCCAGTTCCAGCCAATGACAAACAGGGTTGTCATGCATTTCTCCAAAAAGCACGATGTCAGCCTTCATTGCATCTTTCAGAAGATCATTATAATCAGTGGAATTACCCTTTACATCAAAGAAGCGGTAGGCGGGCTTGTCACTTTTCATGGATAAGAGGGAAGTGACGACAAATAAGAAACTGATGGCAAGTACAATGGGTCTGATATTCTTCATAAGGGGCTTGTTGAGGGTAAAACAAAGGCAGGTATTAAATTATATCGCATGTCAAGATTCAAAGGTAGACATTTTCGCTTGTGGAAGAAACAAAAGAAAACAGTAAAAAAAGGCAGCAAAGGTGACCCCGGCCTGGGACTCAATGGTATCTTCTGTCAACATCGACAGCATCAGAATCAGGAGGAAATAAAGAAATACACCCTGGCGCATCTTTCCCAGTTTATATGCCGGGTAGAGCAAGGCAAAGAGGAAAAGAAAGAGTCCGAAGATGCCAAAACCCACTGTTACAGAGAGATATTGATTGTGGGATCTACGTCTCCACTCCGGGCTGAGTTTTGAGTGTGTGTCTTCGTAATACTTGTCGAATGCGTCATTCATATCCCCTGTACCCACACCATACCAGAAATTCTCTTTGATGATGGCCAGGGATGCCTTCCAGTATTCTATCCGCATCATGAGTGAAAAACCGCTGGCATTGCCGCTATCACGGTAGCTTTGGTACTCCCACAACAAAGCACGGTAACGCACTGCCAGTCCGTTGGCATTGATGTCCCTGGCATCCACACAACCGCCTTCCACACAATAAATCTCCTTGTTGGTCAGACCCGACAGCCCCAGACTGTCCTTTCTGAGGCCTTTGGAAGTCATGAAGCGGAATAATACATTTTTGATTTCCAAACCGTTGCGGCCTTCCCCCTCGAAATCGTATTTGCTGCGGCGGTTCCAGCCTGCTTTTAACTCAGGTTCACAGATATACACCCAAATCTGGTGGCCATTGATGGATTGGGTAGCAGTTGTATCATGAAAATATGGATTCCCATTGGCGGTGGTCATTTCCAGGCCTGAGATTGGAAGTGGTTTGGGTGCGATTGCTTGCCTGGCCTGCCCCAATAAAAGCACAATCCCAAGGACAAACATGAGCATCAACACTGAAAAGACAAGGGCCTGCTGTCGTCTGCTCAGCCGGTGAGCGAGGTAAAATACGATTGCCACAATGCTGATTACCATAAGGATACACAATCCGGTCAAAGACTGGGCGAGTATTAGGAAAAACAGGAACCAGAGCAGGAGGGCATAGTACAAGTACCTGGGAAGGGCAAAATAGGGGTGCTCATCCCGTATCAGGAAAACGAGAAAGACCATGGCCATCACCACACTCAGACTGAACCTGATGTGCGAGATAAAAGGAAAAATGGAGCGGATGTTGCTGAACTCCTTCGAAAAGTACAATCCTGTACTTGCCAGGCTACCACCCAGTACGGCTGCGATAAACAAAGAAATCAGCATGTCGCGGGATTTCTTGCTGACAGGGTCGGAAGTACTGATGATCAATGGCAAAAGCAACAAAGGCACTTTCGTCCTCAGGTCTTTCAGGGCATAATCAAAATCCTTTGTAAAGATCAGGCCTACGACCAGCATGAAAAAGATCAGGCAAAAGGCCAATACCGCCTTGTTTGCAAAAAACTGTTTTAGCTTCCTGTGTAAATCGCCTTCAACCAGCCAGTTGACAAATAGTATCAGCTGGGCAAGGCTCATGAAATAATGCGAAAGCGGGATGGCGGCAGCCAGCAGCAGCAGACCAGCAAGATAGAGCTGTCGGTGAATTTCTTTCCGGGTCAGGTGCATAGCCATGATGCTGTCCGGGCGACTATTTCGATGCTTTTACCTCAGGCTTAAGCTTGATGGTCCCGGCCAGTATTCCTTTGTAGGTAGTTTCGTCATCCAGGGTTGCTTTGGCTTTAATGACCATGGGATCGGCAGCCAATGAAGCCTCTACCCTGCCACGCTCGTAATAGTAACGGGTGATGATTTCATCGCGCAACAAAATGCTGATCTCGGCACGGTGATCATAAATGGACTGTGACCTGCCCTGGGCGATTTTCTTTTTCAGCTGGTTGTAGTCATCGGCAATTGCAGCAAAGTCATTTTCTTTCTCTGCATTTCTTTTCATCTCCTCCAGGCTAGCCTCTGCCGGTGTAACGAAGTCATCATAGCCTTTGTCCTTCACATACGCCACAAAATCAGTATAGATCTCATCCGTAATGGCAAATTCCCTGGCGGGGAGTATGGTAGGATGTTGTGTTTTGAAGCGTGTAGCAAAGTCGAAGATGAGGTATTTCGACAAGAGATTCTGTACAATATCGGAATAACGTTGTGGAGGAAGTACCACATCTGGCTCAATGCCACCGCCATCATAGACTACTCGACCTGCTTTGGTTTTAAAGGCGGTAATCAGGGAATCAGGCACATGACCAAAATTGCCTTCAGCATCTTTGTGGGAGTAGTCGATTGCCTGGATACACCTCCCACTGGGGATGTAATATTTGGCTACAGTAACCTTGACCTGTGAATTGTAAGTAAGAGGTAAGACATTCTGAACCAATCCCTTACCATAGGAACGTTGTCCAATGACAACAGCCCTGTCGAGGTCCTGCATGCTGCCGGCCAGAATTTCTGAAGCGGAAGCTGAATTTTTGTCTGTCAGGAAAGCCAGTTTGATGTCTTTGTCGGAAGCCGGCATATTGGTTTTGTAACTCACATTGGCGGAAGGCAGCCTGCCTTTGGTATTCACGATGAGCTGGTCTCTTTCGACGAAGATGTTGGCGATGTTGACAGCCTCATTGAGCAAACCGCCACCATTGCCACGGAGGTCGAAGATGAGGGCTTTGAGTTTGCCGTCATTTTTCAGTTTGAGGAAAGCCTCCTTGATTTCTGTGGAAGAGTTCTGGGTAAAGGCATTCATTTTGATGTAGCCGATGTGATCGTCGAGCATACCATAATAGGGAATGTTCTCGACCTGGATATTTTCTCTGTTCAGGGAGACCTCATAGGGCTTGTCGTCGCCGCGCTGAACCTTCAGCCTGATGGCATTGCCCGGCTGTCCCCTGAGGATGTTGCTGGCATCTTCCACGGTTTTGTCTTTGGTGGAGTTGCCGTTGATTTCCATCACTTTATCGCCTGCAATCAGACCGGCTTTGTCGGCAGGGCTGTCCTTATAAGGTTCTGAGATGTAGAGGTACTCCCCTTTTTTGTGAATGGTGGCGCCGATGCCGCCATATTGACCGGTGGTCATAAAGCGGTAGTCTTCAATTTCTGATTCAGGGATGTAGTTGGTGTAAGGATCCAGGGTAGCCAGCATCGCATCGATGCCGGTTTTCATCAAGGCACCCGGTTTCACTTCCTCAACATAATTCAGGTCGATCTGCTTGTAGAGGGTTGTAAAGACATCCAGATTCTTAGAGATTTCGAACAGGTTGTTATCCTGGGTCTGGGCGATGCCAGGGAAGAACAGCAAGACAGCCGCTATGGTAAGGAGGAATTTTCTATGGCTCATAAAACGAATTTAAATACTTAATCAATTAAGGAACAGGATCATATCCACTTCCGCCCCAGGGTCCGCAGGAAAGGAATCTCTTCAATGTCAGCCAACCACCTTTGAGGGGGCCATGCTTTTGAATGGCCTCTACACCATATTGAGAACAAGAGGGTGTATAACGACAAGAGGGCATGAGATAAGGAGAAATGGCTCCCTGGTATACCCTGATCAGGAGAATCATCAATTTACCGAGCAGCTTTTTCATGGACCTCCTTTAAACGCTGCAAAAGTAAGATTATTTTATCTTGAATAAGCTTGTATTCCAGGCTCACATTTCCGATGTAAACGAAGGCAAAAACGCCTTGTTGGCTATGCTGTTCAAGGTGTTGGTAGAATTCAGGTTTCAGCTGACGGTATGCTTCTTTCATGCGGCGACGCAGGAGGTTGCGCTTGTTGGCATGCTTAAAGTTGCGTTTTGGAACGGCAAACATCACTTGTGCGGGAGGGTTTTCTGCATTCACCTCCCCGAGCCAAATCAGGTTAATGGGCCAGGCATGATAGGCTGCGCCTTCTTTAAAAAGTCTGGAAATCAGCTTGTGGTGACAAAGTCTGTCCTGCTTCCCCAAGCTAAGTTTTTGTTTCTCCATGATCCTTACCCCGGCAAGAAACAAGCCAGAGGCTTATTTTTTCTTAGTGCTTTTCTCAAGGTATTGCTCCAGAGCCATGGTCATGGATGGTGCAGTCTTGGTAGGAGCCTGCAAATTCAAGGTCAGGCCGTGGTCTTTCACAGCTTTGGCGGTAGAAGGTCCAACAGCACCGATCATGGTATCCCCTTGTTCAAAATCAGGGAAGTTGGTAAACAAAGATTTTACGCCGGCAGGGCTGAATAAAATCAAGAGATCGTATTTTTTGATGTCGACGGTGGAAAGGTCGGAAGGAACAGTGCAGTAGAAATTTGCTTTTTTGTATTCGATGCCGTTCTTTTCCAGCACTTTGGGGATGTCATTCTTACTCACATCAGAGCAAGGAAGCAGGAACTTTTCTGTCTTGTGCTTTTTGATAACATCCATCAGGTCGGCAAATTCCTGTTTCCCATGGAAGATCTTACGCTTGCGGTATTGTACATATTTCTGCAGGTAGAAGGCAGTAGATTCTGTTAAGCAAAAATACTTCATTGACTCAGGAACATCAAAGCGCATTTCTTTGGCCAGGCGGAAATAGTGATCAACAGCATTACGGCTGGTCAGAATAAGTGCAGTATAGTCCTCAAGATGAATACGTTCCTTACGGAATTCTTTGGCATCTACACCTTCAATCTTGATAAACTTAAAGTAGTCCACTTTGATGTTATACTTCCTGGAGATCTCCTGATAAGGTGATTTCTCGGTCTCAGTAGGTTGGGGCTGGGAAACCAGGATACTTTTAATCTTCATTTTAACTTCTTTTGTGAGCCTTATTGTCTAACTATCTAATTCACAATTCTCTCAGATATTTGCGACAGTCAAGTCCCCGTTTTGGGCAAATGCTGCGCTTGATCTAAAACTGTTAAGAACTGTTAAATTTCGGGGTGCAAAATTAGATAAAAATTATCAGGCAGGGAAATATTTCATCACAACCTTTACAAGAACGATGACAGGTAGTACTTCGACACTACAAAAAAACAACAGCAGGTAGGTTATGGAATACTTCGATTCACTCAGTCCAAGCAGAAAAGCACGGAACAAACGGTAGGAGAATAGCAGTGCCAGGAAAAGCAGGCAGAGTTGCAGCAAAAGAAAGGAATCGGTGAAAACGACAAGGACGCTGAAGATCGTAATGATCAATCCTTCGGCCAGGTTAAAGACAAAAAGGGTAAGGGTATAGGACTGTGTGGCAGCATAGGTTTTAAAAATTACGCCGGCAATGCGCAGTGCGAGGATCTTGAGGCCATAGAGCAGGGAAAACATCCCCAGGATCAAGAGGTAAGTAGAAGCCATGCCCAGGTTTCCTTCGGGAAGGGTATAATTCAGGTAATGACGGTTTACTTCCAGCACCAGCAAAGGGACGCTTAACAGAAACACCAGGAAAAGGTAAAGGCTGATGCGTTCGTTGTACAAATCGCCATTTCTGACCAGCTGTGCCATATAACGTTCATTGATACAAGCCCGCAAAACCTGGGTAAGTCGCTTACCATAAGCATATTGCGCTCCTGCCAGCAACACAAAGCAGAAAAGCAGGATCACAAAGGCTACTTCATGTCCCTGCCATGGCAGGCTTTGATTTTGAAAGGATTTTGCTGTAAGCTGATGGGGTTTGAAAAAGGGTTTCAACACGCGCTGCGGCGGAAGGACCACGGCCGTAACCCGCAAAGAAGAATCCAGGATCTGCAGGTAGGCCGGCCTGATGCTGTCCTTTTTGCGAACGGTATCCTTCCTGATGGAAACAAGCAAAGGAGAATAGCCATCGAAAGGCAGGACAAGGCCGGAGTCAACCGAAGTCTGGACGCCGGCTGCCGGAGCCTGGGCCATCGCGGAAGTCAGGCACAGACAAAGGACAAGCCACAAAAAAGGACTGACTATTGAAGTGAGCCAATCCTTTTTCGTCTTCATAATAACAAGTCGTAGTAATTGTCCGGAATGCAAATCCCTGATAACTATAATTTAAACAGTATGCCGAAATTCAACCCAAGGAAAGAAGCATTGTGAAAACCATTCTTTTCATCCTTGGCCATAATGTTGTCATACCGTACATTGAAGTTAAGCGCCATCTGGTCACTGACATCATACAGGAAACCTGCCATGGGGGCAATTCCGAATTTCGTCATCATGTCGATCTTCTCTGATCTCATCCAAAGCACTTCTGTTGAATCAGTTACGGGGTTATAATAATCCGTTTTTACGGAATAAGCGACTTTGGAATTTATGATAAACATGCCCAGGTTGAGGCCGATATAGGGTTTGAAAGCATCTTCGCCAAAATAATAGGTAGCTTTGATGTTGAGTGGAATAACAGCATATTTCTTCTTAGTGAATTTGATGAGTGAATCATCAGCCAGGTCATATTTAAAACCATGATATCCTGTATTCACGCCAACGGAGAAGCTGGGAGCCACGAAATAATCAGCATCGATATTTACGCCTAAACCGCCTTTTATTGCTGGTGCAATGGTGTCTTCCTTAGCGAAAGCACCCATTGGCAGGTTATACGCCAGACCTACACCGACCGCAGCAGTGGGAGAAGATGAACCTCTGCCTTTTTTGCGGGAAGATTTTCTTTTTTTCTTTCTTCTCTTCTTGGCAAGAAGCGAGGAATAATCATCCAGTTGTGAGTACCCGGGCATAGCACTGGCCTGAGAAGGTCCTCCGTTAAAAACCATCTGGGCTTCTGCAAAATCAAATGCAAAGATGCCAATCAGGAAAAATAGAAAAAGTTTCTTCATAGTTTTCGGTTTTAAAACAATGGGGTATTGTACCACCTGACAAGTTTACAAAAAATATCTGAGCAAATACAGACTACCGCCTGCAAACATTAAATTCCGAGTTTATATACCGCTCCGAATTTGATTCCAAAGAAGTTAGATGCACCACCTTCAGGGAAAAGGAAGAAGAACTGAGCTCCGAAATTGGCTGCAAACTGATCATCGATGTCATAATAACAGCCAAACATAGGCGAAACGCCGGCACAACTGGGCTGGCTGGTCATGGTCATCTCCCGGCCTGGAATCGTAGTTCCTAAAACTGGATCGAAATAGGGAGGACTCATGAAGGTATATTCTTTTTTGGAGATGTAATACCCCAGACTCAGTCCGGCATAAGGGCGGAAAGGCTGCTCCAGGAAGAAATAAGTCGCTTTCAGACATGCCGGAATAAAGGTATGTTTGCCAACACCCTGGTTTACCGGGTCAGTCTTAAAATGGAAATAGCCTGTTTGAATACCGACAGAGAGTTTTTCATTCACAAAGACTTCTCCTTCAACCAACAAATCAAAACCTGTCTTCACAGAATCTTTGAATTGACCCAGCCTGATACCGGGCATATAGGATAAGCCAAGGAACAAATCCATCCCCGTTCCATCGCTTTGTGGCAGCACCAGCGGTAAAGGCTGGGCTTCAGGAAGGGGTGGCAGAATCACCGGCTTGTAACTAACTTGTGCTAAAAGGCCCGTCCCTGTAAGGATGAGCAAAAACATCAAAGAAATAATTTTTCTCATAAACAACATGCTAAATCTCACCCAAACCTACAAGTTTTTTCTGACTCGGCAAGTGAAAACCTGAAAAAAATTCGAGGGCAGCCTATATACGGGCGTTTAATATCTTTGTGTATTCCACTTTCTGAACCATTTCTATGCTGCGCCATTCCGTTTTTGCTTTTGTCTTTCTCCTGCTCAGTGTTTCGCTGCAGGCACAGAAACCCGGCATCGGACTGGCCCTGAGTGGCGGGGGCGCCAAAGGTCTCATCCACATCGGCATCCTGGAAGCCATCGACAGCGCCGGCCTCCACATCGACTATCTTACCGGGACCAGCATGGGCAGCGTGGTGGGCGGACTCTATGCTGCAGGATACACCGGGAAGCAAATCGAAGCCTTTGCCCAGAAAATCGACTGGAACAACATCTTCTCAGGAACCCCGGCCTATCGCAATGTCAGCATTGAGGAAAAGGCTGAATTCCAGTCTTATGCGGTAGAACTTCCGCTGGAAAACGGGACCATTAAAATACAATCCGGCTTCATGGAGGCTGAGGAGTTGTGGCTCGGCCTGGGTGAAATGTTCTTCCCGGTCTATGACCAAAAGGATTATACCCGTTTCGACATTCCTTTTAAATGTGTTGCTGCCGACCTCAGCAATGGCATGGCAGTGGTCATGGACAAGGGCGAAATCGTCAAATCTGTGCGTTCGAGCATGGCGATCCCTTCGGTCTTTACGGCCATCGACTACCAGGATACGAAACTTGTGGATGGCGGGGTGGTCCGGAATTTCCCTGTCTCTGACCTAATCGCCATGGGCGCCAATTATTGCATCGGCGTCAACCTCTCCAACGGACTGGAACCTCCACATGCCCTGAAGTCCTACCTCGATGTCCTGCTGCAGATCTCCTCGTTTCGGGATTACATGAATTTCGATGTCGAAAGAAAGCTATGTAACTTACTGATAGAGCCTCCGATAGGCACATATTCAGCAGCCAGCTTCAGCAGCAGTGCCAAGCTGATCGCGCTTGGAAAAGAAGTTGGCAGGGCTTATTACCCTCAGTTCAAAAAACTGGCTGACTCTCTCCTGGCAATCGACTACAGGAGTCATTCCCTGACTTCACGTTTGCCAATCCAGGAATCTGTTATCATCGACAGCATCGCCGTTACTGGCTTGAAAATTACCAGCCTGAATTACTTTACCGACAAGCTGAACATCCGGAATGGCAAAAGCTATACTGCCAGGCAGATCACAGAGGCAATACGAAAGACCTATGGATCAAGACGATACACCCGCATTGCCTTCTTTTTCGACACCCTGGCACCCGGTCATGCCCTGCTTCGCCTGGAGGTAATCGAAAATCCGGCAGCCTACATCAAAGCCGGCCTGCACTACCATTCCTATACAAACTTCTCTGCCATCGGAGCCTTGAGTTTCCGGGATTTCCTGATTCCGAATTCCAATACGCTGCTGAAATTCAACATCGGCGACAACCCCCGCATCATGCTGCAACACCTGCAGCCTTTGTTTAAACCCAGGATGGGTCTCTTCGTCAATGTTTCCTATGATCGCACCAACGAACCCCTCTTCCGTGATCATAGCATAGAGGTTGTCACCAGTGTCCGGTTTTTCTCGGCCAGCCTGGCACTCGCCCATCAGTTTTCGTCGAAGATGTATGCCGGGATCGGGGCGAACTTCAGAAACATCGTGTCTAAACCCAAAGTCGACCCTGTGTATAATGTCCGTGCCGAGAATTCCTACTGGAACACCTATCTGTTTTTGAAAAGGAATACCCTGGACAGGAAATATTATCCGCGAGAGGGCTATGATATCAGTGCAAAAGCAGCTTTTATCTTTGCACAGGACTACAAACTGGACAGCATCGCGAAGGAACAAACCACAGTAAATCAAGCTTACGGGGAGTATCTGCAATTCCAGGGGAAGTTGCAGCATTACCTGTCACTCAGCAACAGGGCTTGCCTGGCTACCAGGCTTCAGCTCAACCTCAATTATGCCGAAAAAAATGTCTTCATGAATGCCTGGTCACTGGGCGGCCTGACAGAATTTATGCGCAACCAGGTCACTTTTTCGGGACTGCAGGAGAACGAAGTCACTGCCAACTCCCTGGCAGTGCTGGAAGCGGGTTACCGTCGCCAGCTTACAACGAACTTCTACCTGAGCGGCACAGCCAATGCTGCACTTTATTCTTTTGCCGAATATCTGAAGCCGATCTCTGCTGCCGACAATTTCCTGAGTGGATATGCTGTGAGTCTGTGTTATGACTCTCCCATCGGGCCGCTGGAAGTCTCAGCCATGTATTGTGATCAGTCCAAACGCTGGAATTCGTATGTGAACATCGGCTATCATTTCTGAGGCCCCGTCTCAGCCTGAGGCCACAAAACGCACAGGCAGTGTAAGCAGCACATTGACAGGCTTTCCAAGCCTCCTGCCGGGGGTCCAAAAGGGCATGGCACGCACGGCACGCACCGCAAGGGTGTCGTAGATGGGGTTGAGGCTGCGGGTGACTCTCACTTTCTCGACCCTCCCGATGCTGGTCACCATAAAGCTGACATGCACCAGGCCACCTATTTTTTTTGTAGCCGGGTTGTTGGCATATTTGATGTTGTCCCTAAGATACTTGTCGAGGGCGGGACGACCTCCGGGGAATTCAGGATAACGTTCAACGCGGATGTAAATGGCACCGGTGTCGCTCCCATCACCCTGGTCGTTTTTAATCACCAGGGTCTCGCCACGCTTGTTAAGGCTGTCGATGATCTCCTCCTTTTTCTTGTCTTCAGGTAAAGGCGTGGTTTGGTCGGTGGAGACAATGGGTTGCTTCAGGACTTCCACTTTGGGCAGGATGGTCTCCTCTGAAAGTGGCTGGGAAGGAATTTCAGGAGGTGCACTCAATTCATGGATGTCGAGGTTGGTGGCCTCAAAATTTACCATGAGTTCTCCTGCGGAGATATAGGAATCGTCTTTGAAATAATAATAGGAGAAGACCAGGAGAAAAAGGGCAACGCTTATGGTACAAACGAGCAAAAGCGCATTGGCAAGGAGGCGCGTATAGGCCTTACGGATGCGGTAGGCTCCATATTCCTTGTTGCGGTTTTCAAAAGTGACAGCGTCCAGCTCGTTCAACATCGACATTGGGATTCAACGCAAAAGTACAGAATCGCGTATAATTTCTGTGTTTTTTATAAATCCGACTAAGGATTCGCCCTTCAAAAGCAGATAAATACATATCCTATTTGTTTCTTTAAAACGAATTTAAATTGAATTATAGTTAATCTATAGCCTCAGGAATGCGTACTTTTGCACCCGCATTTGCGTTATTGCTTAAATTTAAAGAATAGACATGTCATTACTGGGACGCATCCGGGCCAACGCAAAAAAGCTGAATAAGCGCATCGTATTGGCTGAAGGAACAGAAGAGAGAACACTCAAAGCCGCTGATTATATCCTCAAAGAGGAAATCGCCCAAATTACACTGCTCGGCAATCCCGCGCAAATCCACAAACTCGGCCTGGAATATACCCTGAATCACCTCAACGAGGCCAAGATCATCGATCCTGCCAACTATCCTGAGAGGGAAGAATACAGCCAATTGCTATATGAACTCCGCAAATCCAAAGGACTCACCAAAGAAGAAGCTTACCGTTTGTGCGGAGACCCGCTTTACCTGGCTACCCTCCTGATTAAAACAGGCGCTGCCGATGGAGAAGTTGCCGGCGCCCTCAACAATACCGCTGATGTCTTAAGACCTGCTTTCCAGATCATCCGCACAGCACCGGGCTTTACCATTGTTTCTGGCGCTTTTATCATGATCCTCCGCGACACCAGCTTCGGCGATGATGGCGTCATGCTCTTCGCCGACTGTGCCGTACATCCCAACCCCAGCGAAAAAGAACTGGCCGAAATCGCAGTAGCGACGGCCTATACAGCCCAAAAAATTGCCGGACTGGAGCCCAGGGTCGCCCTGCTGAGCTTCTCTACCAAAGGCAGCGCTGTCCACCACATGGTCGACAAAGTA
>Ga0247839_1003866_pt1 | contig 19982 bp, 25 predicted proteins | sample LaCruzMarch2015__6_FD_192405 | JGI IMG/M metagenome (GOLD analysis project Ga0247839, IMG submission 192405) | Freshwater microbial communities from meromictic Lake La Cruz, Castile-La Mancha, Spain - LaCruzMarch2015_16m | ecosystem: Environmental > Aquatic > Freshwater > Lake | place: Spain... | reverse complement strand
AAAATCTTATGATAAGTTCTTTTTTATCACCTTCATTCCTGCGATACTTTTTACGCTTTGGGGGCTAAGTGATCTTTATATTAATTACTTTGATTTATTAAGTAAGGAAGATCACCTTCAATTCTTTCTTAGGATATTCTTTCCAGTATCATTAGCTACTTTAGTAACAGTTTTAGAAAACAATAATAGAAAAAAGCTTATAAAAGATATAAAAAACTACTTAAAACAGTAGTGTAATATAATTTATGGCTTTTATAGTTAAAAGAGACCCTATTGTAATTCCAGCTGGTATTCCTGTGGCGAGCGTTAGCCAAGTAAACTTTACTGGGGGAGCCTTTAACTTTGGCGGGCTATTATATAAGGTTTCTCCAACTCAGTTTAATGGTGCACAATCACCACAAAATGATTATCTTGTAGAAATTGTTCTGACATTTGACTCTGGAATATGGTCAGTTTCTGAATATTATTTATTCGACAGCGATCAAATTGGAGATAGACTCTCAACTGCTTCTGGTGTTGCGGGATACATCCCAACAAGCGGTTGGTCTAATAATGACTTCACCATCACTGCTGCTTAAAAATATGAGCTTAATAATTAAAAAAAATACAACCTTTAGGATTCCAAGAACACCTTTTCTTCCGTCAAGTTTAGGAGGATTAGCTCTCTGGCTAAAAGCTGATGCTGGCGTTACTCTTGCTGGTTCAAATGTAACTGCATGGGAAGATCAAAGTGGGAATGGGGAAAATGCAACAACAGAAAATGGCGGGGCTGATTCTCCTATTTTTGTATCTAGTGCGCAGAACAGCAATCCAGCAATTCAATTTAATAATTCTGCACTAGATGGTGCTTCTTTTATGCGAATTGCATCCCCCGCATTTAATCTTAAAAACTCCACGGCTTTTTTTGTTGCTAAACAAATCAATCAGATAGTTTTTGCAAGACTATTTGCATTTCTTCCTGCAAGTGGTGAAGATTATAATTCAAATGATGGGTTGGCTGTCGTTTATAATAACACCACAGACCCAAGACAGTTTCAGATTGAGAGTAATTCTGGGGGGGCATTTGAGAACGCTTCAAATTACGAAGCCTTTGGCGTTGCTTCATACACGATCACATCTGGTGGTTTAATTACTCCCTTCTTTAATTCAATAGCAGGAACAACGCACACAAACGCAGATATGGCCTCAACTAATGGTGCAGACGCTTTGATTGCCCAAGGATCACAGTTTTTAGGTGGATCATCTTTTGATGGTCAGATAGCAGAAATTGTTATATACAGCCGAGTCCTAACAACCCCAGAACGCCAGCAAGTCGAGGCGTATCTAAATTCTAAATATCAAATCTATTAATATTACTTTACTCTCTCTACTAAATAATATATATAAACTAACACAGCAAAACAAATTAAACTAGTAGAAATGGTCATACCTCTTTTTACACCTGTATTAAATCATGTGTAATGCTATATGTGCCTATACCTGAGAAAAAAGATAACGAAAAACAAAATGACTATATGGGCCGCTGCATGAGTTTCATGAAAGATGAGAAGTATCCTCAAAAACAAAAAGTGGCAATTTGCTTAAATACATATAGCAACCCTAAAAAGAAGAGTAAAGCATCAGACAGAAATAGTATTGAAGTTGACTTCTCAGATAAAATTAAAGAAATTAAAGAGAAAAAAGCTCAAGAAGAAGCCAGTAAACAAGCTAAATTAGAACCAGTAGTTGAGAAAAAAATTGAAGCGCCAGCTCCAGTGGCTGAAATCAAAGTAGAAGAACCAGCTCATACTGCAGTAACTGCACCAGCAGAAGTTGTCAATGAAGTCAAATTAGAAGAGCCAAAAAAAGAAGAAGTCAAAGCTTAACAAATTAGAGCAGAAGTAGATAGCGCATCAATTTAAATTAGATTTAAATTAATATTCAAGATATAATTATATTAAATGAAGAAATATTGTATCTCTTGCGGTGGACCAACAGAATATTCTATAAAACCACCATTATTTTGCTCAAATTGTGGTAAATCATATAATAATATATCTGTTTCTAGTAAAGTAGAAGTTAAAAAAATAGAAAGCAAGGTCAAAAATCTAAACATAGAAGCGGATTATGACCACGATGATACTTCTGAAGGTGAAGATTTAAATTATGTACCTGATATATCTAACCTACAAATAGAACTAGATATTCCTAAGAATAAATCTGTAAAATTGGGATCTTTACTTGGTACTAGCGACCATAATGAAGAAGATATTAAATTTAATAATAGAGCACCAAGCAAAAAACTTTCAAAAAAGAAAATATTAGAAGATTTTGCAAAAGAAGCGGGATCAATTAAAAGAAGTAGAAAAGGAAAATGAATCTCGAAAAAGCTTCATTTGAAAGCAAGATAGTAGAGATAAATAAAGAAATTGATAAAAGAAAAAACAAGTGGTGCCTTACTGCTTTGGCGTGGATGGATTTTAATGACGTAGCTCAAATATTAAGAATACATATTTATAAAAAATGGGACATGTATGATCAAAAACAGCCCTTAGCCCCATGGATTAATAGAATAGCAAGCAATCAAATCAAAAATCTTATTAGAAATACTTATGGAAATTATTCAAGACCCTGTTTAAAATGCGCTGCTGCAGATCAAGAAGACGGTTGTAACATTTATGGAACACAATGCAGTCAGTGTCCTTTGTATGCAAAATGGGAAAAGAGTAAAAAATCAGCATGCAATATTAAATTACCAGTAGCATTAGAAAATCATAGCCAAGAAGTCCATAATATACCACATAACTCAATTAACATCGAAAAGACTGCTGAAAATATACATAAAAAAATGCAACAAATTTTGAAACCCTTAGAATGGAAATTTTATTCTTTACATTTTATAGAACATAAGTCTGAAGAAGATACAGCAAAAATTATGGGGTATAAAACCACAGAAAAAAATAGAAAAATTGGATATAAGCAAGTTAAAAACTTAAAAAAGTTAATTATAACCAAAGTTAAGAAATATTTATATAACGGCGAAATAGACATAGACTAATATGAGTGAAGATATTGCTATCTTAACAGAAGAGCAGCAGTTAAAGATGCTGCAGGAATGGAACAATAGACCAGATAATCCACCTTCGTTAAATGAATTAGTTAAATTAGCTTTTGATAGGGATGACTTAGATGGAAGGAGCAAAGAGGGGAAAGCTGTTAAAAATTTTCTTGCTTCTAGAAAAATCAAACCAAGGAAAAGCCATGAGTATCAAGCTAAGGGATTAATAGAGCTAACACAAGATCAAAAAGAATACATTAGCAACAATTGTGCGACTATGACTGGAATTGAGATAGCTAAAATATTATTTAAAAATGAATCACTTACAAATTTAAGTCAAGAAACTAGAACTATTCTGGATTACATGAAAAGTATCCCAAGCAATATTAGATATCTTAACGATAGTAACGACAGCATAAGTACAGAAGCTTATAAAGCTCCAAGGAGCGAAGAAAGAACGATTGTTAAAATTAATAAATATATATTAGACGGAATTAACAAAGAAAAAATTACCCCAAAGCAAAAGAAAGAAGTCAATGCTTTAATTGGCTATATGAATACTTATAGATTCACGCATCAAATCAATCTTTATAGCGATGAAAATGATAGAGATCTTTTTGAAAGTAGTTTTCTAAGATATACCTATGATAAAAGTGATCTAACTCAAGAAGAGGTTGATCAGTATATTGTTCTCGCTACAGAAGTAGTTATATCGTCCACAATTCAACAGACTATTACAGCTTTACAAAATCAAATAGATTTGGCAACCCAAGAAGACGGAAGAATTCCAATGGCTATTGTAGAAGCTAGTAGCACAGCACGAAAAGAATATAATGATTGCGTAAATCGTCAACAAAAACTATTAAATGATTTAAAAGTTAAAAGAAGTGACAGATTGAGCAAACAGATAAAAGATAACGCTAGTATATTGAATCTTGTAGAAATGTGGAAGCAAGAAGAGTCTAGAAAGAAATTATTAAAGATGGCAGAGCTAAGAAGAGCTATTGTCAAAACAGAGATAAATAGACTTGATTCTATGGACGAATTAAAATGTAAAATTTTAGGAATATCTGAAGAAGATATTCTAAACGGATAAAATTATGTCAGTTATTTGCAAAGTAGATGGAAAAGAATTCCCAAACGAAAAATCTTTACATATGTCTTTAAAAGGGTACAAGCTTAATAAAGCTAAATACTATCAAACGTATTTTGAAAGACGAGACCTTTTAACAAATGAACTTATTAATTTTAAAACCAAAGAGCAGTATTTAAGTAGCGATTTTAATGATAAAAATAATATGAAAAAATGGCTTAAACAACAACCAATTGAAAAAGCCCAAGAATATTGTAAATCATTAATCCTCAAAAGAAAACAAGATAAAAATTTATTATATAGTCCTTCTCAGGTAGAGCTAAGAACTATAATGTGTCCATCAATTATATTTTATAACAAGATATTCAATGATTATTATGATGTTTGCGCCGATCTAGGGCTAAAAAATAAATTTATTCATACTAATAATATAGTTGATCAATTTAAAAATAAATTAAATAAAAAATCAATCATTTATGTTGATACAAGAGAGCAAAGCTGGTTAAAGTTTGATGCAAAATTTGAAATTAAGACATTGCCATTTGGAGATTATTCTTGTAGTAACAATAATTGTAAATGTTTTATAGAAAGAAAAAGCCTAAGCGATTTTATTAGTACCTTAAGTGTTAAAAATTTTGATAGATTTAAAAACGAAATAGAACGAGCGAAGAAAAGCGGAGCTTATTTAGTGGTAGTGGTAGAGGAAAAGCTATCTAATGCCCTTAGCTTTCAATATCTTCCGCACATTAGCAAAAAAATTAAAGCTACGCCAGAATATATATTCCATAACGTTAGAGAGTTGTTGCAAAATTATGATAATTTACAATTTCTTTTTGCAGATGGAAGAGTAGAAATGACTAGGGTAATTGAATCAATTTTCACATCAAATTGCTTTTATAGGGAAATAGATCTTCAGCTCGCTTATGATCTAAAACTTTTATGATATATTCTCCAGATAAATATAAAAAAGAGCAACATGACGTTAATAAAGAATTAATGGAATTAAAAGGTATCTTAAATGATAAAGAAGCAAAAATTAGTTTAGCAAAATTCTTGAGAGCGAACTTAGGCTTTACAACAGAACTTATTAGCGGTATAAAATTAGCAGCATATCAAGAAATCCATCTAAAAGCTCTAATGACTAGAAATTTTAATATGTGCGTTTGGGGTAGAGGTTGTGGAAAAAGTTTTGTAGCAGCAGTTTTTTGTTTTCTTCAATGTGTTTTTGAACCTAATACAAAAATTTTAATTGCAGGACCAACTTTTAGAACTGCTAGATTTATATTTAATAATTTAGAAAAAATTGTAAATAGCAAAGGTGCAGAACTTCTTCAACAGGCTTTTGGCTCCAAAAGCAAAAGGAATGATCAATACGAATGGGCTATAAATGGTGGAAGTATAGTCGCTATACCTTTGAATGGAGAAAAAATTCGAGGATTCAGAGCAAATGTACTTGTATTAGATGAGTTTTTACTCCTTTCGGAAGATATTATTAAAACTGTTTTGATGCCATTTTTAGTTGCGCCACAAAACATGAAAGAGAGAATGGAGATTCGAGAAACAGAAGACGCTTTAATAAAAGATGGATTAATGAAAGAAGAAGATAGAATTGTATTTGAAAACAATAGTAAAATGATAGCTCTTTCTTCTGCAAGCTATACTTTCGAAAATCTTTATAAAACATATAATGAATGGATAGAAAAAATCAATTGTAAAGAGGAGACAGAGGCATCTTATTTTATTTCCCAATTAAGTTATGAAGCTCTTCCATTAGAAATGATAGATAAGACTATTATTGAAGAAGCTCAAAACGGAGGATCAAGTCATAGTAGTTTTCTAAGAGAATATTGTGCAAGATTTATTGATGGTAGCGATAGTTATTTTAGTGCAAAAAAAATGGAAGATTGTACAATTAAAAATGGAGAAACTCCTCATACTTTAATGAAAGGGATTCCTGGAAAAAAATATATTCTCGGCATTGATCCTAATATGAGCGATAGTCCAAATGCGGATTATTTTGCTATGGCAGTAATGGAAATTGATGAAGAAAATAAAACTGGCGCATTAGTGCATACTTATGCTGGATTAGGAAATTTAAAAAATCACGTTAATTATTTATATTACATCATGACTAATTTTAATATTGTATTTATGATTTTAGATAATGCTGGCGCAGATGTATTCTTATCCGCCTGTAATCAATCAGAAATGTTTAAAAAGAACAATTTACTAATTAATAGTTTCGAATTCAATTCTGATTTAGAAGGATTAGACTATGACCAAGAAGTTAGAAGAGCCAGAAATTTATATAATTTAGAAAATAAAAGAATAGCTTTCAATCAAGTTTTTACAAGTAATTTTATTCGAAAAGCAAACGAATACTTACAAGCTTCGATTGATTATAAAAAGATATGGTTTGCTAGCAAAACCTGTGCAAACGATAATTTCTTTGAATCTCAATTTAGTCAAAATATACCTATCGAACTAATGAAAACTGAAGAGAAAAAGGATTGGTCAACTTTAGATTTTATTGAAAATCAAGATGATTTTATATATCAAACTAAAAAACAATGTACTCTTGTAGAGCACTCTTCTACAGCCAGAGGGACTCAATCTTTTGATTTACCTCAACATTTAAAAAGAAGTTCATCTTCAAATAAAGCGAGAAAAGATAATTATTCTGCACTTTTATTAGCAAATTGGGGCTTAAAGTCCTATTATGATATAATGACCGCTCCAATTGACCAAATATCAAGCACTTTTTCACCTATAATGATCAATTAAGTGTAATATATACGATTTTATGAGTAAAAAGAATAAAAAAATACAAGAAACAAAAGCTTCAATTCAAGAAAATATTCCGTTAATGGTATACGGAAGTGAATCTAATAGTGATAGTAAAAGAGCAAAAATATCAGAAATTAGAGCTTCTACTTCTTCTTTTAGAAGAAATGCTTCGTCAACAATAGAAAGAACTGATCGATTTGCAAATATTGATAAAGGCTTAATCCCTTTTAGATATTCTAATTACGTTAAAAATCTCTCAACTCTAGATATAAGAGACGCTATAACGCTATGTCAAAAGGCATATTATAATGTAGCAATTTTCAGAAATACCATAGACTTAATGACCGAATTTTCAAGTAGCCCAATTTATCTTACTGGCGGAAGTCAAAAATCAAGAGAATTTTTTGAGGCATATTTTAAAAAAATTAATTTAGCTAGCTTTCTTGATCAATTTTTTAGAGAATACTATAGAAGTGGAAACGTGTTTGTTTATAGATTTGATACAGTATTGAGCCCCGAGCAATTTTTAAAAGTCACTCAAACTTTTGGATCTAAATTAAAAACTATAGCAGAAGATGGCTCTATTAAATTACCAGCAAGATATACCATCATCAATCCTGCAGATATTTATGTTGGCGGAACAGTTAATTATGCTTTTAATGTTTATTATAAATTATTAAGTGATTACGAATTAGAAAGATTAAGAAGCCCAAAAACAGATGAAGATATAGAAGTATATAATTCTTTACCAGCAGAAGTTAAGGAAAAAATTAAAAATAAAAATAGTTCTTATATACTTGTTCCATTGGATAAAACAAAATTAGCCGCAGTTTTCTACAAAAAGCAAGATTACGAACCTCTTTCTGTTCCAATGGGATTCCCAGTCCTTGATGATATTAATTGGAAACTTGAAATGAAGAAAATGGATATGGCAGTTACAAGAACAATGCAACAAGCAATTTTATTGGTAACAATGGGCGCAGAGCCAGACAAAGGTGGAGTAAATCCAAAAAATTTACAAGCCATGCAATCTTTATTTGAAAATCAAAGTATTGGTAGAGTTCTTATAGCCGACTATACAACTAAGGCCGAGTTTGTAATTCCAGATATAGGAAATCTTATTGGGCCACAAAAATATGAAGTCGTAGATAAAGATATTCAAATTGGTTTAAATAATGTTTTGATTGGAAGTGAAAAATTCGCTAATCAAAGCATCAAAGTTAAAGTTTTTGTAGAAAGATTAAACCAAGGCAGAGAAGTGTTTATTAATGAATTTTTAATTCCAGAAATCAGAAGGATTAGTAAGGATCTTGGTTTTAAAAACTTTCCAGTACCTAAATTTCAAGATATGAATCTTAAGGATGATACTCAATTCTCTAGAATTTATAATAGACTTATGGAGCTTGGGGTGCTTACCCCAGAAGAAGGTATTCAAGCAATTGAAAAAGGCAGACTACCAACCGAAGAAGAGTCTTTAGAATCTCAACAAAAATTTAAAGATTTAAGAGATCAAGGTCTTTATCAACCAATTATAGGCGGATCAGCGCCACAGTCTGGAAGACCAGCTGGAACTCCGCAAAGCACAAAAAACGTATCTCCAATTGGGCAAAAAGGTGCGAAAGTTAAAGCGAATTTTTCATTATCAAAAATTAAAGAAAATATATTAGCTAGTCAAACTCTTGAAGAAGAAGTTAAGTCTGCTCTTAGAAAAAAATTTAACGTTAAAAAGCTAACTAATCAACAAAAAGAAGACTCCGAAAGCTTAACTGAAATCATCATAGCTAATGAAATCCCAGAAAACTGGAACTCTAAAATTAAAGACTATATTGACAAACCTTTCGATAAAAACCTCGAACAAGTAAATGCTATACAAGAGTTAGCCTCAGAGCATCAAATAACAAATTATTTAGCCTCTTTATTATATTATAGCAAAGTTTAATTTTCCGTGTAATAAAGTTGTATGCGTACATTTAATGGATTGCAAGTATTTACAGCACAATTAACCCAGTCGGGTCAGTTAGATTCCAGATACGTAAGAATTACGGGCGATGCATTTGTTAATGATAATTTATACATAGATTATGATTTGTATAAAAATCAGAATTTCAATGTAGTAAATGCATATAATTTATTTTTATCTGATAATAGCGGTTCATACACAGGTTATTTGCCAAACATAATAGATAAACAATCTTTTTTTGTTAAAAACATTAGTTCAACGTATGCAGTTTTTCTTACTGGATATCAAGGGCAAAAGTTTGATAACGCAAACTCAACTTTAAATCTTTCTTCACCAGTAGGCCTTACTTTACTTGGAGTAAAAACAAACGGTTATACTGGCTGGGTAAGTGTAAACTCTACAGCAGGAATATCATAATATGGCAGAACTAAATACAATTTATTTTAATGATCCAAATAAACAGCTATACATTAATAACGATACAAATGAATTTGTTATTTCTGGATATAGGTTAACACTAGATAATAGTTTAAATCGTGATCTTTTACTAGTTACTCCACCTCCATCGCCATTATCTGCAGGAAAAAAAGGGAATATCGCTTTTGATAAGAATTATGTTTATTATTGTTTGGAAACGAACACATGGGCTAGAAGCGCGCTAGCTGCATGGGATACTATAAGGCCAGGGGGATTTGTAACAGAATTAGGCAACGGCGAGACAGTGGTGCTCCCAACCCCATCTCATTGGTGGCCAATGACCCAAGATTCAAATTCTAAATTAGGAGATTATAATTTTACTCAATATGGTACGGCTAGTTATTCTTCTGGTGGAGTAGAGCTCTCTAACATTCGTACATTTCAAGTAGGATCATTTGGAAACTCACTTTTGAATTATAGTTCAAATCTTATAGAACCAAGTACTTTGAATCAAAGTTTTTCAATTAGTTTTGAAACAAAAAGATTAATAAATCTTGCACCAGCAAATCAATTTATATTAGGAAGTGCCTTTGGTAAATTAGGTTTTCATTTTGAATACGCAAATCAAAGTAGCACAGCGACTGGGAATTATTTAACATTCGCTTTCTCTAGGCATCAAAGACCATCCTACAGCTGGACTAAGCTACAAACAACTGGTGAAGTATTAGATCCACATTATCATCAAGTTGTAGTTACAAATGATGCATACAATAGCGGATTATTTTTATATTTCGATGGAGTTCTACAATCTTCTGGCAGATACGCAACTCCTCCAGGGAGTTATTACACCAATCCAAGTTTTCAAGGATTTGGAATTGGAGCAAACCCAAACGGAAGTTCAAATACCCCAGTTAATTCTGTAGATTATAATACTGCAGTTGTTATTAAAAACCTTCATTTTTGGAAGGGTATAGCTATAACTTCTGGAAACGCAAAAGCACTATACAACGGCGGCGCATTTAAATCTTACCCATTTAATTAAATCTAAAATAATATAGTGTAATTCTATTTAAGGATTAAGGTTAATGCCAAAAAATAGGATCATTTACAATACTCAAGGACTATTTGTAGCTCCATATTCTGGAGAATACCCAAATGGTAACGACTATTATCTTGCGAATTATAAAATTTTAAAAAGACTAGAGAAGATACAGAGCTTCAATTATGGAATAAATAGTAATACGATTGAATTACATGGGATGGCTTCAAAAAAATATATATTTAGAGATGTTGTTGGGAGTCCACAAGTAACATTTGATTTCTCATATATTCCAGATGGAGTTACAAATGAGAATAGATTAAATTTTGATGTTAATCATTTTTCTGGAAGATATTTACCAATGTTCTCTGGATTATGTACAAATAATCTTTTATCAAACAATAAAGACTTTTATCTTGTTATAAATAAAGACGAGAATGATATTAATTCAGAAAATGCAACAGTATCAAGCTCTCTTATTAAGCCAACAACAATCGAAGATGTAATAGATAAAAATAGCAAAAATTACAGTTTGCTTCATTTTCAAAATTGCACTTTAAATACTTATGGTTTTGATGTTTCAGTTGGAAATTTACCATTAGTTACTCAAAATTATACTGCAGATAATATCACTTTTTATAATAGCGGTTCTGGAGTAAAGTATACATTCTTAGACTTAAAATCTGGAATCAATCAAACAAATACAGACACAATTATAATTCCAAAAAATTTAAATTATACTCAATCAAATTTGAGTGGAGAAAATATCCTTTTGCCAGGAGATGCTAGCGTTACTTTTTATACAAATAATAGCACTGGGGTTTTATTTTATAATGAGACAATACAAAGTTTAAATTTTGATTTAAATTTTAATAGAAAAAATTATAAGAGCGTTAATTATAAATTCCCAATTATCAAAAAAATAGAATTTCCAGTTAATGGAAAATTAAATACCAGTTTTATTGTAGAAGAAAATTTAAGTGGTTCATTTTTTGATACTTTAAATAGAAATAATGATTATAATATAGTAGTAAATTTTGCTTCAAATAAGAATGATGTTTACCCAACAAAGCTTGTGTTTAGTGGTTGTAAATTTGATGCTATAGAATATACTTCAAATATTAATTCTAATAAAATTGCTAATTTAAATTTTAATTTTGACCTTGATCCAGACACTGCTAGTTCTAGAGGCATTTACACAAGTGGAAATTTAATGTATTCTTATATTAATAATCAGAAGAAAGTATTGATATTTTAATTTTTAACACATATAATATAGTGTAATATAATATGAAAACTATGCTATCTAAAATATTTGGCCCAAATTGGAGATCTAGCTCATCTGGCGTTATAGCAGTTGTAGCAGTTACCACAGCAATAGCAATTCACTCTGATCCAACATTAATACATTTTCTTCCAGATATTGCACAACAATACATTAATGGCATAGCAAGATTAGTGGCCGTAGTTTCTGGAATAATTTTTGCATTAACTGTTAAAGATGCAGCTGTCACAGGAGGATGTGTTCCTCAAACAGAAGAAGCAAAAGATAGAACAAATGGAGAAAATATATGAATAAATTACAATTAGCCGCAGTTGCTCTTTTGAGCGTATTTCTTGGTGCTTGTGCTACAACTAATACTGGAAAAGTTGATGTTGCAACAAGTGTTGAAAATACTCTTCCTTATGTTAAGCCAGCAGTTGTACTTGCTTGTACAGTTGTTCTTGATCAAGCAGTTTCTGGTAACGATAGAATTGAAAAAGCTAAAATGATTAATCATGTTGCTGCAATTGTAGAAGCACTAACAGTTGGAAATACTCCAACTCCAGAACAACTTCAAAAAGCTCTTAACGATTATCTTCCAGCAGAAAAAACTCATTGGGCAAATTATGTTACTGTAATCAAAGATCTTTATGCTCAACAATTTGCTAGACTAGATGGAAATGGTGCTCTTGCAGTAAAGGTACTTAACGCTATTGCATCTGGATGTAAAGATGCCACAGCAAGTTACGTAGAGTAATCATGCCAACTGGAATACTCCAAGCGTTTTTATCTGCTGTATCTGGAATATTCTCAGCAATTAATAACTTGTTCGGAGCAAAGAACACAAAAGAAATGAAAGATCGTCAAGAAGCTCAAAAAGAAGTTGATCATCAAAGTGGAATTGAAAACGCAGTAAAGGATAAAGACCTTGAACAAGCTCGCAAGCATATTAGTTCTTAATTTTTTTCTTGTTGGATGCGCCACTGTGACACCAAATAAAATACAAGATGATAAATCTTCTTATGATGCCACAACACCAAAACAATATGACAAAGATAATGGTGGATTGATTTCTTTTGTTGGCGATGATGCACTTATTACTCGTCAGGCGCGCGAACGATATAATAATTTAATTAAAATGTACAGAATCAAATTCAAAAAAGAAAAAGCAATTGATCTAACTGAAGATTCTGGAATAACTTCTTATAAAGATAATTTTGGCAATGAATTATTTCTTATTAGTAGCGAACATCTTGTTTATTTTGGTGTTATGAATAGTTGGTTAAAAGAAAAAGTTCCAGCAGATAATATACTAGACAAGACAATAGATAAAATAAATAATTAAACAAAATGGGCCTCTTAGCTTTAAAAAGACAAAATCTAACTAATTTACTTCCTTATGCTCTTGATAATATTAGAAATATTTATATATTCAAAGGCGGAGGAGCAAATACAATAGGCACAGTTTTTAATAAAGATGATTTTATAAAAGATGACTTTGCTTCCCTCGCTGATCGATTAAGAATATTTAGTCCTGATCTTACCACTTCAATATATTATTATGTTAGATTTACGGAAAATAGATGGACTAGATCCAATTTTACTAATCCAGATGCAACTAATGTTGTTATTGCAGAAAATTCTCCTATTCAAATATTAACTGATAGTAATCCCTCTTCGAATTTACCAAAATCAATAAATAACGGAGCAATTATACAAAGATATTATCAAGGCAAAACTAGTATTAAAAAACAAAATCTTGGTGGTGGGAAAATGTCACTTTTTTTTGATACTTTGCCATTAAATACACAAAGCATTAAATTAAATTTAGGTTATGAAATTGGCGGTTGTGGAAATGATTTTGTATTAACCCAAAATGGCGTTTGGAGTCAAAATGGTTGTAATTATTATGTAAGGTGGGACAATAAAAATGGAACTTTACCTTATAAATGGAGATTCTTTTATAGTGACGATGGTAGAACAGACTACGCTTCTCATCCAACAGCTGGCCCAGATAGTTTACCCAAAAAAGGCTGGAGCGATGGAATGACTATTTCTGAAAATCAACTTATAACTTTTGGTCAATCGTTAGTACTTAATAATTTACCATTTGATGCAGACGCCAATTGTAATTTTTCAATATTTAATCGAACATGGATTTATTTAGGTGCGCCAAGTTTTAGATATAGAGCAATAGATAATCTTAGTTATCATATAAATACACCACTAACTCCAGATGGATATAACGGAAATGGATCTTATCAAATAAGAAGTTCAGATGAAGTATATTTTACAAACGGGTATAGTAATAGTGATAAATTTCCATCAAACAATTGGCGATCAGCTTCTTATATTATTAATAATTGCCCTCAAATTACAACAACTCCAATATTTTCATTATTATAAAATATGTTAAGTAAAAAATCCTTAGATCTCATTCTTGAATTTGAAGTTGGTGGAGGCGAAAACTATTACAATAAGTTCTTAAAAAATCCAGCATGGCCAGGAGAGCAAAGTGGAGTTACAATTGGTGTTGGTTATGATCTTGGATATGTAAATAAAACAGAATTCACTAACGATTGGAAAGAATTGCCGCAAAAAGATTTCGATAGATTATATAAAGTCGTTGGCATCAAAGGATACAATGCTAAAAATCTTATTAGAGGATTAAAAGATATAACTATTCCTTGGGATCTGTCACTAAAAGTATTTAATAATAAAACAGTAACTAAGTTCTATAATTTAACACGACAAACTTTTCCTAATTTTGATAATCTTCCAGAAGATGCAAAAGGTGGATTAGTTAGTCTTGTGTTCAATAGAGGCAACGCATTACAAGGTGATCGTCGCCGCGAAATGAAATTAATAAGAGGTGGTATGAAATTAGTATCAGTTTATGATCAAAAAGCACTAACTTTTATTGCTAATCAAATAAGAAATATGAAAAGAATATGGATTGGTGGAAGTATAGAAAAAGGCATGAGTCGTCGCCGTGATGCAGAAGCTAAATTAATAGAAGATTCCTTAAAAGTGTAATAGTTATTATGAGGAAGTTAATATTAATATTGCCGCTATTTTTATTAATATCTTGTTCTGAACCAAATTTAGATAGTAGAGAATTACCAACGAAATATCCAGAAACTCCAACTATGGGCTCTGCTGACGATGTATATAAAGAATTATATAAGAAATAATTAAAATTAATTAAATTAATGTGTAATCTTATTAGATAATATTAATTAATATATGAATTACGATCCAGGCAAATATGGCTTTGAATTAAACGCCAAAAGAAAAGGTCCAAAATCAGCAGCACAAACTCCAGCAAAACCATCCGAAAGACGCAAAGGATCAACTCGTAATAAACCTGGCAGTGCAGGAACAAAGAGCGATAAAGCAATTGATTTTTCTAAAAAAGTAGTAGAAGCTCTTAAAAATAAAGTAAAAGAACATAATAGCAAAAGCAAAAAGAAAGTTACTCTTGGTCAATTAAAGAAAGTATTTCGTCGTGGTGCTGGCGCATTTTCTTCTTCTCATAGACCAGGACAATCAAGAGTTTCTTGGGCACTAGCCCGCGTGAATATGTTTCTTAAAATGGTAAGAGGCGGAAAAGTAAAAGATTCTTATAGAAAAGCAGATAGCGATATAGCAAAAGCTTCAAGTAATAATTATATTATAGAAGTTAATTTAGATCCTGATGATGAAGACTTTAATCAAGCAGAAATAGATATTAAAAAATATAATTTAAATGATTTTGATTTTAACTGCGCTGAGGAATTATATCTCGATGATGAGGAAGATGGTGTAATATATGGATTCGACATAGACAAAATATAATTATGAAAAAACAAACAAAATTCTTAACCACATTTGCAAATATTAAAATTAGACCAGTTGTTAGTGAAGAGAAAGATAAGTACCTTTCAGTAGCTTCACTTGAAAAATTAAAGAAATTCTTGCCTGATATTAACACAGAAGATAATATTGATCTTCTTCCTGTTGCTTTTGATGCTTGTGTTGTCAATAGAGTTAATAAAAATGGCGATGTTATAGACGGCGAAACAGCTGCTAAAATTACTAAAAATTTCATTAATAAACCAATTAATGTAGAACACAATAGAAATCAAGTTATTGGATGTATATTATCTGCTAGTTTTAGTAGATTTGGATCTGATGAAAGCTTAAGTTCGGAAGAAGTTAAAGATATGAAACAACCATTTAATATCACTCTTGGTGGTGTTATCTGGAAAGTTGTTAATAAAGAAATAGCAGACCAAATTGAAGAGAGTAATGATCCTACTAGTTCTAATTATATGGCAATAAGTGCTAGTTGGGAATTAGGTTTTAATGATTATAATATTGTTATGCTCGAAGATGACGAGAAAAATATAGAAGATGGTGAATTTGTTACTGATGCTGCAACAATAGAGAAAATGCAAAAGAATCTAAGATCTTTTGGAGGAAGTGGAAAAGTTGGAAATAAAAGTATTTATAGACAAGTTCTAGGTAAAGTTGTCCCATTAGGAGTTGGATTAACACTAAATCCAGCAGCTGATGTACAAGGTGTTGCTGCTCAAACCGAGCAGACGAGCATCAAAACAGAAGAAAATACATCTTCTATCACCATCGTTGAGGAAAATAATACTTCCCAAGACGATAAAATTAATGTAAAAAAGGAGAGGATATATATGAAAATAACCAAAATCGAAGATATTACAGATACGCTTTTGAAGGAAGTAACTGCTTCTAGCATTACTGAATTTATTGGCGAAGAAATTAAAAAGCTCAATGATCAATTTGCTGCAGAAAAAGCTGAGAAAGAAAACGCTCTCAAAGCTGCAACTGAAAAATCAGAAACAGCTTTAGCTGAACAAGAGAATCTTAAGAAGCAACTAGCAGAAGTTAGTGAAAAACTATCCGCTATCGAAGCTCAACAATTAGCTAAAGCTCAAGAAGAAGCTTTTAATATGCGTATGGCCGATTTAGATAATGAATATGATCTCAGTGATGAAGATCGTAAAGTTCTCGCCTCAGATATTAAAGATTTAAATGAAGAAGGCTTCTCTGCTTACAAAGGCAAAATGGCAGTTTTAATGAAAGAAAAGAATAAAGCTGCTAAAAAAGCTCAAATGAAAAAAGAAGAAGAGATGAAAGCCGCAGTAGCTTCTCAAGAAGTAAAAGCTTCTGAAGAAGTTGCTCAAACAATTTCTACAACCCAAGAGGTTGTTGAACAAGCTGTTGATAATGGATCAAAAGCTTCGACTGAAATACCAAATTCAGCTCCAGCCACAGAGCAAACTGTGCGTGAAAAATACGCCAGTGCTTTCGGTTTGGAAGGATTTAGTATCACAAACAAATAAAATAAGGAGATAAAAATATGGCACATGATTTAAGACCATTCAGACAATACAGCGAGCAAGACGTTGTAAATCTCTACGCATATAGTGGAGATAGTACACTAGTTCGTAAAGGACTAGTTGTAAAAATTATGGGTGATGGATTCGCTCCAGACACCACATCAAACGGATACGATGTTAATCAAAGACTAGGTGATGTAGGAGCTGCATATAATAATGTAGTTTCACAACGCTATGGTGCAACACCAAAAGTTGGCGCTACAGCCTCTGGCGACAGAGCTGTTGGACTAACACTAATGGATATCCGTGAAACAGACGAAAATGGTGAGAAACTAGTTTTCAATCCACGCAAAGCAGCCGAAATGGGCGTAGTAATAAGTGGACAAGCAGTACCAATTCTAACAAAAGGAATTGTAATGTACAGTGGCGTAACAGTTACTGATGCAAATGCAACTCCTCACGCTATTGTTGGTGGAACAAATGGCGAATTAATTGCTATAACTCACTCAGCATATTCTGCTATTTCTCATAGCGCAACAAGAGTTGGTCGTTGGCTCGGCAAATCCGTTAATGGTGTAGCCGCTCTAAAAATCGAACTCTAATTCTTAAAGGAGAATATTTAAAATGAAATTAAAATTAAAAAATACACCAGAACAAGTTGAGCTAATTAAAGCTATGGCTAGCCGCGACGGAAACGTTGCAAGAGAGGCTACCGAAGCTTTTGCAGCTTTTATCGGTCCAGTTGTTAGCAAAGTTCTAATGCAAGCTGGAACAGCTAGTGCAGTTTATTCTGACCTACCTTATAACGAAGACGACTCCCCCTCTATTCCTCTTGATTTGTTTTCTAACGAAAACTCAGAAGGTTATACAACCGTTTGGAGTCAAAACGTAGCAGGTGGCCTTCCTTCTTCAGTAGTAGAAGGATTTAGCGAATTGAAAGTTTCTACCTATCGTTTAGATAGCGCAGTTTCTTTCTTAAAACGCTATGCTCGTCGTGGCCGTCTTGACGTAGTTAGTAAAGCTGTAGAGCGCATGACCAACGAAGTTCTCGTAAAACAAGAACGTAACGCTTGGGCAGTAGTTCTAAAAGCTCTTGCTGAAGCTAACACAAATGGCGCTGATCATTTGGTTGAACTCAGTGGAACATCTGGTAAATTCACCCTCGGTGGATTAAACTCATTGCTAACACTCGTAAAAAGAATCAACACTTCTTACGCTGGTGGTTCAACAGTTGATACCTATGGAATGACTGACTTGTTCATCAGTCCAGAAGTTAAGGAAGACATCCGTTCATTTGCTTACAATCAAGTAACAAATCAAAACACCGATCTTCCTGCTGGCGTCCGTGAAGAAATTTATCGCGGCGGTGGCCAACAAGAAATTTATGGAATCGCACTACATGAGCTCGTTGAACTTGGACAAGGCAGAAAATATAACACCTTGTTTGACGTTCTACTCGCTGCTGGTGGCAATAGCGCAATCAGCTTCGACCCAGCTTCAACTGGTGACGAAATCCTAGTTGGTGCAGATCTAAGTAAGGACGCATTTGTACGCCCAGTAGCTCAAAACAGCGAAACAAGCAGTACATTTACCGCTCTTCCAGATGACCAATTCGTATCCAGATCTGAAAAGATCGGATTCTATGGTTCTCTAGAGGAAGGTCGCGTATGTCTTGATGCCCGCGCAATTGCAGGTATCATCCTCCGCGCAAGCTAATATTTAGATTATATTAGAATTGAAAAGCCCGAGGGTTCATCCCCTCGGGTTTTTCTTTTTTATTAGACATATGATTTTTAGAACAGTATAATATGATAAGGAGATAATTATGCCTAAAAAGAAACTAAAATTAGAATCATTAAGTCAAACTCACGGTAAAGTAGAGAAAGCAGTAACATTGGACCAAGTATGGGGAGATACTGGTAATGCAAAGTATGGAACTTTGGATCTAGAAAAATATAACACTTATCTTGATGATTTAAATAAAAGTGATCTTCAAGCTCATGCAGTTAAAATTGGATTAGTACCAATTGATGACCGTAAAACTCTTGTAGCAAGACTAAAAAAAGAATTTCAAAAACATGTTGCTCAATTCAAAGTAAAAGAAACTACAACAAGTAATAAACCTATTATTTCTAAAACAGTAAAAGATATTCTTTCAGAAGGTCGCTAATTTTATTTCGATAAAATAATTGTTCCGTGTAATATTTTACATGGCAACATTTTATAATATCACTGGTTATCAAGGCGACTACATTCAATTAACATTAAATTTAAAAGATAGTAACGGAACAGCACTTAATTTAAGTGGTTATCAGGTAAGAGGTCAAGTTCGGTCTAGTTATGGCTCTACAGGAGTTTTATTGGATTTAAATCCAACTATAACTAATGTATTATCTGGAATTATGGCTATTAATATTGATTCATATATTTCAGCAGATCTTCCAGTTAGTGATCATATCTACGATATTGAAAGATATCCATCTGGTATATTAACAGGAAATAGTATAAAATTATTGCGAGGAAAGTTTTCAATCCTACCAGAAGTAACGAGATAATTTTATGGCAGACATAAATGTTAATGTTGTTTTGCCAGATCCAATAACTGTTGATGTAACATCACCAACGCAAGTTTTAGCTACTAATATTTCTATTCCAGGACCTCAAGGGCCAAGGGGTGCGCCCACAGCAATCAACGAGATTTCAAACGAATATATTTATATAAGCGGTGCGGATGGAATTAAGATTTTTAATAGTGGAATAAATACAATTTTTATTTCTGGTAATAGTGGATATTTTCAATCAGAACTAAATTCATTAACAACTAATTTAAATTCAACTGGCGCCAATTTAAATACTTCAATAAATATTTTAAGTGGATTATTTACTGAATACACAGGTAATTTAGATAATAATTATGCTACAGATGCTCAACTTGCAAATACTGGCTCTACATTAAATACTAAAATAGACAACTTAAGTGGTTATGTAAATTCTCAAGACTCAAATATATCAAACAACTTAGCATCTA
>Ga0247839_1003863_pt1 | contig 19989 bp, 10 predicted proteins | sample LaCruzMarch2015__6_FD_192405 | JGI IMG/M metagenome (GOLD analysis project Ga0247839, IMG submission 192405) | Freshwater microbial communities from meromictic Lake La Cruz, Castile-La Mancha, Spain - LaCruzMarch2015_16m | ecosystem: Environmental > Aquatic > Freshwater > Lake | place: Spain... | reverse complement strand
TACATACAACGAAGCGGGAACATACAATGCTACCCTAACCATTAATACTGGTGCTGGACCTGCAAGCGAAACACAAACCAACCTCATCACTATTGGTGAATTTGGTAACGGACAGTTGGCACCATATAGCCAAGGTATGGAAGACGCTACGTTTCCTTCAAATCCCTCAAACTCCAATTATGACTGGTCTATTGAAGCTGGCAGTGCTACTACATGGAAACGGACAAGTACCGCAGCTGCAACTGGTGCTGCTAGTGCTCGCATCAATCTTCGGGTAGTTTCTTCTGGAACGGTAAACAGCCTTATTTCTCCGCCAATAAATATGTCAGCCGTTGCTTCTGAGGATGCGCGACTTACGTTTAAAGTGGCTCACGCCCCACGAAATTCTGGAGGCTCAACGGAGCGTTTGAGAGTTTATTCATCTACTGATTGTGGAGAAACGTGGCAAATTCGCTATACCAAAGCTGGTAGCACATTAAGCACTATCGGAAGCAGTACGGTAAGTGGCACATTTACTCCAAGTGCCAATCAGTGGCGCTCTGAAAGTGTGAGCCTTGCAACAGCCGCTGGCCAGGAACATGTGCTTTTCAAATTTGAAGCCTTGAGCGATGGTCAAAATTATCTCTACTTAGACGACATCAATATTTTGGCTGGTCCATTAGGAATTGAGGACAACAATTCTATTGAAAGCCTTTCTGTTATTCCGAATCCAATTTCTGACAACGCCATATTGTCTATTACATCTGCAATGGCCTCTGATGTTCGCGTTGCAATAACTGATGCTCTTGGCAGAATTATGGGAGATGATTGGTTGACTATAGATGCTGGCACAAATGCTATTCCGCTTAGCAAAGTTGCTTCGATTTCTATTTCAGGAGTGTACTTCGTGACTGTGTATTCTGGACTGAATCAGAGCACCATTAAATTGGTGAAGTAGCAGATTACATATAGGCCAAGATTTCCACAGTCTAATACACCTAAAGGATTAGGCTATCTTTTCATTGCGTTGCCACTTGCAATGATATCTTCTGTGCGCAGTTATGAAATAGTCCACCTTGCTATAGAAATACATTCAGATAGCTGCTGGAAAACCAAAATGACACCACTTCGCTTAAACAAGGCACTGAACAAGCTTTACCTGAGAATACGCAATCACCAAGACGGAAGGGATTTACATCAGCATTCATTGCGGTTTGCCTTTATTCGACTCTAAGACTAAATTTTATAGTGACACAGGTTGGCCAAGCTATTATTCGAGAATTAGTGCAGAACACGTGCGTGAGGTGAAAGATGATTCCCACGAAATGGAACGCACAGAAGTTGTTTGGGGGCGCTGTGATTCACACTTAGGACTTGTTTTTGACGATGGGCAAAAACCAACAGGCTTGAGCTATCATGTAAACTCTGCATCTCTAAAACTGGTGAAAAGAGAGTGCCAATAGGGATTCCATTGCAAAGTGGAACAGCATTAAACAAAGAAGGGGCTGCCTCGTAATTGAGACAGCCCCTTCTTTTTTAAAGTTTACTTATTGCTTTACCACTCGCTGCCAAGTACTACCTTTTTCGGTAGTAACATGTAACATGTAGGGACCAGCAGACAAATGGCTCAAATCTAGTTGCGGAACAGTCTGACCGCTTGCGGAAATAACAACTGAACCAAGGATATTAACTACTTCAAGTGACTGAATTGCTTGACCTTCAGTATCAATTGTTAATTGACCATTTGTAGGATTTGGATAAACCTTAAGGATTCTTTCTGACTCAACCATATCAGCAACAGAAGATGGGTCAGATGTATATGTGATATTCAATACGGGAGCAAAATCTGGGTCAGTTCCATCATTAAATGTTACCAATGCTCCGCTTACACCAGGAGCAGAAATCACAAATTGAACATCCTCTTCATTGGTGATAAATGGAAGTAAATTCTCGAGCAATTCTAGACGAACCCAGTGTCCATCATCTCCATTGGAACCAAAAATGCAAACATTTGCACTAGCATCTCCAGTAGCAGAAAAGTCGTCTGCTTCCACATTCACAGTTCCACCAAAATTTCCGCTGATAACTTTAATCTCTACACCAGAACTATATGGATTTCCTCCAACTAAACTCTCCCTTCTTAGAAAAATACTTGCCTTCGCAACCGTGGTATCCTCCATGTTTGATGTATTAAACGAAAGCACCGTTGCATAATCCATTCCTCCAGATTCACCAAGCATTGGCGAGGTTGTAACCACTCCAGTGGACGAAACACCACCGGTACGATTACCATCATTGGACAATAGGTACAAATCATCCATAAAAAATTTGTGATAAAACTTCTGCATTTGGTAGTCAATAAATGCCGTGTATCCCGGTGCAGATAGATGGAAACAATCCGTAAAGAAGAAATAGTCGCGCATGGTCCCTGAAGGAGAAGGATATTCAGGGTAGCCCATGGGCATTGGTGCTTCAAACTGAGCAAATGAACCTCCTGGAGCAACTGCGAGTGGGGTAGTCTGTCCAAATACGTGTTGCAATACACCTGTGCAATTCACGAAATCAACCTGTGGATCTGAGTCTGCATATTCAGAAACCGTAGCCGAAAAGCTATTAAGAATGGTGTTAATTTGAAGAAACGTTGGTTGACCCATTCCATCCCAAGTATCAAAAAATGGATGTGCACTTTGAGCACTTTGAGCAAGGACACCTATAACTTCACCAAAATTGGGGTATACGTATCCACTCCAAACTATGCGTATTCCCGGCCGTACACTTTTGATAAAATCAATGATTGAAGTTAATCGCACTGTAACAGCATCTTCCAAAGAATCGGTTTGGGCTTGCGTGAAGTTGATGTTCCAATCTCCCAAAACATCATTGCCACCAATGCTTAGATGAACTACTTCAATATCTGGGTTTGCAAGAAGCTGCGCAGCGATTTCGTCTTGCTTTACGGAACCTTGAAAATCATCAGTTTCAGAACCATTTTCGGAAATAGTAAGATTGGTGTAATAACTTTTATCCGAGTGTCCCCACTTAGTAAGGGCATTATTAAAAGTGCCGTCAGCGTTCATAAAAACGGCCCAACTATCACCCGCTAACAAAATTTTCGTTTTATCAGTTTCTGAACATTGAGAATAAGCACTTGTAGCGGTCGCGCAAGCTAAAATTACGGAGAGTAGTTGTCTTTTCATGAGCGAAAGGTGCAAAAAAGAAATGAAGATAAAAGTGAGATTAGTAACAAATATGTAATGCAGATTTAAGTAACTAGTAACGTAAAAATCACCTAACTAAGGTAACTCCTCCTTCATAGCTCCGCTCTCTGTCAAACCAATCTCTTAGCAAAAATTGGTAGATATAAACACCAGCTGGGCATTCCTTGCCATTGTGTGTTCCGTCCCAACCAAATTGATCGTCACCACTAGCAAATAGCAACTCTCCCCAGCGATTATAAATGAACATCTGATAATCGGTGTATCCTTCACCCGTAGCTAAAAACACTTCATTCTTTCGATTACCATTGGGTGTAAAGGCATTCGGGATATAAAACGAAAAAATCGGATCCACTTTTAATATAGACTCAGTCATATCACTGCAGTTCCCGTTTTCAACCGTCAAGGTAATGGTGTAAATGCCCGGGTCGACATAGGAATTAGATGGACTTGGCGCAGAAGAAGTCGCACCATCTCCAAAATTCCATTGATAGCTTAGTGCGTCAACAGAAGCATCGGTAAATTGTACAAGCGGCCTATCAATAGCGATAACATCATCACTTTGCGTGAAATGCGCTTCTGGTGTAACATTCACTGTAACAGCATTAGTTTGGGTTACAATTGCTTCGCAACCTTGAGTGCTAATTGCAGTGAGGGTCACATCAAAACTTCCAATGGTGTCAGCGTAAACAACAGTCGGGTTAGACTCCGAAACCAAATCGCCCAATCCTAAATCCCATATGTACGTTGCAATTCCGCCAGATGCTATCACCGAATTATTAAAAAATGAAGTGGTGTGCGGCTCGCAACCTTCGGCCTCAATAACCAAAAACACAGGCTCTGGATTTGGGAAAACGTTCGTCAAAATGTTCCCTGTGCTCACACATCCACTGTCCGTAGCAGCAGTGAGTGAAACGTTATAAGAACCATGACTGGAATACGTATGTGCAGCACTAGAACCATTTGCCGATTGCGTATCATCAAAATCCCATATCCAACTCAAAATAGTTGCATCTTGTGGCGTTGAAAGATTCTGGAATTGGGTTTCAGAGCCTACGCAAACATCTGTTGCTAAAATTGAAATAACGGGAGTTGGATTAATCCAAACACTCTGAGTAATAGTGTCTCTGCATCCTTGATTAGTTTGTGCAATGAGTTCCACATTATAACTACCCGACTGCGGGTAGGTGTACACAGGGCTTTGATTGTACGTATACGGTTCACCATTATCATAATCCCATTGCCAGCCACTAATTGCACTGCTTCCTTGTACAGTTGACAAATCTGTAAATACAGTTCCGTCACCCTCGCAAGCAACGGAGAAAGCAAAATCAGCTATTGGAGTATCGTAAATGTTAACGGTTCTAGTGGTGGAATTTATACACCCTAAATCTGACAAAACCAATAGTCGAACATTATATGTTCCATAATTCTGGTATGCATACACTGGATTGCCTTGAGCACTTGAGCTACCTGGAGATGGCGGAAGGCCTGGTTGGTAATTAAAATTCCAAGATACGCCAGCACTAATTCCTAATGATGTGTTCTGAAAATTGATAGGCTCTCCTTCGCAGAAATCTGGGCCATTCGCAATAGTCATTGTAACCACAGGCAATGGAGATACAACAGCTGAGGTGGCATCTGAACCTTGACAACCATTGACATCAGTTACATCTAACGTAACAGGAAATGTGTTTGCAGAACTATATGTATAAGAAAAAGAAGAGTTGGTATTGCTTGTATTTTCACCAATAGTCCAATCATACGTCAATCCATTTCCAACAGAACTCTCGCTAAAAAAGGTTGGAGCACCAAGGCAAACATCCGAAACAACATCAATTATGGCCTGTGGCAAAGGATTTACAACAATTTCAACTTGATCGCTGTTCACACAGCCATTTGCATCAGTTCCTGTAACCGTTAAAATTGTGGTACTTGAACCTGTGAGTTCTGGATTTGCAGTAGTGGCATCATCTAAATCTGCACTTGGTGCCCACACGTATGAAACGGCACCAGTTGCGCTAAGTTGAAAAGTTTCCTGCTCACAAATTTCACCATCTATTCCTGCATTTACGATTGGCAACGAAAGCATAGTAAGCTCAACGTCATCCGAATTAACGCAGCCGTTAATGTCAGTTCCAGTAACAGTCAGAGTCACGTCTGTTGTTCCCGAAAAAATTGGGTTACCAATGTTTGAATCATTCAAATCCACTGCTGGGGTCCAAACATAAGTGGACGCACCAGTAGCACCAAGTTGTGCGGTCAATCCATCGCAAATTCCAACATCTGTTCCAGCATTAACAAGCGGAAGTGGATTAACCGTAATGGTAATTTGATCAGTGTTAATGCAACCATTTCCATCTGTTCCTGTAACGGTGAGAAAGGAAGTGCTTTGTCCTGAAAAAATGGGATTTGCAACATTCACTGCATCCAAATCAATTCCCGAGTTCCAAACATAATTTAACGCACCTGTGGCATTTAACTGAATCGCATCACCAATGCAGATACCAACATCTAAACCAGCATCCACTAGCGGAAGGGGATTCACAGTCATCATCATAGATGCTGTATTGATACAACCATTGGCATCCGTTCCAGTAAGAATATAGTTAGAAGATGCTGACCCTGAGAAAACCGCATCAGGTTCTGTGGCGTCATCCAATCCAATGGCAGGATTCCATGAATAATTTACCGCTCCAGAGCCAATCATTTGATAGGTTTCTCCGCTGCAAATTGCCGCATCCAAACCAGCATTAACCGATGGCAATGGGTTTACCGTTATGGTAATTTGATCCGAATCTTGGCAACCATTTGCATCGGTTACAAGCAAAGTATAATTGGTTGTAACAGTAGGAGAAGCTGTTGGCGTGCCAATATTCACATCAGAAAGTCCAGTGGCAGGTGACCAAAGCAACGTTTGTGCACCCCAACCATTCAAATTAGCAACATCTCCCTCACAAATAGTTTGACTAACTCCAGCAATAGCTACTGGCAATGGATTCACAATTATGGTCACATCATCCGATGCTTGGCACCCGTTGGCATCTGTCACAGTCATAATGTAAGATGCCGTATTTGGAGTAGTAATAATTGGATCCGGAATATTCGGATTGTTAACGCCACTAGTCGGAAACCAGCTATAAGATAATGCAGGATTTATATTATTCGGAGTCATAAATACCACATTCCCCAAACAAATAGGCACATCGCCACCAGCGTCTGCAGTTGGCTTTGGGTTGATTGTAACAGGAGTAGAGAATACTTCCACACAACCCTCAGATGTTATAGTCAGTGTAGCAGTGTAATTGCCAGCAGAAGAATAAGTATGGGTAGGATTGGTTCCAGTTCCGGTTCCTCCATCCCCAAAATCCCAAGCGAAACCAGTAATCTGCCCAGTACTTACAACTGAGGTGCTATTAAAAGTAACAGGATTCCCCGCACATTGCGTTGCTGATGAAATGTTGAACGAAGGGTTTAGGGTATTACAAAACTGGTGCTGATTGCTCGCACCTCCAGTTGCAGCAGTAAATCCCCAATAAGCCTGAGGTGTACCACCAAAGGCTGCGAGGATATTCCCCGAATACGTCATTCGAACAACTCCGTCAAACGAAACCGTAATGATTTGAGTGGCGGGATTCCAAGATACTTGTAACGTGTGCCATGCGCAGTCTTCCACATTGCTTGAGGTAGCGCTTGTTTGAATTGGACCAGCAAGTGTGCTTCCAGTTCCATGGGTCACCACGCCATTCACTTGCATAGCCATGTGATCATAAGACGGATCCGTATTGTTTTGATACGTATCCATTTCAATAGCTAAACTGGGTGCAATAAATTCATAACCAATCCCTCCACCAGAACTGCCTGCATTTACACTAAGTGGCTGTAGAACGAACGCCATTCCATCAGCACCACCATCATTGCAGCCTAGAAAAACATCGAACGTAAACGTGAATGGACTGTTTAAATTTATCTGATTCACATTCCAAACTGATCCACTTTGACCGCCAGCATCAGGAGTAACTTCAAAACAGTTGCATGAAGTTTGGTTGGCGCTGCCATTCACTTGATATTGCGCAAATACAGCAACAGGCGTTATTGCCAATAATAAACCCAATAAACTTACATGAAAAAGCTTCTTCACTACTTTAACGCATAAGATTAACATGGCCATTGAAATGATGAATTTCTCCATCCCAATCCGTTACTGCAAAAACGTACACATAAACACCCTGTTGTACCTGATGCCCATCAACGCTTCCATCCCAGTGATAATCTATATCATTAGATTCAAAAATCATTTCGCCCCAACGGTCAAAAATCATCATACTATATGCACTAATTCCAGTGCCTTGACCATAAAACGTCTCATTATGACCTTCGTTGTTTGGAGTAAACGTATTCGGGATATAAAATGTGAATGTGGGTTTCACCACAACCTCGAACACTGCTGTATCTAAGCATCCAAATGGTGTGGAAACCAACAAGACCACAGGGTAAGTTCCCGTATCTCCATAAATATGCTGCGGACTCGTGATGTTTGTGGAATTGCCATCTCCAAAATCCCACTGCCAATTGTTCACATTGATGCTGGACAAGTCTGTGAACTGAATTCGTGGGTTATTCATATCCACCAAATCGGGGTTTGCATCAAAAAATGCAGTTGGCTTTGGATGCGTTACAATAAAATTGTTGGAAGCAAGTGATGCAACACATCCATTTCCGGAGGTTACCTGCAATAAAATGTCGTAAACGCCAGAATGTAGCGGTGTAATATTTTCGTCATAGAAGGTGTTTACAGGAAACTGTGCGGTAGCGCTATCCGCTACGATGTCAAAATTCCACTGCCATTGCGCTATCGAATATGGCGGAGAAATTATGGTTTGGTCAATAAATTGAACCTCCAACGGCTGACATCCTTCTTGCACATCAGAAGTAAATGCTACTGTTGGAAGCGGAAATATCTCCACGTTCTGAATCAATGTATCTACACAGCCTTTATCAGTAATCACGCTAAGTTGCACTGGGAAGAATCCATCCGTAGCATACATTTGAACCGGATTTTCTTGACTTGATAATGTGCCATCTGCAAAATCCCAGGCTTGCGTTACAACCACATCATTAAACAAGTTTTGCACTGAAGATAAGTCTTGAAAATAAGTACTGTCGTTTAGGCAGTTTTTTATCGCATTGCTAAATTGAGCCACTGGAATTGGATATACCGCTGCATTTCCGTTGGTTGCAGAGGATAAACAACCCGTGATTGTAGTCACGCTGAGCGTGGCTGAGTATTGACCAGCTGATGGAAATGTAACCTGCGGGCTGGCAATAGTCGATGTTTGCCCATCGCTAAATTGCCAAGCGTACGTATCTATTGGATAGGAACCATTTGCTATCGACAAATCGGTGAACTGATTTGGAATTCCAAAACAAACACTATCCCAACTAAATGAAACAATGGGCATTGGATAAATTTCAATGTTCATGGTGGTATCGTGCGTGCATCCCAAATCGGAAACAACCACCAATTGCACAGGGAATATTCCGTCTGTCAGATATTGTTGTGGAGCAGGATTTTGAACCGTGGAAGTAGTCGAATTTCCAAAATCCCAACCCCAACCAATTATTGAACCTGATGCTACAGTAGAATTATCAGTAAATCCAATCAATTTGTCTAAACAATCATCGCTAAATTGAAAATCTGCAACTGGAATTGGGCCAACCGAAACACTCTGTCTGGTGCTATCCACACATCCTTGGTCGGAAGTAACAATCAACTGAACTGAGAATATGGAATCGTTTGCATACGTATTAAAAGGCGATGCGCTATTTGAGCTATTGCCATCACCAAAATTCCATGCATAACCGGTTAACGTTCCTGAAAGAATGGTAGAGTTATTTGTAAAAACAGTAGCATCGCCTAAACATGAAATTGGAGCCGAAAAATCTACCACAGGCAAGGGATGAACAACAACAGTGTTTAAAGTGACTTGATCTTGGCAACCTAAACTGTCGGTAACTAGTAATGTAGCGAAGTACTGACCAGCGGCTGCAAACGTGGCTGTAGGATTTTGTAGCGAAGATGTTTGACCATTTTCAAAAGTCCAATCATAATCTATAATTGGATACGTGCCAGCAGAAATGGAAGCATCCGTAAATGCATTATCCAAAAGCAAACACACATCTTGAACTGTGAATGCCGCAGTTGGATTTGGATAAATATCAATTGCTCTAGTGGTATCGTGCAAACAACCAAATGTTGTAGCAACTTCCAATTGAACGTTATACGTGGCAGAAACAGGATACGAAATGCCAACAGGAATTTGAAGTAGCGAAGTTTGAGTGTTTCCAAAATCCCAATTCCACGATACGATTGCCCCAGACGAAACAGATGCATTCTCATTGAAAGCAATCATACGGTCGGCACAATCGCTTTGAGCCGAGAAATCTGCAATTGGCAGCGGATGTACTAGTGTTGTTTGCGAAATACTATCTACACAACCTTGCGCTGATGTTACTGTAAGAACCACATCAAAACTCCCATCTGCAGCATAGGTGTGATTCGCTGTGGGCGTTGCAACAGTTGCAGAAGCATCACCAAAATTCCAAGAAGTTGAGGTGACAACACTTCCAACCACAACAGAAGTACTTGTAAACGTGGATATTGCGTTGAGGCAAACGTCTGCCATAGAAAATGAAGGAACAGGCAAATTGTAAATCGTCACTAAAACAGAATCAACTCCAATGCAGCCATTTGGACTCGTAACCGTTACCACAAACCACGTAGAAGCGGATGGTGTAGCGATTGGATTTACAATTCCAGCATTGGACAAACCCAAACTAGGACTCCACGAATACGTGGAACCGGCTGTAGCCCCAACCACATTCAATTGAACTCCAGTACCTTGACAAACCGCACTATCGCCAATCGCATCTATCGGGTCAGCAGGCAATTCTGTTATTGAAACTTGGTCAGAATCGCTGCACGAGCCAATCCATGCTACCAACATGTAATCGATGTTTCCCGAAGGATTAAGCACAACCGTAGGTTCTGTGCTCACTTGTGTCATTGCTGGCAATTGATACCACACGTATGAATCGGCTCCACCTGTGGAAAGGGTCACCGCATCGCCAGTGCAATACACCTGATTTGGCCCAGCATTGGCTACAGGCACAGCATCAATAGTAACAGTGGCGATATTGGAAGTTGGATTTGCGGATGAGCAGAAATCAGTGGCACTAACCGTATAATTGGCAGTAACTGCAGGATTTACGTAAATCGTATCAGTAGTTGCGCCAGTGCTCCATGTGTAGCTCACACCTCCTCCTCCGCCCTGCGACTCTGCCCACAACATGGCAGTTCCGCCCGGGCAAAATGCCGTGTCGCCCAAGGCTTGAACTGTTAACGGAACTAAATCATTGAGGTAAACAATGATAGCATCCGTTCCGCAAACGCTGGTTTGCACATCAATTACAATAGTTTCAATTCCTTCTTGCACGCCATCTTGAATAGGAGTGATTTGAAAGCTTGTAGTAAGCTGATTTGCAGGAATTGTAACACTGGTGGGAATTTGAGTGAAGTCTGCACCGTTTGTTGCGGTTCCAATCACATTGTAGTTAATAACTGTAGGCGTGGCAACTGAACTGCCTAAAGTGAAAGTAACTGTAGCAGATGAGCAACCCTCATAAGCAGTAGTATCTACGGACGCAGTACTTGCCTCAATCTCCACCGCATTACTAATCAGACTGTTTTCTTCAATAAATACACCCGAGTCCCAAAAACCATCACCAGCATCGGCAATGGTCATTTCTATATGGTAGGTTTGGCAGGCTTGCACATCTGCTGTGGCAATCAATGGGCGAGTGAAGCCATCGTATTGAACGGTTTGTCCACCAGCATTATTCACGTAATACTGATTGTTTGAACCCCCATTCACATTATTAATAGTAACTGGTTGTGCTGTACCTGGCACTCGAGCCATATTGTAATTTGCCGTTCCATACGTTGCAGCAATGCCAGGCCCACTAATAAAAAAGGCAAAAGCATCATTAAATATTGAACCCACAAACTCAGGATACTCTTCAGAACCAAATACGTAGTTGAAAACCACTGTATTTGACAATGGAACAAAATCGAACTCTAAAACTATAGCATCAAACGTTTGATTACCTGCCAAACCATCGAGCAAGCTATTGCCCGGAAATCCAAGATCAGGTCCTGCATTACCCATATTATTGGGTCCAACAGCAATACCAATGGGTCCGGTAGTAAGAATAACTCCACTTGGCAATCCTATATTGCTACCAGCCCCATTAAAAGACCCATAAGCTTGAGCTGAACCTGTTACGGTTGCATTAGAAACTGTAATACCCGGCCCTGCAATAATTTGTGCCAACTGTAATGGGGTTAAACCACCTTGCACCACCAATTGGGCCTTCGTTTCATTAATGGAAAAACCCACAATTAGGAGGGCAGTTATGCCTTTTGCAACGCAATTAAGCGACAGTAAAGACACGGATTTCCAAAAGTTTTGAATCATTTCAAAGGTGGCACAATTTACATGATTATCAGAAGCCAACCAAAGGATTTCACTTCCGATTTGTACACGGTAAAGAGACTCGAAGTAGGGATTTTGGTTGCTTGATTTAAAGGCACAAACAGGTGGAAAATTTTAGCCCATATCTATAGGTTTAAATTAAATCATTGGATTTCCATCAAGAGTTACCATTGACAATCAAGTAGTCCAATCTTGCAGAATTGAAATACTATAGCCAAAGCCCATTAAGAATGACATTATCTTTGACCAAATAGAATTAATCTGAAATTCAGCGGCAGAAATGAAACCCCAAATAAGAATCAACCTCTCCCAAATCGGCATCCTTTCTGGAATGGATGCCACTACTATTGCCGCTCACATTAAAAGCAAAGATTTTACTGCTCAGGAAGCATTGGAATGTGTTCGTAAACGAGCAGAAGAAACGGAACCCATTGTGAACGCCATTGTAGCATCAGATTATGACCTAACGGGTAAAACCGTGGCAACTGAGGGAGTTTTTGCTGGGGTTCCCACGTTTATTAAAGACCTTGTGCAAACGAAAGGATTTGCAACACGTCAAGGGTGTGAAGGCGTTCCGAATGTGGTTGCGAAAAAGCACGAAAAAGTAATGCATCATATTGCATCAACAGGTGTCGTAGTAGCAGGTAAGAGCACCACTTCGGAGTTTGGATTGTTGCCGAGTTCTGAAACCCTTTTGCACGGAATTACGCGCAATCCTGTAAACACGGAGTATAGCACTGGTGGGTCTTCTGGAGGTGCAGCAGCCTTGGTTGCCGCAGGGGTAGTTCCTTTTGCACATGCCATGGATGGCGGGGGAAGTATTCGAATACCCGCATCGTGCTGCGGTCTTGTAGGACTTAAACCTTCGCGTGGAAGGCACATAGGTTCCCCTTCGTTAATGTTACCGGTTGATATTGTAACGAACGGTATTGTATCACGAACGGTGCGCGATACGGCCAATTATTTTCATGGAATCGAGCAATTCAGAGCGCATCCAAAGTTGCCACCAATTGGACATGTTGTTGCGCCAGGAAAAAGAAGGCTTCGAATTGCAATGTTCACTCAAAATCCTGCGGGTATAGAAGCGCATCCAGACGTGAGCCACGCAGTTTTGGATGCTGGAAAGAAATGCGAAGAACTTGGCCACACCGTAACCTACATTCCCAATCCCTACAACGACCAAATTCTGTTTGATTTTTTGGTTTATTATTCCATGCTAGCCCGTTTACTGGTTAGTTTTGGTAGAGTAGCCGTTCACCCAAAATTCAACAGCAAGAAGGTGGAACCATTCACAAGTGGATTGGCTACATTTTTCAGTAAATCACTATTTCACGCTCCTTCAAGTTTTCGCAGATTGCGACATGATGTGGCCAAGGAATATAACGCACTGTTCACCTCTTATGATGTATTGCTGAGTCCAACCCTACTTATGCCAGTCCCAAAGTTGGGATATTACGCTGGCGACCAAAATTTCATTTCCCTGGTGATGCGTTTGAACAATTATGTGAATTTTACTATTCTTCAAAACGTAACTGGAGCACCTGCAATTTCGCTACCACTTGGCAAATGTGCTAATGGACTACCTATAGGCCCTCAATTTGCTGCCAAGTTAGGAGATGACCGCACTTTGCTCGAACTCGCTTTTGAACTTGAAGCCGCTAATGCTTTCATAAACCATTAGACTTCCATTAACGGTGCATTGATTCTGAACTCTGGGCATTCGAACCTCGGAGTTAAAAGCTGATGAGAATTGAGTCCACTCCTGTCGCAGCTAGTACTAAAAATAAGCGCTATTGCGTAGATGTTTTCAACGCAAGGTATCTATATTCGACCCCTAATTCATAACCAACTCAAAATAAAACTATAATGAAAAACCACATGTTTCTTGCATTCGGTTTGTTAACCGCATCCCTAATTCCAAGTTGCACTCCAAATGATGGAGATGATGTAGGCTCACTTACATGTGCTGACCTGACGGATGATGTTATTATTATTGATGGAAAGGCATTTCCATTTCACACATCTGGAACACACAATTGCGGACAAACTACCATCAACGGAGACACATGGTTTACCAACTTTCGTGATGTGATTTATGGAACTGGAAGTACCCTTATTATTCCTGTTATAAACATCACTTTAAGCAGTGTGCCACCAGCTGGACAAACAACTACTTACACCCTTGATAACGGAATGTGGCAAGTATCTGGCAGTGCAGCGCCTGCTGGCCTCGCTACTTTCCGAATGAATAACTATGAAGAAAGCGAGGATATGCAAAGCAACTGGTTTAGCGATGGCGAAAGTGGTACTGTGCAAGCCACCGCTGATGCTAGCGGAAATGTGACTTTAAACTTTAGCGATGTGCGCTTAGTTAAAAATGGAGGATTATTAACGAATCGCAAATCCATTTGTGGTCAAAACATCATTTGCCATTAGTCGGCAATGGATTACATAGAAAAAGCCACGCCTTCAACTGCTGAAAGCGTGGCTTTTTTTTGACTCTCAACTAAAACCCAATACCGAAACGCAAACCTGGAACAACTAAGGTGCTATGCACATTAGAACTTCCGGTATTGTAATAGCCCCCAGATACGCCATCAAAAGCGTAATAATATTCGCGATAGGAAGCCACTTTGAAATTGACATTGAGTAATAGACTAAAATGCAAGCGTCTTTTGGTGTTGAATTTAACACCAATACCCAATCCACCCATTGCGCCACCCCTAATGCGGTCTATTTGAGTGCCGCCAACAGTGCCATCCGTTTCCTCGCTTCCGAAACCACCCACTGAAGGTGTGGCAAATGCGTATCCCAACTCCACGGCATAAAATGGAGTGATTTTCTTCTTCAAAATATCGCCAGAGTAATAGAGATAGATAGGAAGATAAACCCCAGAAAGTTGTTCATAATTGTAGCTATTGCCCAAACCACCCAAAGGAGCGCCTAAAAGCACATCGAATCCCAAGCCTATACCTAGAGTTCCAAAACGACCAAATCGGTAGCCGTTAATGATGCGCAATCCTCCTTGAAGATTTTCGATAAGCAATTGCGACTGGAAAAAATATCCCCGCTTGCGTGGTGTAAAAACAAATGGAACTTTATCTGTTAGCGTGGAAGTTTTTCCCTCAGTTACAGCGGCCCCCTGAACTGGCTCTTTGGTTAGCTTGATAACATCAGCAAACTCAACATGAAAAATGCTTCCACCCTGCAATTGAATTTTATAACTCTTGTTTGGAATCTCTTCTACAATTACACCTCGAAGGATGCTTCCATTTTGAAGATAAATTACTTCCTCCAAGTTCGTTTGTGCCAAAGCAGCACTCGAAAGGAAACAAGCGATTAATAGGACTGTACAATTTCTAAAAATGTTCATGGGTTGAGGCATTAAACTGTTTAAAGATGTTAGAACAAAGGTGAACTACTTTTTTGCAATTCAAATTGACTCAAATCATGGCGACTGCAAGAAAAGAAAAGGCCACAACTCTTTGCAGAGCCATGGCCTTTTTCAATATAGATAAGGTAAGTGCCTAGAAACCGATTCCAAACCGAACCCCAGGAAACAGTAGATTGGCAGAACTCTTCGTGGTGTTCACATCAATTGGAGTCCCAAAAGCATCTAAAGTGATGACATCCTGCTCGTAATTCACTTGTTTGAAATTTAGATTGAATAGCAAGCTAAAATGTCCTTTGTGCCGTTTTGAGTTAATCTTAATACCCAAACCTATTCCGCCCATTGCACCTCCGCTTGGTCTGCGACCCATGCCATCCGATTCAAATTCATCATCCATTCCGCCAAAGGCCATGGCATAACCTGCCTCAACCGTGTAATAAGGAGTGATGCGTCTGTTCATGATATCGCCACTGTAGAACAAATACAACGGCAGATAAATTCCTTCCAAAGCCTCATCCTCGAGGTCGTTTACCCATTTATTGAATGGAGAAGACCACACTCTGTCAAATCCGATACCCACACCCAAATAACCGAGACGACCAAACTTGTAGCCATTGATGACACGAACACCGCCTTGCTTATTCTCGAGCAAAACTTGAACTTGATTGAAATACCCCTTCTTTCTTGGGGCAAAGGCAATGGTATCTTTTCTCCAATGACCCCAACCCATGTGGCCACATTGACCATCGACAGTTAATGGGTCAACCTCCTTTTTTTCTTTGGTGAACTTGGCTACATCCGCAATTTGAACGGCAAACACATTTCCGCCAAGTGTTTGAATTTTCATGCTGACATTCGGAATCTGCTCAATTATAACCCCTCGATAGATGCTTCCATCTTTGAGGTAAATGACATCTTCCATGCCCGCTTGAGCAAATGAGAAAATTGGTATAGAGAGTAATGCAATCGCGAGTACTACGTTTTTAATTGTTTTCATGGCTTTTTTATTTAATACTACAACACACGAAGTGTGTACATGTTCTAGAATTCAAGCTTACTTCTCCTGAACGCATAAACGAAGGTAGACAGGTAATTTGCAAATAATAGTGACGGAAATCACCTAGTTCACTGTTTTGTGGTATAGCTAGTTCCGTTATTTGCGCAGCAAAACTCGTATTATGGAAAAACGCATTACCGAATCGGCATCCCATTACTCCAACTTAGAAAAAATGACGGTAGTCGATTTACTATCGAACATTAATAGAGAAGACAAAACCGTTCCATTCGCTATTGAACGCGCCATACCACAAATAGAAGTGTTGGTGAATGCCGTAGTTGAGCGCTTGGCAAAAGGAGGTCGCTTGTTTTACATGGGTGCTGGCACCAGCGGCAGATTGGGTATTGTGGATGCTTCTGAATGCCCGCCAACATTTGGGGTGGAACATGGGCTTGTGTTAGGTATAATTGCTGGCGGAGATACCGCAATAAGAAAAGCTGTAGAATTTGCAGAAGACAGCACCACGCAAGGCTGGAAAGATTTAGAAGTGCATTCTATAAACACCAAGGACATTGTGGTAGGATTAAGTGCATCGGGAACTGCACCTTACGTTGTGGAAGCCTTGAAGAAATGCCAAGCAACGGGCATTGCAACAGGAAGCATTGCTTGCAACCCAAATTCACCCATGGCTAAAGCCTCCGACTTTCCAATAGAAGTTATTGTAGGCCCTGAGTTTGTGACTGGAAGCACGCGCATGAAAGCCGGAACTGCACAGAAACTAGTGCTCAATATGATCACCACAGCTACAATGATTCGGTTGGGCAAAGTGCGCGGCAATAGAATGGTGGATATGCAACTGAGCAACGAAAAACTTGTGGACCGTGGCGCACGCATGATAGCCGAAGAACTTGACATTTCCATGGAAAAAGCAAATGCGTTGCTAAGGCAACATGGAAGTGTGCGCAAAGCTGTGGATGCCGAAAGGAACGTTTAGACCTGTCCTCATAAGCTCTTAAACATTAGCTGGTTGACTAAAAACCCTTTGTTCAGAATCGTTGCGCTGCAATAAATAAGCATCAAAACTGGCTGGCAGATATAGGCATTAGTTCATCATTTGAACTGCCCAATCGAATTGTACGGAGACGTCTAAACAGGGAAAAACATAACCTACATCTTTGCCCGAACCAATAATACATCCTTTATGAAAAAGACTTTACTTCTATCAGCACTATTTTCCAGCTTTCTCTTGCAACCGTCCATTACCCGCGGACAATTGGCTTTAGACCCCTCATACAGCAGCGATGGATTGTATGTAAAGGACTTCGGATCTAACGATAATCTTACTGCGATTGCTGTTCAACCCAATGATCAAAAAATTGTGGCAGTAGGAACAGCAATCAACGGCAGCACTTTTGGTGGTCGTTTGTTGGTGCTTCGCACAATGCCCAACGGTAGCGCAGATCAAACTTTTGCCAACAATGGCGCATTGGTAATTGAAGATTATCAAGAATCATATGCCTATGCCATTGAGATATTGAGCGATGGAAAAATGATGATAGCAGGCGCTGTTGCCAATGCACAATATCAATTCTCGATGGCTGTAATTCGACTAGATGCTGATGGCAATTTCGATGCCTCATTTGGCGTGGATGGAATTTCTCTAATAGACCTCACTCCTACCGATGAATTTGCTTACGCTATGGCCATTCAATCTGATGGGAAGATAGTTTTAGCAGGATCGGCTGGTGATGACCAATACCGCAATATGCCTGCTGTGGTTCGGCTAAATGAAGACGGCTCTGTAGATGAAACCTTTGGAGATATGGGTATTTCGTTTATCCCTGTAACGGAAGTTGACAATGACTTTTCGAGTGTGCTCGTTCAAGCAGACGGAATCATTGTAGCTAGTGGACATTGGGATCAAGGTTTAACAGATGCTGGATGGCAGGACTTTGATGTTCTAGTGGCTCAATTTGATGAAAATGGTTTTCTAAATTCTGGCTTCGGAAATGGCGGAATGGTGACTACTGCCATTTCAATAGAGAAAGCAGAAGAAGCCTACGGAATGCAATTGACCGATGGCGATGTTTTAGTGAGTGGCTATACTCTTGCAACCGACCAGACCTACGACATCTTTTTATGTAAGTATAAATCGAACGGTGATTTGGTAGAAACCTTTGGCGATGCTGGTATCGTTATTCTCGACCAATCTACTGGTGATGTGGCCTACGACATGTTGCTTCAAAACAATAGCATATTACTTGCTGGAGCAGTTGGAGATGGTTTTGACGACCTAGACCTTCTGCTAGCCGCCTTCAATAGCGATGGCACTGTAGACGCAACGTTTGGAACGAATGGAATAGTTCGTGCCGATGTGGCAGGCGGATTTGACGAGGCAAATGGCATGGCATTTCAGGCAGATGGAAAAGTTGTATTAGCTGGAAAAGGACGTGGAGATTTGAACAATGATGCAGTTATTGCTCGCCTTGCTGATGACGTGACCGTTGGCATTGCGCAAAGCAATTCAAGCTCAGAATACGCGGTATATCCCAATCCAACTGTTGCTGGTCAATACATTACCATTCAAGGAAACTTCGAATCAAACGTAACTGTTCAATTATTCGACCTACAATCGCGCGCTATTTCTGGAACTTCAATTACCACAAAAAGTGTAGATAGGATTGGCTTCAACTTACCAACAACGTTAGCTGAAGGCACTTATCTTCTACAAGTTAACACTAGTAAGAATGGCTCAAGTACTATTCGTATCACTGTAGCCAATTAAGCTCTAGGCCAATTTTTTCCTTGCTTGTTAGTTTTTACAGTAGCCTAAGACTTAGTGGTGGTATTATTTGCGCGAAGAACTTCGGCTAAGAACAACTTTACCTCTTCGACAAATGCAAGTATCCAAGCATAGTCGAAGTCAACCGTTGGAACGCGTTGATAGAAAAGTTGAACAACGGTACTCAATATTGTGTTTGCAGAATCTCGCTTATCACTTAGGCTAAGCATATCCGCCCAAATGTCAAGAAATTCGGGTTGGAGGACACCGTTAACCTGCTGAAAACACTGCAGATACTTGGGGTCGTCTTTATGAATCAGGAGTTGTCGATTGAAATAAACAAACGGCTTCATTTCCAACATTAATTCCAAAAAATCCGGAACAAACGATTGGCACGCTTTCACTCTACCTACCAAAAGATGTGCTTGCGAAACATGCCAACGCATCAACTCTTGCTCAAACATTTCCATGTCGGCAAAATGGTGATAGAATGACGACTTGCTGATGTGTACCGCCTTGGCAATTTGCTCCACCTTTAAAGTCTTTGGTCCATTAGACCCAAAACTTAAATAACCGTGTTCAATCCAAGGACGGGTGCTAACATTGGTGGTATTAGGCATTCGAAAAACTACAGAATGAACCCTACAAATGTAGTTCGTCATACAACACAATTCTTAAAACTAATTATTGTAAACCTAATTGAGGGGCAACTATGTTGTATAAGAACGTTCTTTCTTTGACGAGAGTGATATACCATCAACTAAACGAACGTAACCATGAAACCATCTTTACCTTTTATGTTATTATCGCTGTGTGCTGTGACCTTTAGTTTGTTCTCGCAAGAAATTCAAATGGAAAATGAGCACGACAGAGATGCTTTACACCCCTGTATTTCGGAGGTTGAATACACTCTAATTGAAGCTCAAATTCAAAAGAATGCAAGGACTGAAGTTCTAAATGACAGAGAAGAAGAAACAGTGGCTATGCAATGGCCCTTGCGCGCTGCTGAGAATTTGGAGGACTGCAGCTATTATCGCGTTTCAGCATATGTAGATCACAATTCTGCAAGT
>Ga0247839_1003861_pt1 | contig 19995 bp, 17 predicted proteins | sample LaCruzMarch2015__6_FD_192405 | JGI IMG/M metagenome (GOLD analysis project Ga0247839, IMG submission 192405) | Freshwater microbial communities from meromictic Lake La Cruz, Castile-La Mancha, Spain - LaCruzMarch2015_16m | ecosystem: Environmental > Aquatic > Freshwater > Lake | place: Spain... | reverse complement strand
ATGTGCTCTACCGCGAAGAGCGCGCCCGCGAGCGCGCCCACCAGGCCGCCGCCGACACCACACCGGCGACTGAACACCCACTGTGCGTCACCCTGGCCGACGGCAGCACCCGGCCCCTGGATGTCGCACGCATGGGTCGTCTGGTGGACGAGGCCTGCCGCGAACTCGCCGGGGTCGACGCCGCGGCCATCCTTACCGACACCACCCGCAACCTCTTCGACGGTGTCCGCGAGACCGACGTGGGCCAGGCGCTGGTCATGTCCGCCCGCACCCTGATCGAAACCGACCCCGCCTACAGCCAGGTCGCTGCCCGGCTGCTGCTGGACCTGCTGCGCCGCGAGGCCCTAGGCTACCTCGACATGGCCGTCGGGGTCGAAACCCAGGCCGACCTGGCCGGACGCTACGTTGACTACTTCAGCGCCTACATTCGGCGTGCCGGCGATCTGGAACTGCTGGACCGCCAACTCGCCCGCTTCGACCTCGCGCGTCTGGGTGCGGCCTTGCGGCCTGAGCGCGACCTCCAATTCAACTACCTGGGACTCCAGACGCTCTACGATCGTTATTTCATCCACACCGCCGCCGGCATTCGCTTCGAACTGCCTCAGGCGTTTTTCATGCGCGTCGCCATGGGGCTGGCCATCAACGAGATCGAGCGCGAAGAGCGGGCCATCGAGTTTTATGAACTGCTCTCCAGCTTCGCCTTCATGAGCAGCACGCCGACCCTGTTCAATTCCGGCACCTTGCGGCCGCAGCTCTCGTCCTGCTTCCTCACCAGCGTGCCGGACGACCTGGACGGCATCTACAGCGCCATCAAGGACAATGCGCTGCTGTCCAAATTCGCGGGCGGTCTGGGCAACGACTGGACCCGGGTGCGCGGCATGGGTGCGCACATCAAGGGAACCAATGGGCGCAGCCAGGGTGTGGTGCCGTTCCTCAAGGTCGCCAATGATACGGCCGTGGCGGTGAATCAGGGCGGGAAACGTAAGGGCGCCGTCTGTGCCTATCTGGAAACCTGGCACATCGATATCGAGGAATTTCTGGATCTGCGCAAGAATACCGGCGACGACCGCCGTCGCACCCATGATATGAACACCGCCAACTGGGTGCCTGATCTGTTCATGAAGCGGGTGGCCGAGGATCAGCAATGGACCCTGTTCTCACCGGACGAAACCCCGGACCTGCACGACCTGATGGGCCAGGCCTTCGAGACCGCCTACACCGCCTACGAGGCCCGCGCCGAGCGCGGCGAGATGAAGGTCAGCAAGCGCATCAAGGCGCTCGACCTGTGGCGCAAAATGCTCGCCATGCTGTTCGAAACCGGTCACCCCTGGATCGCCTTCAAGGACCCGTGCAACCTGCGCTATACCAATCAGCACGTCGGCACCGTGCACAGCTCCAACCTGTGCACCGAGATTACCTTACATACGAATGACCAGGAGATTGCCGTCTGCAATCTCGGCTCGGTCAATCTGGCCGCGCATGTCACCGACCAGGGCCTGGATACCAAGCGCCTGCAAGCCACGGTCCGCACCGCCATGCGGATGCTCGACAATGTCATCGACTACAACTTCTACAACGTCCCGCAGGCCCGCAAATCCAACCTGCGGCACCGCCCGGTCGGACTCGGCATCATGGGCTTCCAGGATGCGCTCTACCAACTGCGCATCCCCTACGAGAGTCAGGACGCCGTGCAGTTCGCCGATACCAGCATGGAATACCTGAGCTACTACGCGATTGGGGCCAGCGCGGACCTGGCCGAGGAGCGCGGGCGCTATCCGAGTTTCACCGGTTCATTGTGGAGCCGCGGCATCCTGCCGCTCGACAGCATCCAACTGCTGGCCGAGGGCCGCGGCGGTTATCTCCAGATGGACACCAGCCACACGCTGGACTGGGACAGCCTGCGCAGCCGGGTGCAGGCCGTCGGGATGCGTAACTCCAACTGCATGGCCATCGCGCCGACCGCCACCATCAGCAACATCGTCGGCGTCAGCCAATCCATCGAGCCGACCTATCAGAACCTGTTCGTCAAGTCGAACCTTTCCGGCGAATTCACCGTAGTCAATCCCTACCTGGTCGCGGATTTGAAGGAACGCGGGTTATGGGACGCCGTCATGGTCAATGACCTCAAATACTTCGACGGGTCGGTGCAACAGATCGACCGCATTCCGGACGAACTGAAAGGCCTCTACGCCACCGCCTTCGAAGTCGACGCCCGCTGGCTCATCGAGGCCGGCAGCCGCCGCCAGAAATGGCTCGACCAGGCGCAAAGTCTCAACCTCTACCTGCGCGAGCCGAGCGGCAAGAAGCTCGACAACCTCTATAAGCTCGCCTGGGTGCGGGGCCTCAAGACCACCTACTATCTGCGGTCCATGGGCGCCACCCATGTGGAGAAATCCACCATGGAAGATGCCGGCAAGGCCAATCGGCTGAGCGCGGTGGGCGGGAGCTATATCGCGTTGGACAAAGGTAAGGGTCATGGAGCAGAACCCAGGGCGTGTTCGATCCTGGAGCCGGAATGCGAGTCTTGTCAATAGCCATGGGCCGGATCGAAACCTGGTAGGTAACGCGTCAAGAACAAGTTAAGCACGGACACAGTCGTTGTCGTAACCGAGGTGGGCCTTGATCACGGTTCCGGCCATGGGACATCGGTGGACAAGCGCTAGCAGCCTGTCGGACTTTCCTGCTGCCGGCTGGTGCGGGTCCCGGTACAATGGGGCCATCAACCCTGAGGACCTGCGCCGATGAGCCACTTCCGTCCGATCGACCGCGTCGCGGGATCGGCGAACTTCAGTAAGGCATCAAGGGTGGACAAGCGTAGCGCATCCACCATCGGCCTCGCCGTCGGCACGTTGCCCGCTGGGGCCACCCGAATATGGAACTGCTGTCGCCGATGGGCAGATGGGTTCGTCGTAACGTATTGAGCTAAAATGGCCGGCAGATGACGTCCCACAGAAACACCACGAGGAGGCGGTAACAATGCCGGAACAGGTTAGTCTCGTTCAGAAGAAGCGGGTTCAGCTCCAGCAGGGCGTGCACGACATGGGAGCCCTGGTGATCGAGGCCCTGCACCGCTCGGTCGACTGTTTGTCCCGCCAGGATCTCGATCTCGCGGAACAGATCATCGCGCAGGACGAACGGATCAATCAGCGCCGTCGGCTGATGGAGCAGGAGTGTCTGGTCGCCCTGGCCGCGTTCAAACCGGCCGGCGAGGATCTCCGCTGCATCGGCGCGTGCCTGTCGCTGGTCTCGGAGCTGGAGCGTATCGGCGACTATGCCGCCGACGTGGCGCGCATCGTGCGGCGCGCCGCTGACGGGGTCTTCCCGCCCGAGCCGGTGGCGGCCGTGGCCGGGCTTGCGGGCAACGCCATCGCCATGCTGAGCGAGGCGCTGGCCGCCTTCGACTCCGGCGGCAATGCACGACACGCCCGCGCGGCGGTCGCCCAGGAGCAGTTGATGGACGACCAGGAGGACGCGGTGGATGAACAGGTCGTGCAGATGATGCGCGCCGACCCCGAGTTCGCACCCATGGGGACTTATCTGCTGTGGATCGTGCACAACTACGAGCGTGTCGCCGACCGCGCCACCAATGTGGCGGAGCGGGTGATCTACATCGCTTCCGGACAGACTGAGGAATTGGGTTGATTTGCGGTGTGCTCGCCGTCTTCTTTGCGTTCTTGGCGTCTTTGCGTGACCAATTGCCGATTCGATGATCACGGCTCCGCCCCGGCGCCGCCGCGGTGTCAAGCACGCACCACCACAATGCGCCGCCCCTGGGGGCTCTGCACCTCCATGCTGACGGTACGCTCGGCGATCGGCGGCTGACCCGTGCGGCGGTCGAAGAGGATGAGCCAACCCCAGTCCAATGCCAGGCCAGCCAGATAGCCGTCCAACTGCACCAGGCCCTCGGCCAGGGGGTCCGACTGACCGTCGCGCCAGACCTTGAGTTCCATCCCGAGCGTCAGGGCGCCGTAACACAGACACAGGTCCATGCGCCCGGAACCGATGGCATATTCGCGCTCCAGGGTGCCGCCGCCGTTGATGACGCGGTGCAGGAAGGCCATCAGGACCAAGTGCGGGGCGATCTCATGAAGGGCGCGCTGCCCAGCAGCGGCTGGCCGTGGCGGCGCCAGAACGCGAGGAAGGCATCGAGCAGTTGCGCCGGGTTGAGGGTGCCGTCGGCATTGAGCCAGGTCGGGCTGATATGCGGCAGTGAGTCCTGTGGACCGCCGGCCAGGGCGCGCGGCAGGACCTCGCGGTAGATGGGGTTGGCGACCACCAGTCCGCCGGCCCCGTCGCGGCGCAGCAGGCCCAGGTCCACCAGATACTCACGGTCGTCCTCCGGCACCATGCCCATCTGGGTCCCGGCCAACATCGGCTCGATCACCCGGCGCACCCGCTCCTCGCGCAGCTTGTAGGACAGTTGGTCCAGATGGGTGACGCGGTTCTGGATCAGATACTCCTTGGCCTGATCAATGAGTTCCACCGTCACCGGCCGGGAGCGGTCGCGCCCATGCGGCATTTCAAAGCAGGCGTGATAGGCCAGGGCATTGACCAGCCAGGGCTGACCCCCGGGTCAGGTCCCAGACCCGCGCCAGGGCCGCGGGGGTGAAGTCCTGGCCGGTCTCAGCGGTATGTTCGCCGAGCAGCGTGGTCACCTCGGCCGCTGTGAAATCCCCCAGCCGCAGCGATTTGGCCTTGATGTTGAAGGCGCTGCCGCCGGTGATGACCGCCCCCTGGGCGCTGGAATGAATCCGGTAGTCACGCAGGTCCCGCACCCCGCACAGGATCACCGTCTGCGGGAAGGCCCAGGGCCGCTGGGTATAGCCGGCACGCAACTGGCGCAGCAGGGCGATCAGGGTGTCGCCGACCAAGGCGTCCACCTCGTCGAGCAGCAGCACCAACGGTGTCGGGCTGTGCAGACTCCAGTGCTCGAGCAGACCGGTCAGCACGCCGTCGGGCCCGCGCGCCTGCCAGGCGTCCTCGGTCCAGGGATGCAGGCGGGTATCGCCGATGTAGAGCCGCGCCGCCGCCTCAATAGTGCCGCAGACGGTGCGCATGCCGCGGGCGACATCCTCGCGCGCGGTCTGCGCCCCTTCCAGATTGGCATAAACGGCCCGATAGCAGTCCCCCCGATTCAGATACTCCATGAGCGCCAGCAGACAGCTTGTCTTACCGGTCTGGCGCGGGGCGTGGAGCAGGAAGTATTTTTTCCGGTCGATCAGCCCCAGGACCTCGTCCAAGTCCCAGCGTTGCAGGGGCGGCAGACAGTAGTTGTCGACGGCCCGGACCGGACCTTCAGTCGTGAAAAAGCGCATCGGATACCTCCCAAACGGCAGCGCGGACAAGCTGGCTGCGGCGAACATAGCACGCACCACGGCGCACCGTCCGGGCCAGTCATCCTGGAGGGCGCAGTCCTCGCACGCAGACACAAGTTGGGTTGACTTGGGCGGTGCGCGCCGGGGGGAACGTCCCACTGCCCCTCACTCAGTCGACAACCAACCGGTACCCGACCCCGGTCTCGGTGATCAGATGTGCCGGCTGGGCCGGGTCGCGCTCCAGCTTACGGCGAAGATTGGTCATGTAGATCCGCAGGTAATGGGTGCGCTCGACATGGTTCGGACCCCAGACCTCCTGCAACAAGGTCCGCTGCGTCAGCACCTTATCCGGATGCCGCGCCAACACCATGAGCAGTCGGTATTCGATGGGCGTGAGATGGATCGAGGCACCGGCACGGGTGACGCGGCGGTGCGCGAAATCGATCACCACCTCGCCGAAACACAAGCGCGGCTGTGCCCCGTCCTGGGAGAGGTCGCGGCGGCGCAGATGGGCACGAATGCGCGCCAGCAACTCGGGCATACCGAACGGCTTGGTCAGGTAATCATCGGCCCCGGCGTCCAGCGCCGCCACTTTCTCCGCTTCCTGAGTGCGCGCCGACAGCACCAGGATCGGCACCCCGCTCCAGGCGCGAATGTCCCGAATCACCGCGGTTCCGTCCAAATCCGGTAGACCCAGATCCAAGAGCAGCAAATCCGGCTGACGGGTGCCGGCCTCCACCAGACCTTGACGGCCGGAATCGGCCTCGAACACCGCCATGCCCTCACGTTCGAGTCCGATCCGCAGAAAGCGCCGGATTTGCGGATCGTCTTCGATGATGATGGCAGTGAGCGCCGGTCCCGCGTTCATGGCGTTCTGCAGCTCCGCTTCACTGGGTGGCCTCCACTTCCCGATCCGCCCCGTCGATCGCGGGCGGTTGGCCCAGCGGCAGGGTGAAGATGAAGAGCGCCCCCCCTTCCGGGCGATCGGCCGCACGGATGGTGCCGCCGTGGACCTGAATGATGGCGCGGCAGATGGCAAGCCCGAGCCCGACACCGGGCCGGGCGCTCTCCGCCTCGCCGCGCGTGAAGCTGTCGAAGACCCGCTCCTGCATCCCCGTCGGCAGGCCCGGGCCATCATCCGCGACCCGCACTTCCAGATAGGGACCCGCGATCCCGGCGGAGAGCATCACCAGTCCGCCCGACGCGCTGTACTTGGCCGCATTGTCCAGGAGATTCGACAACACCCGTTCGATCAATACCGCATCGCAAAACACCAGCGGCAAATCCGGCGGCAGACGGGTCTCCACCCGGTGTCCGGACAAGACACCGGCGGCAGCGCGCAAGGCGCTGCCCACCAGTTCTTCCAGCGGCAGCCATTCCCGCTTCAGTGTCACGGCCCCGGATTGCAGCCGGGCCATATCCAGCAAATTCACCACCAGGGCGGAGAGACGCAGCGCCTCACCATGGATGGCCTGGGCCAACTCGCGGGTCTGCGTTTCGCCGGGCTCCGCCGCGGCCGCCAGATTGCCCGCCAGCCCCACCAGGCCGGTCAGCGGTGTGCGCAGATCGTGAGAGATCGCGGCCAGCAGGGAGTTACGCAAACGCTGCGCTTCCATACTCACCACCGCGTCCTGAGCGACCTCGACATAATGAACGCGCTCCAGGGCCATGGCGATCTGCGCCGCAAAGGTCTCCAGCAGCCGCCGCTGCTCGGGTTGGAAAACCGTGTGCGAATCGGTCGGCGCCAGCGCCAGCACCCCGCGGGTGCGCATCGGTGCCCGCAGGGGCAGGTACAGAATGGGATTCGCCGGTAAGGTATCGGTACCCAGTCCGGCCGGCGCCTGGTGATCATAGACCCACTGCGCCAACCCCACATCCACTTCGGTGAGCAGGCCCGCGCCGCTTCCGTCCATCCGCGGCGGGTGGACGCGCTCCGTGCTGTCCGGCAACAGGATCGTCACCCGCGACTTGAACATCCCGGCCAGGCGCGCGCAGCCATCCTGAACGATCTGCCCCGCGGTCAGGGCCGACGCCAGCACCCGCCCGGCTTCGAACAGCGCCTGGGCGCGCCGCTCCCGGTAACCGGCGATCCGCGCCTGGTCGCGCAGACTGGCGGTGAGACCGCTGATCGTCAGCGCAACGATCAGCATCAAGGCAAAGGTAAACAGATATTGGGTGTCCGCCACCGTCAGGGTCAGTGTGGGCGAGACGAAAAAGAAGTCGAAGGCGAGCACGCTGAGCAGCGAGGCCAAAACCCCGGGCCCGCGCCCGAGACGCAGCGCCACCAGGACGACCATCAGCAGGTAGCACATGATCAGGTTGGCCGGGTCGAAGACCTGACCCAACAGGGCCGCGGCCCCGGTGACCACCACACAGGCCAGGGTCGCCCACAGGTAACGCACCGGCGGGCTGCGCCGCTCACCGGACCCCAGGCCAAACATCGCCGGCGGCAGCGCCGGCTCATCCGACCGGTGCTCGTGTCCGACCAGATACACGTCCATGTCCACCTGGCTCGCGAGCCGGTCCGCCGGGCTGGGCTGGAGCAACCGTCGCAGCAACGGTTTGCCCGAGCGCCCGACCACCAGTTTGGAGACATTGCGCCCGCGGGCATAGGCCAGCAGGGTCGGGACCAACTCGGTGCCGGAGAGCGAGACGCCCTCGGCCCCCAAATCCTGCGCCAGCTTCAGCAGCTTCAGAATCCCGGCGCGGCGCGCCGCCGACAGGCGCTGCAGCCGCGGGGTCTCCACGTAGACCGCCAGCCAGTCCGCGCGCAGGCTGGCGGCGAGCCGCGCCGCGCTACGCACCAGACGCTCCGCGCCCGGACCTGGGCCGATGCACACCATCAGCCGCTCCTTGGCCTGCCACACCTGGCTGATGGCCTGATCGGCGCGATAGTCGCGCATCTGCACATCCACCCGATCCGCGGTGCGACGCAGGGCCAGTTCACGCAGCGCCAGCAGGTTGCCCTTGCGAAAGAAGCTCTGTGCCGCCTGCTGCGCCTGCCCGGGGAGATAGACCTTCCCCTCCTTGAGGCGCTGAAGCAGTTCCTCCGGGGGCAAATCCACCAGCGTCACCTCGTCGGCCAGGTCGAAGACCCGGTCCGGCACAGTCTCGCGCACCCGCACCCCGGTGATTTGCCCCACGATGTCGTTCAGGCTCTCCAGGTGCTGAACGTTCAGTGTGGTGTAGCAGTCGATCCCGGCCGCCAGCAGCTCCTCGACATCCTGCCAGCGTTTGGGGTGGCGGGAGCCGGGCAGATTGGAGTGCGCGAGTTCGTCCACCAGGAGCAGCGCGGGCCGCCGCGCCAGCGCCCCGTCCAGATCGAATTCCGGCAGCACCCGGCCGCGATAGGAAACCTGCTGACGTGGCAGAAGCTCCAGACCCAGCAGCAATTGCTCGGTCTCGGCGCGCCCGTGGGTCTCGACCAGACCGACCACCAGGTCGACCCCCTTGGCTTTCTGCTCGCGGGCGGCGTTGAGCATGGCATAGGTCTTGCCCACTCCGGCGCAACCGCCGAAAAAGACCTTGAGCCGGCCGCGCTGCTGCTGGGCCTCGGCTTGCTGGACCCGCTCCAGTAGGGCATCGGGATCGGGGCGGCCGTCGTTGATCATCCGCGCTAGACCTCCAGCCGTTATAGCGTTCGCACCTGATATCCAGACAGACCTTCGTGTAGGGGCGGGTTTGAAACCCGCCCCTACGTCCGGTTATCACGTCCGAAGGCGATAACAGGTTCAGGAGCCGCCGGCGAATCGCCGTCAGAGCTCAGACTGTAGCCGGTCGGTGACCCTCGTCAACCACGACTGCACGATCTTTACAGGATTTTGATGCGGCCTGCCCAGGATCTTTCGAGCATCTTGAGACCGCGTTTCTTAGCATGATGGACACCAAGGTCCGTCATCGAGGCACATCATGGATCTCTTCTATCTCGCGGGTATCTTGCTGTTGTTCGCGCTGGCGGTCGGACTCGCCTACGGCTGCGCCAGGCTGGGAGGTGCCCAATGAACTGGTTGCTGATCGTTAGCGCCGTGGTCGCGGTCGCGCTCCTGGTCTACCTGATCGCGGCCCTGCTCAACCCGGAGGGCTTTCTATGACCCACCATGCCTGGCTCATCCTCGGGCTTTATCTCTTGGTCCTGCTGCTCGCGGCCTGGCCGCTCGGCCGCTACATCGCGAACGTGATGGATGGCCGCCCGCTCTTGGGCCTGGGTTTACGCCGCGGTCTCGAGTCCCCGCTCTACCGCCTGTGCGGGGTGCGCAGGGATGCGGAGATGAGCTGGCTGCACTACGCCCTGGCGATCCTGCTATTCAACCTGATCGGCGCCCTGGCCGTGTACGCCCTGCAACGGCTGCAACTCTGGCTGCCGCTCAATCCCCAGGGATTGCCCAACGTCAGCCCGGATTCGTCTTTCAACACCGCCATCAGCTTTGCCACCAACACCAACTGGCAAGGCTATGCCGGCGAGACGACGATGAGTTATCTCACGCAAATGCTGGGGCTCGCGGTGCAGAACTTCCTGTCCGCCGCCACCGGCATCGTGGTGGTCATCGCCTTGATCCGCGGCTTTGCCGGACACTCGGCCAAGACCATCGGCAACGCCTGGGTCGATCTCACCCGGGTGACGCTCTATGTGCTGCTGCCGATCGCGCTGATCTTCGCGGTGATCCTGGTCAGTCAGGGCGTGATCCAGAACTTCAGCCCCTACCAGGACGTGACCACCCCGGACGTCACGCGGTACGAAACACCCAAGCTCGACCCCGCCGGTCAACCGCTGAAGGACGACCAAGGCGTCGTTGTCATGGAACCCGCCACGAGCCGGACGCAGACCCTGGCCATGGGCCCGGTCGCCTCGCAGGAGGCGATCAAGATGCTTGGTACCAACGGTGGCGGCTTCTTCAACGCCAACTCGGCACACCCCTACGAGAACCCGACCCCGCTCACCAATTTCCTGCAGATGCTGTTGATCTTCCTGATCCCGGCGGCGCTGTGCACGACCTTCGGCCGCATGGTCGGCGATTCCCGCCAGGGCTGGGCCCTGCTGACCGCGATGACCCTGATGTTCATCCCCCTGGCCATCGCGGCCATGTACTTCGAGCAGCAGGGTAACCCGCTGCTGGCCAATCTCGGTGTCGACCTGTCCCCCGGCAACCTGGAGGGCAAGGAGACGCGCTTCGGCAGCGCCGAGTCGGGTCTGTTCGCCACCATCACCACCCTGGCGTCCTGCGGTGCCGTGAATTCCATGCACGACTCCTTCATGCCGCTGGGCGGGTTCGTGACGCTATGGAACATGATGCTCGGCGAGGTGGTGTTCGGCGGCGTCGGCACCGGGCTTTACGGGCTGCTGGTGTTCGCGGTGATGGCGGTCTTCATCGCCGGGCTGATGATTGGCCGCACGCCGGAATACCTGGGGAAGAAAATCGAAGCCTTCGACATGAAGATGGTCGCCATCGCGATCCTGGTCACGCCCATCCTGGTGCTGGCCGGCACCGCTATCGCGGTGACGACGGCCGCCGGCGTGGCCGGGATCGCCAACCCGGGGCCGCACGGCTTCACGGAGATCCTGTACGCCTTCACCTCGGCGGCCAACAACAACGGCAGCGCGTTTGCCGGCCTGTCGGCGAACACGCCGTTCTACAACGGCATGCTGGGGGCCGCCATGTGGTTCGGTCGCTTCGGTGTCATCGTCGCGGTGCTGGGCCTGGCCGGCAGCCTGGCCGCCAAGCCGCGCATCGCGGTGAGCGCCGGCACCATGCCGACCCACGATGTCTTGTTCGTCGTGCTGCTGATCGGCACCGTGGTACTGGTCGGCGCCCTGAACTACGTCCCCGCGCTCGCGCTCGGGCCGGTGGTCGAGCAGTTGATGCTCCGGTCCGTCAACTGAGCCGCCAATCGCGCAATCGGGAGAACACCATGTCACACAAGCAACTTGCCATGTTCGACCCGGCGCTCGTGACGCCGGCGATCCTCGACGCGTTCCGAAAACTCAACCCGGCGGTGCAGTGGCGCAACCCGGTGATGTTCGTGGTCTATGTCGGCAGCATCCTGACGACGGTGTTGTGGGTCCAGGCGCTGCTCGGCCAGGGCGAGACCGCGTCGGGGTTCATTCTCGCTGTCGCGTGCTGGCTGTGGTTCACGGTGCTGTTCGCCAACTTTGCGGAGGCGCTCGCCGAGGGCCGCAGCAAAGCGCAGGCGGCCGCGCTGCGCGGGCTCAAGCGTGAGACCGCGGCCAAGCGGCTCAAGGCACCGAAGGTCGATGCGCACTGGGATCAGGTCGCCGCCACCGATCTGCGTAAGGGTGACCTGTTCCTGGTGGAGGCCGGCGACACCATACCGGCCGATGGGGAGGTCATCGAAGGCGTGGCCTCGGTGGACGAGTCAGCCATCACCGGTGAATCGGCACCGGTCATCCGCGAGGCCGGCGGCGACTTCTCGGCGGTGACCGGCGGGACCCGGGTGCTGTCCGATTGGCTGGTGGTGCGGGTGACCGTCAACCCGGGCGAGACCTTCGTCGACCGGATGATCGCGATGGTCGAGGGCGCGAAACGCCAGAAGACTCCGAACGAGATCGCGCTGACCATCCTGCTGGTCGCGCTGACCATCGTCTTCCTCGTGGTCACCGTCACCCTGTTGCCCTTTTCGCTGTTCGGCGTCACCGTGGCGGGCGCCGGCACGCCGGTCAGCCTCACGGTGCTGATTGCGCTCCTGGTCTGCCTGATCCCGACCACCATCGCCGGCCTGCTCTCCGCCATCGGCGTCGCGGGCATGAGCCGCATGATGCAGGCCAATGTCATCGCCACCTCGGGCCGCGCGGTCGAGGCCGCCGGCGACGTGGACGTGCTGCTGCTGGATAAGACCGGGACCATTACACTCGGCAACCGCCAGGCCGCGGCCTTTCTGCCGGTTGCCGGCGTCCAGGAGGCCGACCTGGCGAGCGCCGCGCAACTCGCCTCGCTCGCCGACGAGACACCGGAGGGCCGTAGCATCATGGTGCTGGCCAAGCAACAATTCGGTCTGCGTGAGCGCGACATCCAGGCGTTGGACGCACAGTTTGTGCACTTCTCGGCCCAGACGCGGATGAGCGGGGTCGATGTGCACGGCATGCAGATCCGCAAGGGCGCCACGGATGCCATCCGCAAACATATCGAAGGACTCGGCGGCCGGTTGCCGCCCGCGTTGCTCAGTACGGTCGAGGAGGTCGCGCGCCGCGGCAGTACGCCGCTGGTAGTGGCCGAGGGCGCCCGGGTGCTGGGCGTCGTCGAGCTCAAGGACATCGTCAAGGGCGGCATCAAGGAGCGCTTTGCCGAACTGCGCCGCATGGGGATCCGGACCATCATGATCACCGGCGACAACCGCCTGACCGCCGCCGCCATCGCCGCCGAGGCCGGTGTCGACGACTTCCTCGCCGAGGCCACGCCGGAGGCCAAGCTCGCCCTGATCCGTCAGCACCAGGCTGAAGGTCGGCTCGTGGCCATGACGGGTGACGGCACCAACGATGCCCCGGCCCTGGCCCAGGCGGACGTGGCGGTGGCCATGAACACCGGCACCCAGGCCGCCAAGGAGGCCGGCAACATGGTCGATCTCGACTCCAATCCGACCAAGTTGATCGAGGTGGTCGAGACCGGCAAGCAGATGCTGATGACGCGCGGGTCGCTGACCACCTTCTCGATTGCCAACGACATCGCCAAATACTTCGCCATCGTCCCGGCGGCCTTCGTCACCACCTATCCGCAGCTTGCCGCACTCAACGTCATGGGGCTGACCAACCCGGCTTCGGCCATCCTCTCGGCGGTCATCTTCAACGCCTTGATCATCATGTTTCTCATCCCGCTGGCGCTCAAGGGCGTCACCTACCGCGCCGTAGGCGCCGCGGCCCTGCTGCGGCGGAACCTGGCGATCTATGGGCTCGGCGGAGTCGTCGTGCCGTTCATCGGCATCAAGCTGATCGATCTCACCCTTGGCGCCTTTGGCCTCGCCTAAGCTCAGGAGCATCCGCATGACAGCACTTGTGCGTCCCGCCCTCTCAGTCTTCCTGCTATTGACGCTCGTCACCGGCATCGCCTATCCCCTGGCGGTCACCGGCATCGCCAAGCTGGTCTTTCCGGAGGCCGCGCAGGGCAGCCTGCTGCGCGTCGATGGCACGCCGGTGGGCTCCATTCTCATCGGCCAGAGCTTCACCGCCCCGGACTATTTCTGGGGCCGTCCGTCCGCCACCGCACCGCGACCCTATAACGCCGCGGCGTCCGGCGGATCCAATCAGGGGCCGCTCAATCCGGCCCTGATGGATGCCGTCAAGGCACGGATCGCGGCCCTGAAGACGGTCGATCCGGGCAACCCCCTGCCGATCCCGGTCGACCTGGTCACCGCCTCCGGCAGCGGTCTGGACCCGCACATCAGCCCCGCCGCCGCGCACTATCAAGTGGCACGGGTGGCGCGGGCCCGCCACCTCAGTCCCGCGGCCCTCAGTGCCCTGGTCGCGGAATTCACCGAAGGCCGGCAATGGGGCGTGTTCGGCGAGCCGCGGGTGAATGTCCTGAAGCTCAATCTCGCCCTCGCTTCCCGACACCCTGATTGATACGGCGAGACAGGGCGGCCGCCGGACGATCCAGGGTCAGCGCCTGGGCGATCGGCACGCCTTTGCCGAAAATGCCGCATGGGTCCGCGGAAACCGGAAAATTCATCTTACAATGGAGGTGACACCCGTTGCGGAGCCGAAGGTGGGCATCAACTGACTGCCGATCCAGGCAGGCGTGAATCGGTCGAGCGCCACTGCAAGCCCGCCCAGGTCGCAGCGGCGAGAGCCACTGTCGACAATTCGCTACAATACGCTGAGCTGCACCGTTGCCTGACGCAGCGCCCCGGAGTCGCTCGCCCATCGAGGATCGAAGCCGCGTCATGACCCTGCATACTCGTGCCCGTCTCGTCGCACTCGTGTCGGCGCTCGTCTTCCTGATGCTGCTCGGGGTCTTTATGGTGACTTACGAAGCAAGGACACGCGTCGAGCGGGACCTGGCGCTGACGGGGTCCCTGAGAGCTCAGATCACCCAACTCCGGACCGCCATTTTCGACCACCTGCTGCACCCGGCGGACGAGCGGCGCGCCCCGGTGACAACAGCGTTCACGGCCATCGACCTGTTACTCGAACAGGAGGCTGGGACTATCGCGGTCCTGGCCGAGAACAACGCGCAGGTGGCTCGGGACTGGAACGATTTACGTCAATCGGTGAACCATCTGCACCGACACTTCCCCGCGCCTGAGTCAAGCGTTACGGACGGGGGCATCGAGATCGCGGACCGGATCCTGGCGGACAGCGATGCGCTGGCCCGAAGCATGAATAGGGTGTTGCACCATGCGGTGGAGCGGCTGATCGCGGTCACCGCGCGGGAAAAGCTCGCACTTGGCGTCCTGTTGGTCACCATGGTCGGGCTGGGACTGGGATTCTGTCTGACGTTTCAGCGGGCGATCCTGGGTCCCGTAGCGCAGATCCGCGCTGCCGTGATGCGAATCGCTGACGGCGACATCGAGACACGCATCCAGAGCCGGCGCCGGGACGAACTCGGCGAGTTGGCGCAGGCCTTCGACCGGATGCTGGATCAGCTCCGGGACACCACTGTCACACGTGATCGGTTAGAGGCCGAGCGTGCCGAGCGGACCCTGGCGGAGCGGGCGTTGCGGGCCAGCGAAGAGCGGCTGCAGTTGGCGATGGAGGTCAGCCGGTCGTTCGCCTTCGAGTGGGCGACTGCCGGTGACCGGGTGCGGCGCAGTGCCAATTCCGGCGACATCCTCGGTTTGCCGCCCGCCCAGGCGGACCAGGAGACCGGCCAGGACCATTTCGACCGGATCGTACCGGCTGATCGGGAGCGTGTTACCGCGACGCTGGCGTCGCTGACACCGGGCATGGATCGCTACCGTATCGAATACCACTATACCCGCGGCGACGGCGCCCTGGTCATTCTGGAGGAATCGGGGCGCGGATTCTTTGACGTGGCGGGCCGCTTGCAGCGCCTGGTCGGAGCGGCCACGGACATCACCGAACGGCGGCTGGCGGCGGCGGCGGCGCGCGCCGCGCAGGCGCGCTACCAGGGCCTGGTGAACGCGAACGTGATTGGTGTCGCGCTGGGCACGGCATCCGGCGAGATCCTGGAAGCCAACGACTACTATCTCGACCTGGTGGGCTATACGCACCTGGAGCTGGCGGAGGGGACCGCCAGTTGGCGCGACGTGACCCCGCCGGAATGGCTGCCGGCCGATGAACAGGCCATTGCCGAGTTGCATGCGCGGGGCACCTGCACGCCCTACGAAAAAGAGTACCTGCGCCGGGACGGTTCGCGCATCCAGGTCCTGATCGTCGATGCCCTGCTGCCCGGCAACCAGGGGCACATCCTGTGCCTGGCCCTCGACGTCGCCGAGCGCAAGCGCATGGAACAGGAATTGCACAATCTCGCCGTTACCGACCCGCTCACCGGTGCCATGAACCGCCGTTATCTGATGCAGGCGCTGGAGAGCGAGACCCAGCGCGCCCAACGCTACGGTCGGCCGCTCGCCTTGATCATGTTCGACATCGATCACTTCAAAGCGATCAACGACACCCATGGGCATGACCGCGGCGATGCGGTGCTGGTCGCGGTCGTGGAGCAGGTGCAGCAGCGCTTGCGCCGCAGCGACACCCTCGCCCGCTGGGGCGGAGAGGAATTCATGATCCTGCTTCCCGAAACCCAGTTTCCCCAGGCGATGGCCCTCGCGGAGACCCTCCGGAGAGGGCTGCACGCCGTCCAGGGTGACGGTGCGGTGACCGCCAGCTTCGGTGTCACCGCCTACAGTCCGACGGAGACCCTGGACCAGTGGCTCAAGCGAGTCGACGATCTGGTCTTTCAAGCCAAGCACGCGGGGCGGGATCGGGTTGCCGCCTGATCGGGATGATCGGCGTGGCGGTACACCGCTGGCGGCGGGGCAATGACGACCCTTGGCTTGAGTGTCTTCGCGAAGCCTCACCTGAAGTCCGCGATTGATCCGCTGGCATTACCATGAAAATCCGGAGACAGACTCCAGTTTTTCACGGTAGACTATGACAGATGATCCCTCGTGACGCCCATGTCGCCACCGTAGTTCACCTGCTCGACCAGTTTCCCGTGGTCGCACTCCTGGGTGCCCGACAAGTCGGCAAGACGACCCTCGCGCGCATGGTCGCGGAGCGCGTCGGCGCAGCCATCCGCTTCGACTTGGAAGATCCGCGCGACGACACCCGGCTGACGGCACCCATGCTCGCCCTGGAGCCGCTCCGCGGCCTGGTGGTGCTGGACGAGATCCAGCGTCGCCCCGATCTTTTTCCACCACTGCGAGTGCTGGCGGACCGCCCGGGAACCCCGGCACGCTTCCTGATTCTGGGCAGCGCCTCGCCCGAGTTGATTCGCACCAGTGCAGAGTCACTGGCGGGACGGGTCGCACACCACGAACGGTCCGTCATTACCTGGACCTGCTGGTCTCGACCTTCATGGTCAGGCTCCTGCCGCCCTGGTACGCCAATCTCGCCAAGCGTCAGGTCCGTTCCCCCAAGGTCTATATTGCCGACCCGGGATTGCTGCATGCGTTAATGCAAGCGCCGCGCGGATGTCTTCCGGCTCCAGCACCGGAAAATCGTTGAGGACCTCGGCTTCGCTCATCCCTGATGCCAGGTAGCCCAGGATATCGTAGACGGTAATGCGTAGGCCGCGGATGCACGGCTTGCCAGCGCGCTTGTCCGGCTCGATCGTGATGCGATCCCGGTAATCCATGATGCGACTCCACAGCGCAGAAGCCTTGCCTATCTTCGGGCTGATGGTACGCGTACCAGCGTCTATGCTTATACTCAGGTGGATTTACTGCGACTTGGAGATGCGGTGTGGACATTAAGCGAGCTGATGCCCTAGGGACCTACCTGCGAGAAATCAGTTTTGCCCTGCCGGCGGGTGAGGGGGCGATGCTGCGCAACGCCCGCGCGGCCGTCGCTAACATGACGCTGGATGCAGCAGACCGCGCCGCGGTGGCCCGGCTGGATGCGGACGTGATCAACGCGCTGGTGGTGGAGGCGACCGACACACTCGCCGACTACCTGCTGACTGATGATCCGACCCAGCCCCTGGACCATTGGTGGTGGCACCTGGGGGCGATCCACCAGCGTCGCTACCCCGCCGACCGGCTGCCTGAGCACTTGCAGCGCTGGTATCTGGCATGATCACGATCAGTTCGAGACGACCAGGTGCGCACCGAACTGCGGCGCATCCAGGCCAAGCTCGCCGACCTCACCCCCGCCATGGCAGGGATTGCCATGGCCCTGGAGACGGCCGTCTCCGACCGCTTCGAGACCAAGCACGGTAGGTTGGGGTTCGTTCCTCACCCCCAACCTACGGGCTACGGGATTGATGGGACCTTATGAGCGAGCGGCGCCCGGACTCGAACCGGGATCATACGAACGTGCCCGCGGGCCGCTCCGTAACCTTTCCCTAGGAAACTACCGCTCAGAGTGAGTATAGCCCATGGCGAATAACGCCTTCACCATCACGATCGACGACGCAGAGGTGCGTGCCACCCTGAGCCAACTGGCGGCGCACCACGGTAGGTTGCCGTGAAAGTCCGGCAGGCAGTCGCGTAAAGAACAACCTCGCAGTCTCATGGAGACACGATAGGGGTACGGCGTTGGCCGGGCCTCCGGCGCTCAGTCAGGCACCACCCCGTAGATGCCTATAACTTCGCGGCCTTGGCTCGGCCCCCTAAGCATAGCCCGACTTTCATGGGAGGGGGTGAGCGCGGCGATCATGACCGTTGGGGTGAGGAACGAACCCCAACCTCCCCGGCCGCAAATCGTTGGGGTTCCTTCGTCACCCCAACCTACGGGCTGGTGCTGGTACTGAGGCGCGGCAACCCGGCGATGGCCCGCTGGACCGTGGTGATGATGCCGGGATCAACGGGTTGACAGTGTCGCCCACCGGGGGCTAGCGTTCCTTGGCAACCACACGAGGAGCCCACCATGAGCGCGCGTCCACAACCGCGGCCGACCTTGTACGAACAGCTTGAGGCCCTGCCCGAAGGGCTGACCGGGGAAATTCTTAACGGCCAACTCTACGCCCAGCCGCGCCCAGGAAGAAATAGGGGACGTACCCCGAAAGCCGCTCTTGCCAGAAAGTTACGACAGCACCAGGAAGTCCGCCTCGGATTCCTCGATGAAGTGGCGAATCGCAATGTAGCGTTCGCGCAGTATGGCTTCACTCTCGGCAACGCTGCAATTGCCGATGCGCAGCCAAACGACCTTGGGGGGAGAACCCAGCAGGAGGCTGCGCTGATGGAAGTCGGCGTCTTTTGATACGATGGTGAACCCATGCTCCGCCGCATATTGCCAGACCTCGGTGTCCGATGCTCGGTCCATGCCGATGTGATGGACATGCGCGCACTGCGGGTAACGATCAGCAAGCATACGCATGAGCCGCGGTGACAAATTATGATCGAGCAGCAGCTTCACAAGCTCGGTACCGCCATGAGGCGACGCTCAAAGTCCGCGGCGAATGCAAGCGCCGCGCGGATGTCTTCCGGCTCCAGCACCGGAAAATCGTTGAGGACCTCGGCTTCGCTCATCCCTGATGCCAGGTAGCCCAGGATATCGTAGACGGTAATGCGTAGGCCGCGGATGCACGGCTTGCCAGCGCGCTTGTCCGGCTCGATCGTGATGCGATCCCGGTAATCCATGATGCGACTCCACAGCGCAGTGCGAATAGAGAGAAGAGAAGCGCATCGTCTACCTGCGCCGACGTGGTGTGACGATGCGGGAGCCGGTTGACCGCACGGCCCCGGCTGGTGACTGATCATGCAATAACAGGAGCTTCGTTGACCAGCCGTCAGCCTCTTACCATAGCCCCGCCCGCGGGCCACGACAAGGAGCAGCACCTGACCCCGGCCACACCGGCGCCCCGCCGTGGGACGCGCGCCCGGTTGCGCGCCAGGGCCTTGAGCAACGTTCCGGCCAGCGACAGCCTGTCCGCCACTGGAGGCCGCGGCTTTAGCCGGTGGCGACTCCCGAGATCTTAAAGAGAATCAGTGGTGCCTGCTCGCCGGACCGGCTAACGGCCATGAAAGGAACATCAAGCCACCTCGGACGATGAACCTTCCTCGTGGGAGCGGCGTCCCGCCGCGATGCGGTACCGCGGTGACCTCGAACGCTGCGGTCCGGCCCCGTCGCGGCGGGACGCCGCTCCCACAGAGTCGCTGCGCGACTTTCACGGTAAGCCTCGACCAGCGGCCGGAACGATGACCAAGGCCCGCGCCAGCCCGGACGAGGCGTGGGTCATCAGTATTGATCCGCAGCCGCCGGTGCAACGCCGTGGGACAAGCGCTACGTCTACGCTCAAAGGTTGGCTGCGGAGGTCACCGCGGCCCCGCATGATGGGCATCGCTGCGCTCTGTCCATCCTACTAACGACGGCCCTCTTGGGGTTGCGTGGCGAAAAGCGGAACAACTTCTCCCCAGATTGCGCCTGACGCTTGAGGATGTCATCGAAGATCGCATTGGGGTCATGTCCGAATTCTGCCGCGTAGGGTCTTGGGCCAGTCCGGTTTGGGTCCGGTGCCGACCGCGGCGGCGGTGTCCGGCGCCAATGCCGCGGCGACCGCGCCGGTGCCCGCGGGGTGTTGAAACGCGGGGCGCAGCCAGCGGATGAGGC
>Ga0247839_1003857_pt1 | contig 20017 bp, 14 predicted proteins | sample LaCruzMarch2015__6_FD_192405 | JGI IMG/M metagenome (GOLD analysis project Ga0247839, IMG submission 192405) | Freshwater microbial communities from meromictic Lake La Cruz, Castile-La Mancha, Spain - LaCruzMarch2015_16m | ecosystem: Environmental > Aquatic > Freshwater > Lake | place: Spain... | reverse complement strand
TGTATAATCTCCTATATTTAAATTATAACCAATAATTTCATAAACTCCACCACCTCCACCACCACCTCCATAATATCCTCCACCACCTCCACCGCCAACTAATAAAATATCACAAACAATATCTTTTGTTATTGTTAAAGTTGTTGATGAATTTTTAAAAACAAGTAATTTATAATTTGGATTATCTTTTGTAGGTTCTTTACTTGCTATTGGTGTTGTTGAAATACTTTTTTCTTTAATACCATATTTTTTTATAAATTGTAAATTATTATCATTTAAATATTTTAACATAAAAACGCCATTTGTTCCATTTGTTCCAACCGTTCCACTTATTCCACCATTTCCACCAGAACCATCGCCTATTATTATATCTAGTGATATATAATCAGTTCCACCACCATTCCCATAATATTTTTTAGTTCCATCTATATCAATTAATTCTCCTAATGTTGAATTATTTCCTGTAATATCTCCATCATCACCTTTTCCTAATGAATTTTTATGAGATGCTCCACCTTTATAATTATCTGGATTATTATCATTAATAAATCCATTTCCTTTATTTCCTCCTTTTGCTGTAAATAAATTAATATTATCTCTAATTAAATATGTTGAGTTTCCATTTCCTGCTTCTATACTATTTGAATTACTTACAAGAATACCACTATTAGTAGTTGGAGCATTTCCGCTACTTCCGCTACTTCCACCAGTTCCAATAGTAATTTTATAAATTCCTTTTTTTAAAACATAATTTTTCAAATAAATAACTTCACCACCACCTCCGCCACCACCATTTTTTGTTTTATTAGATATTTTATCACTAGTTCCATAAGCACCACCACCACCTCCACCTCCAACTAATAAAATATCACAAGTAATATCTTTTGTGATTTTGAAATTAGTAGTAGTAGTGAATTTAATTAATTTATTATCAACATCTATATTATCGTCGAAATTATCATTAGATAATGATTGAGAACTATCAATTGTTTTAAGTTCTGTTGATATTTGTGGATTATTTAAAGGAAAATATGTTATTGGAAGATTTTTAACAGGTAAAAAATTAACATCAAAATTATTAAAAATTATTTCTTTTTTAATATCATTTTCATTACCAACGAGATTAAGTTTTATTTCATCCATTTTAATTTAAGATTGGATTTTTATAATAAATCATTATTCATATATAAAAACCAAAGACTACCAAAAATTAATAAAAATATGATGATAATTAAAAGAAGATATAGATAAATACTGGCAAAATAATAATGAAGGAATTTTAATAAAAATAAGGAAATAAATATCCAAATTATTATGATAATCATCACCAAGGGATATATCGAGAAATAATTATAAGGTTTGTCGTTATTTTCAAATTCAACCAACTTCTTCTTAAATTCATCACTAATCTCATTCGTTTTTGATGTATCCTTATCTATCAAAGAATATGGTATATTTTCCTCTAAATTTGTCATCAAATCCTCCGCTTTAACTCGTATAACAACTATTCCTGAACCTCCTGAACCACCATTATTCATATGCTCACCACCTCCACCACCTCCTCCTGTATTAACATCACCATTTTTTCCAATACCATCCCCAGAACTTCCACTAGTGCCACCTCCACCTCTTCCTCCATTTGCTTTAATTGTTCCATATCCACCACCTCCTCCACCACCTCCATATAAATTTCCTGTAATTTGTGATAATTTACCATAACCACCATCTCCTCCTTTATTTTTAACTAAATCACCATCTTTTCCATTCCCACCGGCACCGCCTCCACCACCATTCACAAGTTTAAAAGTATTCCAATTATATTGATCTTTAAATTCTTTTTTACTACTACCGCCATTTGTTATTCCATTCCCACCCATATTTATTTCTTCTTTTTTTAGGTTATTAATTGCATTAGCACTACCTCCACCACTTCCTTTAATTCCTGTAACTCCTGATGTAATACCATGAGCATTTTGAATAATATCACCACTTATTCCTCCGCCTCCTCCACCTGCTTCTAATAATTTTAATGAATTTGATGAAATATATGAATTTAAACCATTAACACCTCCAACACCACCATTACCAACTGTGATTGTATAATCTCCTATATTTAAATTATAACCAATAATTTCATAAACTCCACCACCTCCACCACCACCTCCATAATATCCTCCACCACCTCCACCGCCAACTAATAAAATATCACAAACAATATCTTTTGTTATTGTTAAAGTTGTTGATGAATTTTTAAAAACAAGTAATTTATAATTTGGATTATCTTTTGTAGGTTCTTCACTTGCTCCTGATGTTATTGAAACTGTTGTTGTTAATTCAGGAGTGAAAGTTGAATATTTTTTAAAATTATTTAAATATATATCTCTTTTAAAATCAATTGTCAAAATTCCATTAATTCCGTTTCCAGCAGGAATTCCACCTGAACCATAATTAGTAGAAGAACTCCAAGTAGATATTAATTTACCACCTTTTCCATAATCTTTAAATCCATTTTCATAATTTCCTTCGCCACTTTCGCTGAAATCAGCACCTTTTCCAAATGAATTTTTATGAGATGATCCACCTTTAACAACATTTCCTTTATTTCCTCCTTTTGCTGTAAATAAATTAATATTATCTCTTCTTATTGATGTTGGTTTTCCATTCGTATTAACACCACCAACAATACCTATTGAAATATTATAAATTCCTTTTTTTAATCTATAATTATCGAAAAAAATGACTTCACCACCTCCACCAGCACCTTTATTTCCACCAGCGCCACCACCGCCACCACCGCCACCAACTAATAATAAATTAACATCAGTATCTTTTTTAAGAATAAATAAATGATTACTTGTGAATTTTATTATATTTGATGATATTTCTAAACTATCAAGAATATTTTCTAAATTATTAGTAGTATCCTCGTCTTTTTCATATTTATTTAAATTATTTATATTGATGGGATTAGTAGGGAAATAAGTGATAGGAAGATTGTCAAGAGGGATAAGATTTATATCAAAATCATTTAAAATTCTTTCATTTTTAATTTCTTCTTCATTACCAACTAAATTTATTTTTATTTCACTCATTTTAATTTAAGATTGGATAATTATAGGTTCTAATAAAAATATGGCAATTATTATTATCAAAATGACGAAAGACCAACTTATATTATTTATACTCAAATTTAATTTAAGATTTTTGTCAGTATCATAAATAGCATATTTATTTATAATTTTTTTTATATTAATTTTAAAATCATTATCTAAATTCATTCGTGTATGTTTTTTAGTATCTTTATTAAAAAAATTATAATTATTAATAACATTATATTCTAATTTATTTGATTTTTGTTGAGAAAGTTTCTCAAAATCTTTAATATAAATAATTTTGATTATTCTAATATATTTAATTAAATACTCATTAATTATATTAGAATAAAATTCAAGAGTTTTTAAATAAATATTTAATTTTGGATCTTTATTAATATCCGTATTTTTAATTTTATATTCTTTAAAATAATTAGTTGTATTAAAATCTATATTTGAATTAATTATTTTTGATATATAATTATTTAATTTCGAATTAATATTAATAATTGATTTACCATCTTCACAATAAACCTCTGTAGAATTAAATAATTTAATTATATCTTCTCTAAATTTTATCAAAAATTCTTTATATTCATCAAAAATTCTATTAATATTATTCAAATTATTCATATAAATATTTATATATTCATTTGTTTTCGTATTATCTATCATCATTAATTCATTATTAGATACATCTTTTATTAAGAATTCATCATTAAAATTTTGTATAGTTGAATGTTTTGCATTATCATATGTTATTATTTTATTTTCATAAATTATATATTTGAGATTGTTTTTAAGTTGTTGAATATGATTATCAAATCCATTAGGATTTTCAACAAAAATATTCTTAATAATTATTAAAAATGTCCTTAATTCAATACTTATAGTTGTATTAGGACTTATTAAACTACTACTATACAAAAATTTAGGATTATCAAGAATATCAATATTAACAATATCACTTGTTCCATTATTAAAAAAACTTTTAAATTCGTATATTAATGTTGTTATTTCTTTTGAATCGATTTTAATTAAATCCGAAAATATTACTCTTAAAATTTGATGACGAAGTTTATTTAAAATATTATCTGTATCAGAAACAGATGGAAAAGTAATTTGTTGATTACTTTTCAAATCATTAATTAATTCTTTTGATGTTTTTGATGGTGTCGATGATGATTCAGAACTTTTACCAAAAGTAGATAAAGATTTTGAATTAATTTGATTATATAATTTAATATAATTATCTGTTTTATTTTTATCACTATCTTTATTTAATAAAGCATTAAAGAGAATATCCATATTAAATAAATCTTCTTTATAATAGGCGATAGGTTCATAAATCAAATATTTATTAACATATGTATTATAAGTTAAAATAGAATTACTTAAAACATAGATAGATAATATGGAAATTACATAAACTAGAATGGTATAATAAACAAAATTGGCAAATTCATTTTTTTTATATAATTTAAGATAATAATAATATATATAAATGATTATCATAAGGATAAATAGGAGAATATGTGAAGTTTTATTAGCACCTAATAAATTAGGGAGTAGATTTGTTAAAACTGGAACAAATTCAGGAAAATCCAATTTATTATTTTTATAAATATTAAATTTCATATTATATGTATTCATTTCTTTATCATATTTCTTCTTTTCATCATTATATTTCTCAACTCCTCTTTTTAATTTAAAATAATCTTCTTTTTTTTCTTTATAATTATAACAATATTTATTCTTTTCATCTGTGAAATTTTCACAAATTTTAAAGGAATTATAATCATCAGGTTTCGTTGGTTCTTTTGGTTTTTCAGGTTCTTCTTGTTTATAAATTTCAAAGAAGTTTATATCTCTAAAATCATCTTGATTATTAATGGAGAAATTGAAATATTTATTTAGAATTCCAACAATTGTTTTATTTCCTGAATAAATATTCGTATCTTTATTGATATTATAATAATCTTCATATGCCTTATTATATAAATAATTAGCGACATAAAAGACGATTATGAAAATAGCAAAAATAGTTATTTTATTCATATTCCAATAATCATCTTTATCATCTTTGATTTGAGTTAATAGGAAGGTATAATAACAGAAGGATATGAATATTAAAAAATGGAAGATTTTAAAGAATATTTTTTTATTTTCAAGAGTATAATCAATTTTGAAAAGGAATTTGAGAATAAATATCAAAGGATATATGAATATTATTGTATATAAGATGATATAATTGAAGGTGCAATTTGGAAGTTTAGTTTTAATTGATAAACATTCTAAAAGTAGATTGAGAAATGATTTATTCGTTTCATTTAATTCACAATTAGCATTTTTTAAGATGAAGAAATAATAGAATAAATATCCAAATGATATACATATTAATAAGGAGATGATTACGATGGATACGAAAACCGCATAATTAATCCAATTTTTATTAAATAAATCTTTTTCCAATTTATATTTATTAATTTCATTATAAATTCTATATCTTGCGGTTTCATATTCAATAAGATTATTATTATCCTTTTTACAAATATTTTCATTCAATTTCCCATAATTATAAAGATAAGTATATTTATAACAGAATTTAGATATATGAAATATTTCATCTATAATTATCAAAATTCCTATGACGATGATAATGAAAAAGATAAGAGTTCCTATTAATTTACCAACAGAACTTATATCATCCGTATTCATATAAAACATTTTCTATATATAATGATTATAATTAAATGACATTATGGAACAAATTTCAAATGAATTTTGATGAGATTATTAATGATATTGAGGAATATAAGAAGATTGTCGAATTTTCCGTGATATTTAATCAAAATATTCTCTTATATTCTTCCATAGGATTTCCCATAGATTTATTTATCGATGAGATTATAAAGAAGAAGTTTGTTATTAAACAAATTTATAGAAAGGAGATGATATGGAATAAAACCATCATATATAATGAAAATCAATATTTTTTTGAGATTGATTTGAATAATCCTAATATGCCTCGCAAATTGAATAATTTAAATGATATGTTATTATTTATCATTAAAACGAAATCGATAAATACGGAAAAACATTTGATAATCATTAAGAATATTGATAAATTGAATGATAATTTCTTCGCCTTTCGTATCATCCTCGAAAGATATTATCAAAATTGTTATTTCATCTGTTTCACGAATAATATAAGCAAGATTGAGACACCTATTCGAAGTCGTTTCTCATTAATTCGTCTGCGTCTTTTTAAAACCGATGAAATTCAAATGATATTTGATAAATATCTTAAAACAAAATTGAATAATCATCTGGCAAATAATAGGAATATCATCTTTGCTTTATTTATAGCACAGACCGAGAAAAATGAACCATTATTAGTGGATGAAGATTTTTGTCAGTTTCATTATCCACCTCTACGAACTTTCCTTAAATCCAAATATTCTTTAAATGACATTCGTCAATTATCATATAAATATTGTCAATTTAATTTAGGAATTCGTGAGATAGTGGAGGATTTGTTGAAGATAGATAAGAAGAATTATAGGAAGATTATTGAGATGGGGGTGAAAGTTGAGGAATTATTAAATAATTCGAATAAAGGGAGAGAACCGATGTTTATAGAGGCGTTTCTATGTCAAATACTCATATAAAAAAATGATTATTAAATAAATATAATCATTTAATAAAGAAGATGGAATTTTGTGAAATTTGTTCTAATATGATTTATATCAAAAGTAGTGAATGTCCTGCGAAATATGGAAATGATAAAGAAAAGGAAATAAATGCTTATAATCCTAAATTAATTAAATATTGTCGTCATTGTGGTTTTGAGAAGGAGGAGGAGACATCAAAACCAATAAAAGTAAGTGAAATGATTTATACGGATGATGATTTATTTTATAATCAATTTAATAATAAATATTTGCGATATGACCCTTCATTAAGGAGGATTAAAGATGATGAGATTAAATGTGATAAATGTGATAATCCTGATATAGTAATTCCAATTAAATATCATCCATCACAGATGAAATATCTTTATGTATGTGATAATTGTGGGAATGTTTTTAAAGATGAGAAAAAGACAACTTAAAGTTCCATCATATATTTAACGGCGGATAAATTCAAATCTCGTATGCGAATATATTCATATTTATTATTTGGAAGAGGTCGTTTGATTATAAAAGGGATTTTATTTTCTTTTAATTCTTGAATGGCGACTTTTCTCAAATCAATATTAGATTTAATTTCATCATTTATATCAACAAAAGGAATAGCACCCATAGAAATTTGAGTAGTTCGTAAAGAAACAATCGCATCAAACTCATATTTCGTCATAATCAATTTACTTATTTTAGGTTTTGATAATGATGCTAAAACCTTTCCACATTCATCGAAAGGTTCTTTGGTATAATTTAGCAGAGATTTAGTTTCCGTCATTATCTTTAATTAATATATTTATTTTTATGTCATTTTTTATTCATTATTTTTCTTTTATTTCATATTTGTATTAAAATATTAGTTTTTATAAATAAAATGATTTTTATTTTTAGATAATTATTTTAAGGCGAAAGTCGTGAGACTTATGAAATCGAAAGATAGTTAATCCTAGCTCTGCGAAGGGACTGGTGTCAAAAACACCTTCATAAAAATCACGATTTTTGCCTTTTTTTCTTTTATTTCATATTTGTATTAAAATATTAGTTTTTACAAATAAAATGATTTTTATTTTTAGATAATTATTTTAAGGCGAAAGTCGTGAGACTTATGAAATCGAAAGATAGTCAATCCTAGCTTTGCGAAGGGACTGGTGTCAAAAACACCTTCATAACAATCACGATTTTTGCCTTTTTTCTTTTATTTCATATTTGTATTCACTTATAACGAAAATATTGTATGCTATTTTTTTTAAATATTTTCATTCAAATATATTTAAAATTTTAATAAACATAATTAGATTTCATTTTAAACTTTCAATAAATATAAATAGATTTCATTTTAAACTTTTAATAAATATAATTAGATTTCATTTTAAACTTTTAATAAATATAAATAGATTTCATTTTAAACTTTTAATAAATATAATTAGATTTCATTTTAAACTTTCAATAAATATAATTAGATTTCATTTTAAACTTTCAATAAATATAATTAGATTTTATATTAATATTTCATTATAAACTTATAATAAATATAAATAGATTTCATTTTAAACTTTCAATAAATATAATTAGATTTCATTTTAAACTTTCAATAAATATAATTAGATTTTATATTAATATTTCATTATAAACTTATAATAAATATAAATAGATTTCATTTTAAACTTTTAATAAATATAATTAGATTCCATATTCATATTTCATTATAAACTTATAATAAATTCGATTGTTATTCATTATATTTCTTAACATTTATAATTATATTTTATTAAAATACTAATTTAGTAATTTTAATGAATTTAATTAAAAAAACTTATTATATCTTTTAAATTTCAATTCATTTAATTATGAAGTCTTAATGAAATTCGAATGTTGCTACGCAACAGGAGCTCAAATTAATAAAAAAAAATAGAACTATTCCTTAACCTCCTTGAAATATGTTGTGTGCCTATCTTTTAATAAATATAATTTGATTTCATAATTAACTTTCAATAAATATAATTAGATTTCATTTTAAACTTTCAATAAATATAAATAGATTTCATTTTAAACTTTCAATAAATATAAATAGATTTCATTTTAAACTTTCAATAAATATAATTAGATTTCATAATTAACTTTCAATAAATATAAATAGATTTCATATTCATATTTCATTATAAACTTATAATAAATTCGATTGTTATTCATTATATTTCTTAACATTTGTAATTATATTTTATTAAAATACTAATTTAGTAATTTTAATGAATTTAATTAAAAAAAACTTATTATATCTTTTAAATTTCAATTCATTTAATTATGAAGTCTTAATGAAATTCGAATGTTGCTACGCAACAGGAGCTCAAATTAATTAAAAAAATAGAACTATTCCTTAACCTCCTTGAAATATGTTGTGTGCCTATCTTTCAATAAATATAAACAGATTTCATTTTAAACTTTCAATAAATATAAATAGATTTCATAATTAACTTTCAATAAATATAAATAGATTTCATTTTAAACTTTCAATAAATATAAATAGATTTCATTATTAACTTTTAATAAATATAATTAGATTTCATTTTAAACTTTCAATAAATATAAATAGATTTCATTTTAAACTTTTAATAAATATAATTAGATTTCATAATTAATTTTCAATAAATATAATTAGATTTCATTTTAAACTTTTAATAAATATAATTAGATTCCATATTCATATTTCATTATAAACTTATAATAAATTCGATTGTTATTCATTATATTTCTTAACATTTATAATTATATTTTATTAAAAATACTAATTTAGTAATTTTAATGAATTTAATTAAAAAACTTATTATATCTTTTAAATTTCAATTCATTTAATTATGAAGTCTTAATGAAATTCGAATTTTAAAGAGAACTCAAATTAATAAAAAAAAATAGAACTATTCCTGAACCTCCTTGAAATATGTTGTGTGCCTATCTTTTAAAGATTTATAAAAAGAATTCAAATAAGAAACAAATAATATAACTATTCCAAAACCTCATTGAAGATGTTGTCTGCGAATATTAAAAAAATAATTATTATTTATAAGATAATCAAATCTTTTTTATGTAAATAATATTTATATAAATCTGTATAATTTGTTTCTCGAATATCTTCTAAATTCAAATCAATACCTTTTAATTCATCAAATTCTATGATTTTATCTATTGTTTCCTTAATCATTTCATTTAAATCCGTTTCATCTTCTAAATATTCTTTAAAATTTCTTAATGAAGATATATCATAATTCTTAATTGCTTCTTCAATCATCTTCTTCATCATAATATCTTCATTTGTAATTTTAATCTCCTTATCTTTCCTCAAAGTCATTCGCATCTTATAAAATTTATTATTTTTCTCAATAATAATGAAACTATCATCATTGATTGATATTATCATCGCACCATATTTATCTTTTATCCATTTTTCCACATAAACACTTAAAACTAGATATTCTTTCTTCATAAACTTCTCTCGTATTCTCTTCAATTCATTTTCAATTATTCTTAATCTATCTTTATTTATTTCAATTGCTAATCTTGATGGTGTTGGATAATCTAAATCACTAATAGATGTTATTAATAATCTTTCATCTTTATCTGCTTCGTGTCCTATTGCGGTTATAATAGGTTTATTTGAATTCTTCATAATATCAAATATAGACATCTTATCATAAGAATTGGAGATTTCAATTGTAGAACCACCACCTCTAATGATTATGATTGCTTCAACATCTTCATTTTGAAAGTCTTGAATAGCATTTATGAGAGTTTTTTCAGTATTTATACCTTCTAGAACGATTTCTTTAAGAATGATTTTGAAATCAACTTTCAATTGTTTTATGAAATCATTATATCCTTGTGTTTCTTTTTTTGAAATTACACCAATCGTGCGAATGAAATTCCAATCAATTCTTTTTTTATTTAAGAAATATCCTTTATTTTGACATTCTTCTTTTAGAGATTTTATAGAAGAATTATCATTTTCTTTGATAATATCTTTATTCAATTCAAGAAAGAAATTGTATTGATTATTGAAATAATTTACTTTAATAAAACCTGAAATAATACAAGTTGAATTTTCATTTTCTTTGATATTACACCAATAATTCCAAGATTTACAATTAAACATTCCATATTCATCTTTTATCTTGAAACTAATTCCAGAATTATTCCTGAAAATTTTACAATCAACTATTTCACCTTTCAAAGAAATTTCAGGAAATTCTTCACTAACTTCACAACATCTCTCAAATAAAATCTCATTAAGTCTTTTGATATTCATCTTTATTCATTCAAATATAATCAAATAATCATTTTTTATTTAATTTAAAAAATGATAAATAAATATAAAATAAATATTATGTTTAGCGAATTATCTATAAATTTAACAAAAGAATTATCAAAAGAAGTTAAGAAGGAATTTATTTCACACCAAAAGAAACGATTAAAACTATTATTGAAATCATAAAACCTCATTTAAATAATCCAATTAAAATTCTTGAAAATTCGTGTGGTTCTGGTGAATTTATTATAAGTCTTATTGAAAAATTCTCAAATATTCAAATATTAGGAATTGAGAAAAATCAATATATTTATAATAATATCAAACATCTTTCTAATGATTTCGTCAAAATTATTAATGAAGATTTCTTAAAATTTGATGATAAAAATTCTTATGATTTAATCATAGGTAATCCTCCTTTCTCCGTCATAGATAAGAAAAATATCCATAAAAATTATCATAAATATTTTGAAGGTCGTCCTAACACCTTCCTAATCTTTCTCCTTAAATCTCTTCAACTTCTCAAAGAAAATGGAATACTTGCTTATGTTCTTCCAAAAAGTTTCCTTAATTGTTTCTATTATAATAAAACACGACAATTCATCATAGATAATTATTCCATCATTCATCTTTCAATTGTTTATGATAAATATCTTGAAACTTCACAAGAAACTATTATTCTTATCATTCAAAACAAAAAAGGAATAAATGATTATTTCATTAAAAAGGATGAATTTGTAATCTTTAATTCAATAGAAAATTGTAAAATAATTGAGAAATTCTATGAAAATTCAACAAATCTTCATAATCTCAATTTTAATGCTAAAATAGGTTCTGTTGTTTGGAATGAAAATAAACATCTTTTAACAGATGATAAGACAAAAACAAAACTTATTTATAATAGTAATATCAAAAATAATGAACTTATTCATAAAGATTATAAAAATGATTTGAAAAAGAATTATATAAATAAATCTGGATTTAAAGAACCTATGTTAATAATCAACAGAGGTAATGGAAATTCATCGTATAAATTTGAATATTGTTTAATTGATATTGAAGAAGAATACCTAATTGAAAATCATTTGATTATGATAAGATATAATGAAGATATTGATAAAGATAAATTAATTCATAAATATCTTCAAATAATTAAATCATTTGAAAATCCAAAAACAAAAGAATTCATTAAATCTTCTTTGGAAATAATGCCATAAATATTAAAGAACTTCTCTATTTATTACCAATAATAGATATTTGAAATGCTATTAAATTACCATTTTTCCATCGTAATAATATTTTGATTTTATATCCTTTTTTAGTTGTTGCAATATAACTATTCTTCCTTTTTTCATAAGAAATTATTTCGAAATTGGAATTATCAAATATTTCTTTATATATCTTATTATCTTTATATAATATATATATCTTGTGTTTCTTTCAAATAATTAGATAATTTGTGAATATCTAATTCAGTATTTTCAATAAATTTGATTATACTTTCTTTGGAATATTTATTTGCTTGTTTATAGAAATCTATATCATCTTTAATTCCAGAATATTTACTAGATGAAGAACATCCTCTATAATATTTATTTTGAATGATATATAAACATTTAGGATTACTTGAATGTATTTCTTTATCATAACTTTCTTTATTTGGTATTGAAATATTAAATTCGTTCAATAATAAATTCAGGTAATTATTATAAATGAAATCTTCAAATGAATTTGATAAATATTTACTTGGTCTCATAGGTGATATAAATTGAGGAAGTTCATCTATTTTTGATGAATTAAATTTGAATTTATCATCATTTATTATTATTTCAAAATCATAATTATTTCCTCTTATATTCTCTATTGGTGTATATAAAGAATTTAAGAAATCAAAGATATTTATCCTCAATCTTTTCCATCTATTAGAATATTTATAATAATCATTTGGAATTATATCATTTATTATTGATATTATAATATTTTCTCTAATCTTATTATTCATATCATTCATATTTTTATGACAAATATTAAATGAATTTATTGATTGATATTTTATTTCATTTATATTTGGTAATGTGTGTATATATCTTCCAAATATCATCTTTTATTCATTCAAATTTAATCTATTTAAGGATTTAATGGATATTAGTAAAAGATGATGCTTTATTCCTTAATTCTTGCTTCATCTTTAAATGGAGGTATTGGATTAAATGGGAAGATGCCTTGGGAATTAAAAGAAGAAATTGAAATATTTAAACAAACAACGCTTGATGTTAATTGTTATATCAAAAAAAATGCGATTATTATGGGTTATAATACTTGGAAATCTCTTCCATTTAAACCTCTTATAAATAGGATTAATATTGTCTTATCATCTAAAAAAGGAATTATTAAAGAAACAGATGATTTAATTCTTTTTAATAATTTTGAAAATGCTTTGGATTATTGTGAAAATAATATTTATATCGATAAAGTCTTTGTGATTGGTGGAAAATCTCTTTATGACTTATGTTTAAATAATGAAAAATATTTTAATAATATAGATAAAATTCATTTATCACTTATTTATAAAAAATATGAATGTGATACATATATAAATATTAAAAACATCTTAAAACTCCATAAATTCTATAATATTAATGATGTTAGATTTTATAAAAATTTTATTAATTTAACTTATCATCTTAAATGATTGTGAATGAAATGATCTTTCAATTATTTTTTAATCATTTTATATCCTATTATCATTAATGGTATGATAATTATGAAATATAAGATGAATAATGAGAAATAAATAATATAAAACCAGAATAAAATCTTTTCCTTGAGTTTATAAACACAATCGCAATTTTTCTTAATATCAAATAGATATATCAATAAACAAATTTCCATTATAAATGTTATTAAACCTATTATGAAATAAATAATAAAAAAGATTATGAATATCTTTTCAAAATTAAATGATGAAATAAATATCAAAAATATTAAAATAAATAATATCTTAAATATCAAAAGAAATATAAACCATTCCTTTATAAATCTCCTATTATCCTTTCCACAATCACATTTAGAAGATTTATCAATCTCATTTAAACTATATATAATTATTATGATATATATAATTTCAAAAAAAAATATTCATTTTATTATTTATAATATATAATTTTTCAATTCTTTTAAAGTTTAGCAAACAACATATTTCAATAAGGTTCAGGAATAGTTCTATTAATTTTATTAAGTCATCATTATTTAAAATTAATAATCAAATCTATTTTAAATTATTATTAATTTATTAAAAGTTAAATCAAATATAATTCTTAAAAGATATACACACAACATTCTTCAATAAAGTTTAATGAAATGTGAATGAAATCTAAATGAAATGTGAATGAAATCTAAATGAAATCTAAATGATTATTCAATTATTTTTAATTATTCTATATCATATTATCATTAATGGTATGATAATTATGAGATATAATAATGAGATAATATAAACCATTTTTATATATATTTTCTATTATCTTTTTCGACATTCATATTTATTCTTAATTATATAATTTATTAAAAAAAATGAGTATGATAATAATATAATAATTATCTATGGAGGATATTAACCAAAGAATAAAAGAAGAAATATGTTATAAAACTTTGGAAGAATTAACAGATACTAAATTATTAAATGAATATATGAAATGTAATTCTGTTAAAAATCAAATAAATAAATTATATTATATATTGAAGAAATACATAAATGAGGAAATAATACAAAAAATAATACAAGATTATTTATTAGAATTAATACCAGCAGGAACAAAATGAGTTATAAGAGGTAATAAATTTAATAATATAATAAAACAATTTATTATAAATTTATCATTAGATATAAATAGATTTGAAATTTGTTTCGAAAAAAAATGCGAAAGTCATTATACAACTGAAATACCAGATTGGTATATTTTAGAAAAATCAACAAATAAAATTATTATTGGAATGAACCAATTAGATTTATGGAATGGAGGACAACAACTTAATAGAGGTTTTAAATATATAGAGAATAACAAACATAATAATAATAATAGTAAATTATTATGTGTTATTTGTAATGAGATACAATTTAAAAGCAAAAAAAATAAAGCATATAAATTATTTGAGATTGGTTATAAAAATAATACTTTATGTTATTTGAATAATTTGGAAAATATTATTATTTCATATTTTAATTAATATTTTAATAATTGATTGAATTTAAATATTAATTCTTGTTTTGATATAGATTTAGGCCCAACAGTATTATTGAAATCATATTTTATTAGAGATAAATTATTTATATTATCAGTTATAGATTTTCCATTTGTAAATTTTATAAAATAATGTGATTGAATATTTTTTTCATCAATATTGTTATATATTGTTCCAGCATTAACACCAACACGACGAAATGATATATCTGGATTTTCTGTTTTTTTTACAAATATAAAATTTTCTGGTTCTAATTTATTATTTATAAATCTATTATTTGGTTTTTTTTCCCAAATTTGAAAAATACAAGGAACATCATATTCAATACCATCTACTATAAATGATTTTTCAGGTAAATCTATTTCAAATATAAGATGAAAATTTAATGGAATTTTTTTTTTTAAACTATCTTTTTTAAAACTTTTAGGTAATATAAATGAAATACTATCACAAAATTCACAAGATCTTTTTATAAATTTAATTGCTAATGAAGATTGACGACCAAATGGCGGATTACCTATTATATGTATTTTATTAAAAGTTTTTTTAATATTATTATAATCATATAATAAATAATTTTGTTTTATTATTTCATCATTTTCAGGTTCTAAATCATAGAATTTATAATTATTTGATATTAATTTAATACCTTTGATAAATGAACCATTACCAGCACTAGGTTCTATAATAAAATCATCAGGATTTATTTGTATATATTTTTTAACAAAATTTAAACATAATTCAACTATATTATCTTTTGTATAATATTTATCAATAATATTACGATTTAATCCCTTTCTTTGTTTAATTACCATATTAAATTTTGTTTTATTATATTGATAATAAATAAATCATTTTTTCTTTAATTAAATATTTAATGAAGCAATCTTCAATTTCAATTCTTCAATTTCTTTTTTATGTTCTTCAAGACGCCGATAAATCTCTTGTGTAGCACATACATTTAAAGTATATATATAATTCTTATCTATGAAATGGAAATCATTTATCTTTACTCCATATATCAAACATTTCGCCTTCACATCTATTTCCACATCTATCTTAATTATCTTATTAACTTTATCAATAACTTTCGTCACTAATGTTGTTTTATTTACTTTGATTTTAAGCATATTTCCTATAAAAATCTTATTAATATTCGCATCATTTATTAAAATCGTATCACTTGAAACAATCTCATAATATCTATATATATTTGGAATAAATTCCTCGCCTATTACTACTGCCTCTGGTATAATCTCCTTAACTTGTTGAGCTATAAATCCTATGACATTTGCCGAACCCCTCTCCTCAACATCTATATAATTATAATTCTTCGGTTCAACTTTCATTATCCTCTCTAATGCCGATATATCTCCAATATCTTCTATATTTGTCTTTATCCTACTATCACTAAAAGTCGCTACTGAATTTGTTAATGCCGTTCCATTTCTCATATAATTAAAACCAGTCGTTATATTTATATTACCATTCACATCTAATTTTTGAGAAGGTGTCGCAACACCTAATCCCATATTTCCTGAATTTTGACTTATTATATTATTCGTATTTAACACAAATGCTATATAAGGTTTATTTGATAAACTATTAAAATCTCCATTAAATAAATCAGGTTTTCCTGCCAAATCATTATATTCGCCTGAAAATAATGATGGTAAAAATTTTAAATCATAATAATTACCACTTTTAGCAACCGCCTCTAAAACAGGTGTATCTTCTAAATCCGTCCATTTACCACTTAACGCAAATGGATGTAAATTAGGTTTAAATGATAAATCATTATAATTCCCTGAAAAAAATGATGGTTTAAAATCAATATCATTCCAATTTGCCTTAAAATATGTCGGTTTTCCTGATAATGAATTCCAAGTTCCATCAAAAAAATTTGGTTTGCCTGCTATTGTCGTATCCCAATGTGTTTGAAAATATTGTGGTTTTCCAAGAATATCATTCCAATGTCCAGATGTAGCAACAGATGCAAGTGTCGGTCTTCCAGTTAAATCATTCCCCCATATTCCTCCATAAATATTACCATTCCTCCTTATATTTCCTGTGAAATTTATATCACCATTCACATCAAGAGTATAAGATGGCGATGATTGTTTTATTCCAACATTCCCAGTATTCGTATTCCTTATATGTGTTGAACCTGTTGAAACTTCTGTGAATGCTAATGTAGGTTTAAATGATAAATCATTATAATTTCCTGAAAATAATGTTGGAGGACTACTTAAATGATTATAATTTCCTGTTGTAGCAACTTGTGCGAATGTCGGTTTCCCTTGAATATCATTCCAATTCACCACTAATCCTGATAATCCCCCTGAAAAATTTGGAGGATTTATTAAATCATTAAAATCTCCTGAAAATGCTACATTCGCAAATGTTGGTTTTCCTCCAATCGTATTCCAATTCCCACTAAATTCCACCTTATTCTTCAATAATCTTCCTGTGAAATTTATATCACCTATTATATCCAATTTATAAGATGGAATTAATGAACCTATTCCAACATTTCCAGCATTATTATTATAAGTATTGGTTCCAGATAAATCCCAAGTAATATTAGGACGACTATTTAAATCCAAATAATTTCCACTAAAATTATTGAAAATTACACCATTCTTCGTCAAATTACCTGTGAAATTTATATTACCTGCAACATCTAAATTATAAACTGGATTATTTTTATTAATACCTACATTCGAATTCGTATAAATAATCGTTGAACCTGATTTTGTGAAAGCATTCGTAAGATTTGATAAATTCTGGAAAGATGTTTGGAGATTATTTGAAGTTGGGAAGATATTACTTATATTCGTTCCCTTTATGAAATAATTATCCGCATTTATATTACTTAAAACATCTATATTATAAGATGGATTTGATTTACCTATTCCTATATTACTTGTGATGAAGATATTTGAATTAATCACCAAAGGATAGATGAGATTATTTGATGTAATAGATTTTAAGGATATTTGTGATTTCTCTATGGCAATCCTTAAAGAAGCAAAATAATTACTATTGATATTTGATGTATCTGCTATAACAAATTCTTTATAATTTGAATTATTACTTAATAATTGAAATCCTATACCTGATTTAAGATAATCATTCAAAGAATTTGAAGTATCATTAAGACCTTTACCAGAAAAAGTTAAACATAATGAATTATTATTACTATTGAAATTATCACTATGAAAATTCATATTATATTTAATAAATATTTAATTTGTTTTTCTTGTTCCTCAAACCTTCTTTCTTGTTCCATCAAAATCTCTTCTTGGGTTTTTAAAATTTCTTCTTGTTTTTTATATAATTCATATAATCCTTTTGTTGCTGAAACATTTAAAGTGAATATTGAATTATAATCTATTGAATGTAAATCATCCACTAATTTTCCAAAAATAAAAACTTCATTACAATCTTCCATTTTTTCTTCAATTTCAAATGAGTTATTTGAAATTATTCTTTTAACCTTCACAAAAGAATTATAATATTTATTATTTTTGCTATTTATAATTATTGTTTTTTTATCTTTATTATCATAAACAAGTTTAATTTGGTCTTTTTCTTTTATAATATCACTTATATCTTTTTCTACAATTATAATATTATTAATTATTTTTCCATTAGAAAGAATATTGGCAATATATTCATCATTTTTATCATTTATAAGATATTTAAGATGTTTTTTAACATCTTGTGCTATTAAACCTATTTTAATATCATTATCTTTATCTTCGTGATGATTATATTTAATAGGTTCTAATAATAATAATTTTTTTAATGATTTTATATTATTTAATTTTCTAATATTTGTTTTAATTCTAATATCACTTAAATAAGTATAACCATGATAAGATTGTTGATCAAATTGATATCTGTAATCTACTGATGATGATAATGTTAATACAACACCACCTGGTGTATTTCCGCTTGTATGACACCAAATTTTCCATCCATTTAAAGTTATATAAGCACCATATTCATTATTTCCTAATCCTACACCATTAATATTAAAAGGATTTCCATTAGCACTATTAGCACTACCAGCATTATTTGCATAATAAGCATTACCGGCATTATCTGCATATCCTACATATGTATCAGCATGTTCAGTATCATTTAAATAACCTTTTAAACGCCAATATGAACCAGTCCAATATGTTTGAACGCTATAAGCACTATCATGATCCCTTCTATATAATTTATAAGGTCCTGGTCTATTTGCTGAAACCCACATTCCAGTTTGACCTGTAATTCCACTTGCAGTAATATTAGTAGCAGTTGATGCATTTCCACTTAAAGCACCTGAAAAAGTTGAAGCATATATAGTTCCTCCTGATGTTAAATTACCACCATTTAAATTAATAGAAGAAACAGATACAGAAGGATTACCAGATAAACCTGTTGCTGTTCCACTTAAAGAACCAGTTATAGTTCCTGTAGCACTAATAGTTCCAACATTAATATTAGGTCTTGTTCCAGATGTAAAATTTGTTGCGGATGTAGCATTTCCACTTAAAGCACCTGAAAAAGTTGTAGCATTAATAATTCCAGAAACTTTCATATCACCCCCAACATCTAATTTATAAATATTAGAAGGATTTGTTAAACCAATACCAACAACACCTAAATTAAAATAAATATTATTTGTTCCTCCTATTAAAGTCCATCTT
>Ga0247839_1003832_pt1 | contig 20131 bp, 20 predicted proteins | sample LaCruzMarch2015__6_FD_192405 | JGI IMG/M metagenome (GOLD analysis project Ga0247839, IMG submission 192405) | Freshwater microbial communities from meromictic Lake La Cruz, Castile-La Mancha, Spain - LaCruzMarch2015_16m | ecosystem: Environmental > Aquatic > Freshwater > Lake | place: Spain... | reverse complement strand
GTTTTAAAAAAAAAGGGGTCGTTTCAAAAAAAAAGGGGTTATTTTTCAAAAAAAAGGGGGTGTTTTTTGGATTATAGGTTAGTGAAAACACCAACCTCAGGCAAATATAAATGTCAAATAAAAAAAATATATATTTTTATTTTACTAGCATTTACAAGGGTTTTAGCGGTTTTTTTTTTCAATGGTTTTATTGTTTAATATTTTTGGTTAATTGATAATAATTATTAGTTTGCCGGTAATTATTACCAGTTTTCTGTTAAAAATTATTGGTATTCTGTTTAATATTATCAGTGTTCTGATAGGTTACAACATAGCACCCAAATACTTTTGCTGGCATAAAACCCAAAGCCTAGCAATGTTGCAAAGCGGGATGGTAAAAAAAAATATGAAAAAAATAATTTTAAGTTTATTAATCATGGCAGGATTTTCAACTTTTTCATTTGCTCAATCAAATGTAATTGTTGAAAATGGTATTTCTTACACAAAAATACTCACGGTAAGCGAGTATCAGAGTGTTGGAGGAGGGTTTGCTAGTGCTCAAGCAGAAGAAGGTGCAGCAAAGAAAAAAAAATCAGGTACAATTTTATGGTGTAAAAAAGGAGGTGGTTGTTGCTTTAAAGTAGAAATGGATTCTGATGCTACAGGAGTAATAAACTCTATGATTGTAATTGATCAAATTGCTGATGACGGTTCTCATGTGGATAGAACATTAGGTCTATTTGCATATTACAATTCAGAAGTAGATGAGATAATTTATCGTTAACTTTATTTTTGATTTTACTGCATGATTGTTTTAGATTTAACTAAACTTGTATTTACAATGTAAAAAGTTGAATTTAAAACAATCATTTTAAATACTAACCAACCAACTTATCAAACATGAAAAAAATATTTTTACTTATAACACTAAACATTTTGTGTTATTTTAGTTATGCTCAATTTGATTCTAAATTTTATCATAGAGAAGTTTATCAAAACAACTATGATTCATTATTAAGAATACAATTGCATAATAATCTAACAGAAAGTTATTATGTTATTACTTATCCAATTTTAGGGGCAACTACAAGTTGGATTCCTCAGTTTATAAAAATATTTAATAAAATAAAGAAAACCAAATATGATATTGTTTTACTATGTTATACAAATGGTGGTTTAAGAAAAAAAGATTTTCCTTTTTTTATGAAGAACATGCTAAAGTTAAGTGATGAAAATATAAAAAAAGTAAAGTGTATATTTAACGATAGTTTGTATTCTGTAGTAAGTGAAAAAAAAATATTAGTTAGATTACAATATTATTTTAGAAGGCACTTGTATTACAACGAAGGTGAAAAATGGCATAATATAAATCAAATTGCAATACCACATGAACGTATTTCTATAAAACAAACAGAAAAAATAAAAATTACAGGAATTGATTCGATAATGTTATTTGAAAGAGATCCTATTTATCAATATAAAGAAAACCATTTAATAATGTTAGGTGATGCTAAGAATGAGGTTTATGATTTAAATACTCAAACAGGAGAAGTGACTACATTACTATCTTTAAAAAAACACTTTAATGCTTCAGACTTGTATTGTAAAAATTTTGCTTTAAACGATACTACTAAATGTTATTTTGCACTTAAAAACGAACAAAATGCCTTAAAATATGGTAGAAAAACTTTAATGATTGATGATGTAAAATATTATAAAAATAAGCTTGTTTTATCTATTTCAATTGAAGCCTTTGAATCGAATCAAAAAAATTATATTTTTAAAAATGACGAAAATCAAATAGATACGATAAAAAAAGGAGAATCTAGTTTGAATTTATTTTCTTTTATTATGATTTTTGATGTTGAAACAAAAAAATTTGTAATTTATAAATCAAATGAGTTAACAGAAACAAAAAAATGTGACCCCTATGTAATGACTGGGTCTGGATTTATTATGAAAGGTGATACTATTGTAACTAATTCTAATAAGTATTTTTCAAACGGTTATACATCCTATGGAATAGTTAGTTTAGTCAAAAGAAATAATGAGTACTTTCCAATAGAGGATAGATTACCTAAAGATAAATTTTCAGAGTTAGTATCTGATTATTATTTTAAGAATTTTTTCTTTGATTTTAATAGCCAAATATATTACTCAACTAATATAACTGATGAAATATTTTTATTAGGTCGTAATCAAGTTCAATCAAAATTTTATGGTAATGGTTTAAAACCATACAAAAATCAAAAAATTTTAAAATTTATTGAAGATACTATTGAACCCGAAATAAATTTTTTGATACATGAAATAAAACCTATTTTAGATGACAAATTTGTTTTGGCATTTATTAATTACAAAAACAATTACATTTTTGAATTGAAAAATAGAATGCTAAAAACAGTTGATATTATAGAAGCCTCTTCAATACAGGGATTAGAAAGATATTTATCTTGTAAATACAGAACAGATTTATATATTGAAAAAAACAAGATATTTTATAAAAGTATTGAAAATGATGAAATGTATTTGAATATATTTACAATAGAGAATTGTGAATTTGAATAACCTACCACTATGAAATCTATCCTATTATTCAGCTCCTTATTTATATTGCTTTTGTTTAAAGCAGAAAACAATTATGTGGTTAGTCTTGGCAAAGCCCCAGATTGTAATGGGTTTAACTTTTGTAATGTGGCAGTAAATAACGAAACTTCAAGGAAAGAAAATGAAGTAATAGTGAATATATCCCTAGTATAACTTACATAATTTCTCATTTTTTTTTGTTTAAATTTTATTTGTTTAACTTGTTTATTGATTAACTGTTTAATTTATTTCCTTGTTTTTTTTGGTGCTTATTGATTAGATTTTTTAAATACTAATCAACCAAAAATCCTAATTTACCAATCAAAAATTGTTTTATATGCTATGCAAAAATTTGCATAGTACTAAAAACTTATTTTATATGCTATGCAAAAACTTGCACAGTACTAAAAACTTATTTTATATGTTGTGCAAAAATTTACACAGCACTAAAAACTTATTTTATATGCTATGCAAAAACTTGCACAGCACTAAAAACTTATTTTATATGCTATGCAAAAACTTGCACAGTACTAAAAACTTATTTTATATGCTATGCAAAAAATTGCACCGTACTAATCCAAAATTTTCAATCACAAATCAAAATTCCTAAATCACAAATCTGTTTCAGTTGTTACCTAATTTTTTTATTAAATCCGAAAAGTTATTAACTAAGCTTGTTATGCTTTTTTGATAAAATTCGTTAGTAGCTTTTAAAGTTTGTAAATAATCGTTTTGTAGTTGATATAAATCTATTTTCACCTCAGTTTCAACTTTGGTGTTTTGGTTTATCGTATTTTGTAATTGGGTATTATTATTAATTATTGCGCCATCTATTATTAGTTCATTTATTGAATTGCCATATATATCAACTAGTTTAGTATAATATTCTAACTTAATTTCAGTGTCTTTGCGTTCCCATTCGCATACTGTAGCCTGACTTAAACCAATGCTATCAGCAAATTCAGCTTGCGATAAACGATGCTTTTCTCTAAATTTTCTTAGTTTTATATTATCTAGTTTCATAGCTCTTAATTTTGAGCAATTTATTAATTATAATATAAATGTCAAGTAAAAAAATAAATATTTTTATTTTACTAGCGTTTACAAGGGTTTAGCTGTAGTTTTTGTTGTTTATAAAAATTGTTTTTTGTTTATTTTTTTGGTAATTTGATAATTATTATTAGTTTGCCGGTAATTATTACCAGTTTTATGTTAAAAATTATCAGTATTCTGTTTAATATTATCAGTGTTCTGATAGGTTTAAGCACAGCACCCAAATACTTTTGCTGGCATAAAACCCAAAGCCGAGCAATGGTGCAAAGCGGGATGGTAAAAAAAAATATGAAAAAAATAGAATTCAAAAAAATTGTAACAACTGCTCTAATTGCAGTTATGGGCTTATTTGCATTGGTAGCCATGAAACCAATGAGAGAAAATTTTCCAGCTGTAGGAATAATGGGAAACCCTCCAGTAATTGAACATGGGTGTCCTCTCTGTCCTGTTTATACTATTAAAAATAATAGTAGTTGTGATAAATTAAAAGTAGTAGTTGGATTTAAAGCAAGTCAAACTAATTCAGCTGGTGATATTATAACAAGCGAAGTATTTCCTATTTTACCTATATTTTATGCAGGACCAGTTCCGCCAACAATCTTGACTACAAGTGACATCAGCCCATTTGTTACACCACCAATTAATACAAACCAAGATTATTCTCTAACTTGGGGTGGTATTGATATTTATGCCTCTGATTATACAACTATTATTGGAAATGTTAAACCTGGTGAAACTAAAAGAATTTCCAAAAAAGATGCAAATGGAAATGAACTAACAGGAATATGTGATTGTTACATTGTTACTTGGAATGAAGCTACCAAAACTATTACAATTGATGATTGCCAATAAAGGTTTATTGTAAATATATTCCTTCAATAATTTTGAAGGAATATATTTTTTTTCTCAATATTGAATATATTATGTTATGAAAAAATTGTTTTTATTTGTTATAATCATTACGCAAACTATGAGTTCTAATGCTCAGTTTAAAATTTCAGATTTTCCAGGAACTTTACGAAGAACTGTAGCAGTAGAGTTTTTAAATAATAAAGTATTATTAGGTACAAGTTCTAATACGACTTATCTAAGCGATAATGGAGGAAAAAGTTTTAAATTAATTAATTTTCCTATTTCAAACTTTCAAATTTTAAATGATTCCACTTTAATTTGTTATTCTCGCAATAATAGCATCATAAGCTTTGACAATGGGAAAACTCAATCTAAAAAAACATATTTAAATAATTTAGGGGATTCTATAAAAATAGACGACATTGGAGATTTCTTTATTTTTAAAAATGGAAAAGGATTCATTACTAGCTATACCTATCAAAAACCAAAAGTGTTTTTAACAACAAACTGGGGAAACTCTTGGAATGAATTAGATTCTAACAAAACTAAATTTTCTAATCTTCCAATTGGTTTATTTTATAGTAGAAAGAAATGTACTTTTGAAAAAAGTGTCTATAAAATGAGAGGTTCTAGTGATACAATATTATATAAATACTTAAATTACGGTGATAGTATAATAGAAATTAATTTACCTCAATTAGGAATAACTAATATAATTTGGGATATTGCCTTTAAAGACGAAAATAATGGTATTTTACTTTCAAAAGACCATGAACTTTACATTACAAAGGATGGCTGTAAATCATTTACAAATTTCAGTATCTTAAAAAATGTTTTAAGTAGCAATATTGAATATGCAAATCCGACCAAAAACAAAGAAGGTTTTTATATTGCTTCATTGGCTGCTGGTGGTTCAATTTTCAGTAAAGACGATGGAAAAACTTGGAATAAAAATATAGATAGTAGTATTCTAAATTCTCTTGATTTTTATGATGCAGAAACAGGCATTGTAACTATTGGTTTAGATGTGGATTTTAATACAAATATTTTTTACTTTACAGGAAACACAACCAATATTAGTGAAACAAAAAACATAGAAAACAATATAAGTGTTTATCCAAACCCTGTAAATAACACTTTAAACTATAGTGGTTTAAAAGGCAACGTATCATTTAAAATATTCAATATTCAAGGGCAGCTTTTATTAAATGGCACATGTTTAACTAGCCAAATAAATGTAAGCATCCTACCATTTGGTTTGTATATTTTAAATGTAGAAACAGAACAAGGCAAACAAGTAACAAAATTTATAAAAAACGAATAATATTTTACAATTACCATGAAATCAATCCTATTATTCAGTTCCTTGCTTGTATTACTTTTGTTTAAAGCAGAAAACAATTATGTGGTTAGTCTTGGCAAAGCCCCCGATTGTAATGGGTTTAACTTTTGTAATGTGGCGGCAAATAACGAAACTTCAAGGAAAGAAAACGAAGTTTTGGCAACTATAAATGTGTTAGATGAAAAGCATATACAATTTAGCTTTTTAAAACGTACCGTTACCGATAAACTGTTTTTAAAATACTTTGCCACAGGCCAGTTTTTACTAGACGAAGATTATACTTTTAACGAAGACATTTGCACCGCATTAGAACTTAAAAGATGCAACCTAAAAGCAGGCAAATACACCATAACCGATGAATATGATAAGTATGTGGTGGTGTTTGGGTATTAGCTTCTGGCAGCTAGCTTCTGGCATCTAGCATCTAGCTTCTGGCTTCTGGCAAAGTTCGGGAACGTCATTGCGAGCAAAGCGTGGCAATCTCATTTTCTTGTTGGTTTAGCTTCACTAAAGCACCAAAAGCTAATTATATTAAAAGTCATTCAGAAGGAAACTCCTTTGTATGGCAACCAACATAGTATTAATAATGACTTTTTTTAAGGTAAGGATAAATCTCAAGCGGTAAAATCTGAATGACCTAGTGTTTTTGAAATGGCAACTATCAACAGACAACTATCAACCATCAACTAATTTTGAAAAAACTTTTATTCATTTTTATACTCGTACTATGCTCAAAAATTAGCCATAGTCAAAGCCTAAACGACAAGATACGTTTGTACGAATTTTTGGTGGAATGCCCTATTTATAAATGCAATATAATTGGTAAAATAATAGATACTACATTACTAGTTGCTCCACCAAAATCAAAGTTTATGCTAGTAGATGTAAAACAAGACTTATGTGTAATTAGGTTTACTTTTTTAAACAAAAAAAAGCCAAATAATAAGTTAAGTTCTGTAGAAGATTATACTACTTACACCTATTACTCTATTACCAAAGCCCAGCTCGATTTTAAAGCAGCTATGGTTAAAAAATCGGATATTGATTTGGTAGTAGGTACCATTATGACACCTATAAAATTACGTTTTGGCCCTTTCGATTTTAGCAAAGATATTTCGGTAGGTTCTACCTTTGGAGTAAAGTACACCTTAAATCAAGACAAGCAAGCTGCCCTAGATTTTTAATTGGAGTGGGCGTATCTTCAGTTACTGTCGATAGCTTTTCAACCAGAGGAAAAACACAAAAAGCACAAGAGTTATTAGCCTTTACCCCTTCGTTTGGAGTAGTAATAGAAATGGGAAATGCACAAGTAGGCATATTTACCGGTTTTGATTTTATAAGTAATGCCAACGAAATTAAATATGGTTGGATATATCAGGCCAAGCCTTGGGTTTCGTTTGGTATTGGTTATAGTATGTTTTCCTTTAATTTGAAGAAATAGGGTTGATTGATTAATAAGTTGAATTGTTGATTGGTTGTAATTTGTAGGGGCAAACCTATGTGTTTGCCCTAAACAAATTACATCTGTGTCTGCCCAATAAATACCACAAAAAAAGCCCGAAATTTCGGGCTTTTTAAGTATTAGTAATAATTGAGTTCAAAAATAATAAAGCTTTTACCTTTTGGTTTAAACCATAATTGTCCATCGTTTCCAGCCATACATCCATTTTTATTTCGGTATAGTTCAAAAGGTTTTTGCTCTAATAATTCTCGTTTATATTCAGGTGTAAATATTTTATAATAATTTACCAAAAATTCTTTTTTTGTTGTTCCATCTCTTAAAGGAAATTGAATCAATTTAGCTATTGCTTCTTTTTCATCGTATTTAATGTTAAGCTGTAAACTTTTATAAAATTTTATGGCTTTATTTCCACTCACAAAACCAGCACTACTCCAACTCATACATACTGTACTATCTATAAATAATTGAGTTTTGTGTTGGTACTCGTTTGGAAGTTCTAGGTCTTCGGGTATATAATTTAAATTAGGTGTTTTTGGGTCGTAATGCATTTTTACAATTGTTGGACTCCATTGTACAGTATCAACCAGTCCTAAAAGTCCAACATCATTTTTGCACGATGGATTTAAAAATATAGCCCCAATAACCAATAATAATATAAAGTTTTTCATAAAAAATATTTTAAACGCCAGTATAATTGAAAGGTGTAATATTAAGTAATTCTGCTTTTACTTCATTGCTTACATTCAACATATTAATAAACGATTGTATGCTTTTTAAGTCAATTTTTTCATTTGTTCTTGTCAACTCTTTCAGTGCCTCGTAAGGTTTAGGATAAGCCTCTCTGCGCAAAATGGTTTGAATGGCCTCGGCTACTACTGCCCAGTTATTATCCAAATCTTTTTCAATGGCTGTTTTGTTTAATAATAACTTGTTTAATCCTTTTAAAATAGACTTGTAAGCTATTAAACTATGTGCTAATGGCACTCCAACATTACGCAAAACAGTACTGTCGGTTAAATCTCTTTGCAACCTGCTTATTGGTAATTTGGCCGAAAGGTGTTCGAATATTGCATTGGCAAAACCCAAATTTCCTTCTGCATTTTCAAAATCAATTGGATTTACTTTATGTGGCATGGCACTGCTGCCAATTTCTCCTGCTTTAAGTTGTTGCTTAAAATAATCCATCGATATGTATTGCCAAACATCTCTTGTAAAATCTATCAAAATGGTATTTATTCTTTTCAAGCAATCAAACAATGCTGCCAAGTTATCGTAATGTTCAATTTGCGTGGTAGGATATGAGCGACTTAAACCTAAATTTTTGCAAAAATTATTTCCGAAATCGTGCCAATTAATGTGTGGATAGGCCAAATGATGCGCATTGAAATTACCAGTAGCACCACCAAATTTTGCCGAAAATGGAATTTGGTTTAAATGTTTTATTTGCTCGTTCATTCTACTTGCAAATACCATCCATTCTTTTCCTAATTTAGTAGGCGATGCAGGCTGACCATGTGTTTTGGCCAACATTGGAATTTCTTCCCATTCATTGGCTTGTGTAGTTATTTTTTCAAAAACCAACATTACATTTGGTAAAATAACTTGGGTTAAAGCATCTTTTATACTTAAAGGAATGGCTGTATTATTTATATCCTGACTAGTTAAACCAAAATGTACAAACTCGCTTGTATCGCTCAAATTGAGTATTTCAAGCTTTTGTTTTATAAAATATTCAACAGCTTTTACATCGTGGTTAGTAGTTTTTTCAATGGTTTTTATAACCTCGGCATCAGCTATTGAAAAATCGTTATAAATGTTTCTAAGTTGCTCTTCATTAATTACATGCTTACTAAATTGTGCAAGATTTTGTTGGTGTAAAAAAATAAAATATTCTATTTCTATTAATACACGGTATTTTATAAGTGCATATTCCGAAAAATAGTTAGATAAATCAACGGTTTGGTTTCTATATCTACCATCTATTGGCGAAATAGCAGTTAAATTTTCAAGAATCATAATTGGTTTTAAAGTTTGTAAATATTATTTCTTTTTTTTGTTGCCTAATGAGTTTAAATAACGGTACCAAGTTCCAATATCAGCTATAGGTATAGGCTGTGGTTGTCCGTTATAATATAGTTTTTCTGCCTGTGCTTGTTGATACCATCTTCCATTTTCAGCTCCATCGGCCAAAATTCCTTTTTGTAAACTTTCAAACGAAACTCGTCCTAAGTTTTCATAAGCCAACGATAAATTACTGTTTGGAATTTTTACCCTAGCAAAATAATAATCAAGCTCTTGAGGAGTAGAATAAGGTCTGATTACTACATCTCTTAAAAAAAATGTGTCTTCTTCCATTCTAATTACAGTAGTTAATTTATTTCCTTCTACATTATTAGGCAAAGAATAAAATAGCTTTTTTTGTCCCAATGCCGAGAAAACAATTTTATCAGTTTGCTTACATACTAAACTAAAAAAGCCGCTCATGTCGGAAAATACACCACGGTTTGTACCTTCAATTCTAACTGTTACATAAGGTAAAACATGCGTGCTATCAAAGCTAACTATAAAGCCACTCAGTTGTACTAATTCGTTTTCGTTTGTAGTTGGTTTAGTCTGGCTTTTAGCACTATATATACTTAAACAAAAAACTAAAATGGTGGTAAAATATTTCAAAAATTGATTCATAAAATTAATAAATAAAACCAGCTAAAACACAAATTATTACAATAATTGGGCTTGGAACTTTGGTGGTCAAAAGTAAAAATAAAGTTAGTAAAAGTACTATCATATTTGATTGATTTAAAACAACTGGTTTAAATAGCAAATAGGCCGATGCAATTACCAAGCCTGCACTTGCTGCATTTACTCCTTCTATTGCATTTTTTATGGGTGTAAAGTTTTTTAGTTGATTCCAAATTGGGTAAATAAAAAATATTAAAAAAGTACCTGGTAAAAATATAGCAATAGTTCCAATAAATGCACCTAAAAGCTGCCCCGGCATACCATATTCTTGCAAAGCCATTGCATTACAAAAAGTAGCTATACTAAATACAGGTCCTGGCATGGCTTGAACCAAACCAACACCAGCTATAAATTCATTGGCAGTTAAGTAATGTTTTATTTCTACAAACTGATTAAACATCATAGGAATTAAAACATGTCCACCTCCAAAAACAATACTTCCAAAACGATAAGTATTTTCAAAAAGCAATACAATTTTGTTTTGGGTTAATGCACCTAAAACTGCCGCAATGATAAAAACGGATAAGAACAATATAAAGTTACTCCAGTTAATATTTTTCAATGGTTTAACTTTATTGGCTTTTTCTTTGTTTACTTGGCTCGATACAAAACCACCCAAAAGCAAAAGTATTGGAAACAAATAGGGCGTTTGATAAATGATGGCAACACTTGCCGATAAAATCAGTAAAATCCAATGGTAAGTTTTGCTTATAAACATTTGTATAATTTGAAATGCAGCATAAATTATAAATCCAACTGCCATGGGTTGAATGTATTTTAAAAAATTAAGTTTAGGATTTTCTAAATGATAAAAATGAATAACAATGGCAAATATTCCCATAATTACACAAGCCGGAAAAACCCATACTGCTAAAGTAAAAAAAGCCAATAATGGTCCACCAATTTTAAAACCAATGGCAGTAATAGTTTGAGTAGAAGTGGGTCCGGGTAAAATGCTACAAAATGAATTTAGTTCTTTTAAATTATCAGAGGTGATGTATTTTTTTTTGTCAACCAACCTTTTTTGAAATTGAACCAAATGAACTTGTGGCCCCCCAAACGCAGTAAGAGCAAGCTTTAATACATCTAATAAAAATAGAATATGTCTAAATCGTTTAAATTTTAAGCTGCTCATTTATTAGACCAAAAATAATATTGAAATTCAAATACACAACCATTATTTTTTTTTGATAAGATTAAATAATACAAAAAAAGCCAAATATTTTAAATATTTAGCTCTTTTTGTTGTAATCAATTCGGTTTTATTACTTGGTTTCAAGCATTATGTATTTCATAAGTTCCTCGCGAGTATTACAGTCTAAAAACTTACCTGTATATTCACTTGTAACAGTGCTGCTATGTACGTCTTGCACACCGCGCATGGCTACACACATATGGTCGGCTTCAATAATAACTGCAACACTATCAGTATTTAATTCTTCTTTTAGCATGTTAGCTATTTGAATTGTCATACGTTCTTGCACTTGCGGACGCTGAGCAAAATAACGTACTATTCTATTTAATTTCGAAAGTCCAACTACTTTGCCATTTGGAATATATGCCACATGAGCTTTGCCAATTATTGGTACAAAATGGTGCTCACAAACACTATGAAATGAGATGTTTTTTTCAAGTAAAATATTTTTATAATTATACCTGTTTTCAAATAATTTTACTTCAGGTTTATTTTTAGGATTTAAGCCACTAAATATTTCATTTACATACATTTTAGCAACTCTGTTTGGAGTTCCTTTTAAACTATCGTCACTTAAATCTAAACCCAGAATTTGCATTATTTCTTTAAAATGCTTTTCTATTAGTTCAATTTTTAGTTCATCATCAAGCTTAAACGCATCATCTCTTAATGGAGTTTCTAACGAAAACCCAATATGATCGTTACCAATGTCATCAATTTTAATATTTTTAGTTTCCATTGTATTCAACAAAATTTCGTTCGGTTTCATATAAGGTTATTTTCAGTTTTAGTTTTGTGTCAATTTTTTTTCTTAGAATTTGCCAAATAACAACAGCTATGTTTTCAGCAGTTGGGTTTAAATCTTTAAACTCTGCAGTATCTAAGTTTAAGTTTTTATGGTCAAATTTGTTTTCAATTTCTTTATTTATAATTTCATTTAATATTTTCAAGTCGAATAAATAACCAGTTTCCTCATCAATTTCTCCCGTTAAAGTAACAATTAAATCGTAGTTATGTCCATGATAATTTTTGTTATTGCAAGCGCCAAAAAAAAGTTTATTTTTTTCCTCACTCCAACTTGGTACATTTAACCTGTGTGCAGCGTTAAAGTGTGTTTTTCTTGAAACAGATATTTCCATTTATGTATGTATACAGTATATTTTTTTATAATATAGTCAATAACTAACAATGAATATATTTTGTTTCAAATATAATTTAAATAATTTAGATGTAACATTCTGACAAACGATTTAGATAGTTTTGCATTGTTTATTTTATTTATTACAACATTATGTTTTTATAAAATGAATGAATTGATATTTGAATTTTTAAAACTTATTTTATAAAAAAAATCAGCAACAGAATGAAGAGAAAATTTATTTTTTAGAAACAAATTATCATTGATTTCTAAATTACCGAATTTGATATTTTTTATTGTTTTTGATTAGAATTATTCTAAATAATTAGTTTTGATTGTTTTAATTTTCTCTGTTTTTTTAAATTTATCACGAAATTTTGCTCCAAAAATGAATAATTTTCAAAATTTAAATCATTGATAATTTGATATTTGACATTTTGTTTAACAAAAAGACAGTTTTGTTAAACAAATAATTTGTTTTTGTGAAAATAATGAAGGAATCTTGTTGAAGAAATAACACAAAAAATTAAACAAAATGACAGCTATACATTTTAAAAACACAGTTCAACGCGAAGCAAAAAGCTTACGCAAATATGCTTATCAATTAACACGCAATATTGATGATACAGATGACTTGGTTCAAGAAACAATGTTAAAAGCATTTACTTATGAAGATAAGTTTCAAGAAGGAACAAACTTAAAAGGTTGGTTATATACCATTATGAAAAACACTTTTATAAACAACTATAGAAGAATGGTAAAACGCAATACTTTTATTGATAGTACCAATAACGAATACTTCATTGATTCATTTGCTGTAACTGAAGTAAATAAAGGTGAACAAAAATTTATTATGCAAGACATTGAAGCTTGTATTGAAAAATTGCCTGTAAATTTAAAAACGCCTTTTACCATGAGTTTCAATGGTTACAAATACGAAGAAATTGCTGTTATGCTAAATATACCAATTGGTACGGTTAAAACCAGAATATTTGTAGCAAAACGTGAACTAAAAGGACAGCTAGGTGTTTATGCAAAAATGTATGGTTACGATAAAATTTCGGAAGAAGTAGCAGCTTAAAAAATATTTTTAAAAATTGTATAGTTTAATATAAATAAGTGTACAGCCAATCATTCATTTGATTGGCTTTTTTTTGTAATTTCCAATAAATATTATGTGAAATATATAATAAAAAACACTTTTCAGTAAGACATTTTTTATTACATTTGAGCCGTTGAAAAAATGGATATCCATATTGTTTTTAAGTACTTATTTGCTTACAGCAACTGAGTTTAACGAATTGTTCAAAATTCCAATGATGGTTGAACATTTTGTGGAACACAATGAGGGAAACAAACAAATTTCGTTTTGGGATTTTCTTTGTATTCATTATGCCAATAATGCTGTAAAAGATGCTGATTTTGATGATGATATGAAACTTCCTTTCAAATCTAAATCTCACTTTGAGACCACCAATTCTATCAACTCAATTTGCTTCAATTTTAACTTTGAAGTGAACCATTTAATTCCTTTTGTAGAAAAAAGTTATATTATTTCATCAGAACAGTTTAACAATACTTCTGCTATCAATTCTATTTGGCAACCGCCAAAGTTTTCATAAAAATATTACGTTTTTTCGCCTAGTTTCCAATGATTAATCAGAAAAATAATTTTCTGTGATATCTTATTATTCTATGGCTTTTTCTTTTATTCAATAATATTTCATATATATGTTAAATAGTATTATTTCATTTTCTGTTAAGCAGAAACTGATTATAGGGCTTTTTACAATTGCCTTAATTGGTTATGGTAGTTACCAATTTACAAAACTACCAATAGATGCAGTTCCTGATATTACCAATAATCAGGTTCAGGTAATAACTGTAGCTCCATCATATGGCGCAACCGACATAGAAAGATTAGTTACTTTTCCAATTGAATTGGCTAATAGCAACATTTCTGGATTACATGAAATCAGAAGTTTTTCCAGATTCGGATTGTCGTTAGTAACCATTGTTTTTGAAGATGGTATTGATATTTATTGGGCTCGTCAGCAAGTAGCCGAAAGGTTACAACAAGTTCAAGCTGATTTACCAAAAGGAATTGGTTCTGTTTCAATGGGTCCAGTAACAACAGGTTTAGGCGAAATTTACCAATATTCTGTTCGTGCCAAAGAAGGTTTTGAAAGTAAATACGATGCCATGGAATTGCGAACCATTCAAGATTGGATGGTGCGCAGACAATTACTTGGTGTAAAAGGTGTGGCCGATGTGAGCAGTTTTGGAGGTAAATTGAAACAATACGAAATTGCTATCAATTCTAATAAACTTCAATCATACAATATTACAGTAAACGATGTATTTGCTGCTTTAGAAAGTAATAACCAAAATACTGGTGGCGCTTATATTGAAAAAGGTCCCACTGTTTTATACATTAGAAGTGAAGGTTTGGTTGGAAGTATTGATGATATCAAATCGGTTTTTATTAAGAAAACAGCAAGTGGTGCGCCTTTGTTAATTAAAGATGTAGCCGATGTTCGTTTTGGATATGCTACTCGATATGGTGCCATGTGTTACAACGATAAAGGCGAAGTTGCTGGAGCCGTTGTAATGATGCTAAAAGGTGCAAATAGCAGCGATGTAATTAAAAATGTAAAAGAGCGAATTGACCAAATTCAAAAAACTTTGCCCGAAGGCGTAATCATTGATCCGTTTTTAGATAGAACAAAAATGGTGAATAATGCCATTGGAACAGTAAAAACTAATTTATTAGAAGGTGCATTGATTGTACTTTTTGTACTGATTTTGTTTTTAGGAAATATGCGCGCAGGATTTTTAGTAGCTTCTGTAATTCCATTAGCCATGCTTTTTGCCATTATTATGATGAATATTTTTGGTGTAATTGGAAATTTAATGAGTTTAGGTGCATTGGATTTTGGATTAATTGTGGATGGTTCTGTTTTTATTGTGGAAGCGGTACTGCATCAATTAACGCATAGCAAACATTTTGCTACCACCAATTTGTTATCGCAAAAGCAAATGGATGCTGAAGTAACAGGAGCATCTAAAAAAATGGCTAGAAGTGTAGTTTTCGGACAAATAATTATCCTAATAGTTTATTTACCAACTTTTGCGTTGCGAGGCATTGAAGGAAAAATGTTTATTCCAATGGCACAAACCGTAGCGTTTGCATTGCTTGGCGCATTTTTACTTTCTATAACTTACATTCCCATGATGAGTGCTTTGTTAATGAGTAAAAAGATTTCGCACAAAAAAACTTTTTCTGATAAAATGATGGAATTTTTTGAACGCCATTATCAAAAAGCATTGAGTAAAGTTCTTAACTTTCCAAAGACAATTATTATTTCTGCTGTATCATTATTTGCTGTTTCAGTTTTTGTATTAATGCAAATGGGTGGTGAGTTTATTCCAGCTTTAGAAGAAGGCGATTTTGCTGTAGAAACAAGGGTTTTAACTGGTAGTAATTTAACTACAACCATTGAAAATACTCAGAAAGCAGCCAAAATTTTAAAAGAACAATTTCCTGAAGTTCAACAGGTAGTAACTAAAATTGGTAGTGGCGAAATTCCAACCGATCCTATGCCTATGGAAGCTGCCGATATGATGGTAATTTTAAAGGATAAAGAAGAGTGGACTTCCGCAAAAACTTTTCCTGAACTTTCCGAAAAAATGAGCAAAGCCATTGAAGCTGTTCCTGGTGTTACAACTAGTTTTCAGTTCCCTGTTCAAATGCGTTTTAACGAATTAATGACAGGCGCAAAGCAAGATGTGGTTTGTAAAATATTTGGCGAAAACATGGATACTTTGGCTCATTATGCTGAATTATTAGGACAATTATCTTCAACTGTTGATGGAACAAAAAACCTTTTTGTGGAGCCCGTAAGCGGAATGCCTCAAATTATTATTGAATATAATAGAGCTGCTATTGCTCAATATGGTTTAAATATTTCTGATATCAATAAAGTAGTAAATACTGGTTTAGCTGGCCAATCTACAGGTTTTGTGTTTGAAGGTGAAAAACGTTTTGAATTAGTAGTTCGTTTAGCTGGCGACCAACGTAAAAATATAGAAGATGTAAGGAACTTGTTGATTCCAACACAGATGGGCGTTCAAATTCCTTTAAGCCAATTGGCCAATGTAGAAATGAAAGAAGGTCCTAATCAAATTCAACGCGAAGATGCCAAACGAAGAATTGTGGTAGGCTTCAATGTTCGTGGCCGCGATGTACAATCAATTGTAGAAGAATTGCAAAGCAAAGTAGAGAAAAATATTAAGTTTCCTGCTGGTTATTATGTTACTTATGGTGGAGCTTTTGAAAACTTAAATGCTGCCAAAGCCAGATTAAGTGTAACAGTTCCCATTTCATTATTGCTGATTTTTTTATTGCTTTATTTTTCATTCAATTCTATCAAACAAAGTTTGCTTATTTATTCAGCCATACCACTTTCAGCAGTTGGTGGTATTTTTGCATTGTCTATTCGTGAAATGCCTTTTAGTATTTCGGCAGGTGTTGGTTTCATTGCACTTTTTGGAGTAGCAGTATTAAATGGAATTGTGCTCATTGCTGAGTTTAACCGCTTAAAAGAAGAAGGATGGAGCAATACCAGAAAACGAGTTTTGATGGGAACTAAAATCAAATTACGCCCTGTGTTAATGACAGCCTTTGTTGCTTCGTTAGGTTTTTTGCCTATGGCAATTAGTAGCGGTGCAGGTGCTGAAGTTCAACGTCCACTAGCCACTGTAGTAATTGGAGGCTTAATGATTGCAACGCTTTTAACATTATTTGTGTTGCCAATTTTGTATGTATTATTAGAAAATTTTGAAGCAAAAAGAGCAATTGGCAATGGGCAATAAGCAATTAGTATTAACAATTTTTCCCGCAGATTTCGCAGAATTTCGCAGAAAAAAAATACTGTTTAACAATTAAACAAAAAATAAAATGACAGAAAATGAAGTTTCATATAAAATAAGAAATGCAATTTTTAAGGTATATAATGAGTTAGGTCCAGGTTTGTTCGAAAGTGTTTATGAATCTGCTCTAATTTATCAACTCAGAAAAGATGGACTTAAAGCAATTGCGCAAGTTGAAGTTCCTGTTTATTACGATGAACAAAAATTAGAAATAGGATTTAGAATAGATATTTTAGTAGAAGATTTAGTAATTATAGAAATTAAATCAGTGGAAGAACTTTCAAATGTTCACTTTAAACAACTACTAACTTATTTGAAACTAACGGATATAAGATTGGGTTTACTAGTAAATTTCAATACAGATAATATTGCTGACTCAATAATAAGGAAGGTAAACGGATTATGAAAAAAACAACAGAAAAAATATTTTTGTTTGTCGGTTTTATTTTCGATCAAACCTTTGCACATCAAATATTTACAATGAACAAATCCGCTAAAAAAACAATAGTAGTATCTGCGTTAATCTGCGTTATCAGCGGGCAAACCTTTGCGCAGCAAATCAGTTTAAGAGCTGCATTAGATTCAGCTTTAAGCAATAACTTAAATGTAAAAAACGAAAAACTGAAAGCTGATTATCAGAAAAAGTTGATTAGCACTGGAGCAAATATTCCACAAACAATGGTGAATGCGGAGTATGGACAAATCAATAGCATTTACAACGATACACGTTTTGGAATTGTTCAAAATTTGAATTTTCCAACCGTTTATTCTTATCAAAAAAGTGCTTTAAAATCGCTATGGAAAAGCAGTAATATAAATGTGGCTTTAAAAGAAGTAGAACTAAAAAAACAAGTACGACAAGCATATTATTCGTATTTGAATTTATTGCAAAAACAAAAATTATTGCAAAGCAACGATAGCATGTATATTGGATTTTTAACTAAGGCTACTGCTCGTTTTAAATCGGGTGAAAGCAATGTGTTAGAACATACCACAGCCGAAAATCAAAGGGCGCAAATTAACATTCAATTGAATCAGTTGAATACTGATATGGAATTATTGTTGATGCAGTTTCAATTGCTTTTGAATACTTCAATATCTTATATTCCTAGTGCTGAAAACTTTAAAATGGATAATTTGAATTTTGTTGACAGCAACTTGATTGGAAACCATCCAACTATTAAATTATTGCAAGAGCAAAAACAATATTCATTGGTAAATACTCGATTGGAAAAAGCGCGCTTATTGCCTGAATTAACGCTAGCTTACAGCAATATGACTATAAAAGGAATTGGTCCCGATAATGTAGATTACGGTTACGATAAACGTTTTCAATCAGCTCAAGTTGGATTAGGAATTCCATTGTTTTTCAAATCGTTTACTGCTAAAATTGGTGCTTCGAAATTAGAGCAATTAATGGCTGAAAATATGTTGAAAACAGAAACAAATTTGATGAATTTGGAGTGGAATAAAACCAATGCTCAGTATTCAAATTATTTGAAAACAATTACTATTTACGAAAGTAAAACTTTGAATAATGCCCAACTAATTATTGAAACAGCTAACAAGCAATTTGCCAATGGCGATATCAATTATATTGAATGGGTAATGCTTACCAATCAGGCAATTTCTATAAAAAATGAATACTTAAATGGTATTTATAATTTAAACGAAAGTATTATTCAATTGAATTATTTAAGCAATAAATAATATGCAAAAACAAAAGGTAAATAACATTCAAATGCAGCAAATATTAGTAGCGGTTTCCGTTATTTTATTTGTATTGAAAATGATTGCATGGATGCTAACTTCATCGGTTGCTATTTTAACCGATGCGTTAGAAAGCACAGTGAACGTAATTGCAGGATTTATTGGCTTGTACAGCATTGTTTTGTCATCGAAACCTAAAGATAAAGAACATCCATACGGACATGGAAAAGTGGAATTTATTTCATCGGCCTTCGAAGGTTTGTTAATCAGTTTTGCTGGACTAACAATCATTTATGAAGCCATCGATAATTTTATTCATCCTCATGAATTAAAGCAATTAGATTATGGTTTGATTTTGATAGCCATTACTTCGGCTGTAAATTATTTTGTAGGACATTTATGTGTTACAAAAGGTAAAAAAGAAAACTCTCCAATATTAATTGCTAGCGGTGCGCATTTAAAATCCGACACCTATTCAACCCTTGGTTTATTAGTAGGTTTGGGATTAATTATGATTACAGGATATGCATGGATTGATAGTTTGACAGCCGTTATTTTTGCGTTCATTATTATTTATACAGGCTACAAAATTATTCGCAAATCTTTGTCGGGAATTATGGATGAAATAGATATTGATATTATTGCTGATATAGTTAAGGTTTTGAATAAAAACAGAAGCAATAATTATATTGATATTCATAATATGCGCGTGATAAACTATGCAGGAAATTTCCATATCGACTGTCATTTAACGGTACCGTTTTATATAAACGTAAACCAAGCACATGATATTTTGGATACTTTAACCGATTTATTGAAAAAACATTTTGACGATCGGGTTGAATTTTTTATTCATGTTGATGGTTGTTTATTTACCCAATGTAACATTTGCAAAATCCAAAATTGCCAAGTAAGAAAAGAAAAATTTGTTCATCAAATTGAATGGACACAAGAAAACATTTTATCAAATAAAAAACACATTTTAAATAATGAAAAATAAGCAACTAGCTGCTGGCTTCTGGCCACTAGCAAAAAACAATAAGCTTCCGATAAATCAGGATGCAATCAACAAAATGCAAAAAATAAAAACTATTTTATTACTATTAATCGCAGCTACCTTTATTGCCTGTGGCAATTCAA
>Ga0247839_1003823_pt1 | contig 20174 bp, 19 predicted proteins | sample LaCruzMarch2015__6_FD_192405 | JGI IMG/M metagenome (GOLD analysis project Ga0247839, IMG submission 192405) | Freshwater microbial communities from meromictic Lake La Cruz, Castile-La Mancha, Spain - LaCruzMarch2015_16m | ecosystem: Environmental > Aquatic > Freshwater > Lake | place: Spain... | reverse complement strand
GCGTTGTACAGATTGAAAGGTATCCTTGCCCGACACGCGAATAACTGCAATAGCACCAGACCCTGAAGGTGTGGCTAAGGCCATTATGGTATCGTCAAGTGGGTTCAATTAGCTAGGATTGAGGAGATAAAAAATGAGGAGATGCAGAACAGCATTAGGCCAAAAAAAACTCCGCGCAAAAGTACGCTTATCCCTTGGGCATCCACCTCGAAAAGCCTACTTTCGCAGCCCAATTCATAGGAACTAATTAAAGCAACATGAGCGTTCTAGTAAACAAAGATTCTAAGGTAATTGTGCAAGGTTTCACAGGAAGTGAAGGAACTTTTCACGCTTCGCAAATGATAGAGTATGGAACCAACGTGGTAGGTGGAGTGACGCCCGGCAAAGGTGGTCAGACCCATTTAGACCGTCCTGTGTTCAATACCGTAGCCGAATCGGTGGCAAAAGCTGGAGCGAATGTGAGTATCATATTTGTTCCGCCAGCATTTGCAGCAGATGCCATTATGGAAGCTGCCGAAGCAGGCATTGCTTTGATTGTTACCATCACCGAAGGAATTCCAGTGGCCGATATGGTAAAAGTGAAGGCTTATTTGAAAGGTCGCAATGTGCGTCTTATTGGACCAAATTGCCCAGGCGTTATCACTCCGGGAGAAGCTAAAGTGGGCATTATGCCTGGTTTCGTTTTCAAAAAAGGCCGCATTGGTATTGTTTCTAAATCGGGTACATTGACCTACGAAGCTGCCGACCAAGTGTCGAAAGCAGGATTGGGTGTAAGCACAGCGATTGGCATTGGTGGCGACCCTATTATTGGTACTACCACCAAAGAAGCTGTTGAACTATTCATGAACGACCCCGACACAGATGCCATCGTTATGATAGGCGAAATAGGTGGAACACTTGAAGCAGAAGCATCACGCTACATTAAAAGCACTGGAAATAAAAAACCTGTTGTAGGTTTCATAGCTGGACAAACTGCTCCAAAAGGCCGCACCATGGGCCACGCGGGTGCTATTGTTGGTGGCGATGAAGACACGGCCGAAGCCAAAATGAAAATTATGGCCGAGTGTGGCATTCACGTAGTAGCGTCTCCTGGCGATATTGGCGAAACCATTGCAAAAGTGATGGGCAAAGTGACTGCTTAAGGCATGTCCCTTTGGCGCGTCATTCTCTGCATTATTTTCCCGCCATTGGCGGTAGTAGATAAAGGTTGTGGCTCGTTTCTGATTGTGTTTATCCTCACATGCTTAGAATGGATACCGGGCGTTATTGCAGCTTTGATTATCAATAATAAATAAGGGTTATTGCTTAAAGCACAAATCCCCGAATAGACCAAGTCTATTCGGGGATTTGTGGTTTAATGGATTTCAGCTACTCCATTGTTTACTTCACCATTACTTTGGGTTCGAGCATATCGAGCATGGCGTATTTCACGCCTTCGCGGCCTAAACCACTGTCTTTCAAGCCACCATAAGGCATATGGTCGGCTCGAAACGTAGGCACATCATTTATAATTACCCCGCTACATTCAATGTTTTGAAAGGCGAAATCCATTTCGGCAATACTGTCGGTATAGACACCCGCTTGCAAACCGAAACGTGAATCGTTGAGCATTGCAACCGCCTGTTCAAAGTGGTCGAATGGCTCGATGGTAATCACTGGGCCAAAAACTTCTTCGGAACAAACCCGCATGGAGGTATTCACATTGATTAGTATGGTTGGGGCATAGATGCCATCGCGTTCGAAACCACCGGATACAAGCGTGGCGCCTGCCTCTAAAGCTTCCTGAACCCAATGCCCTACCCGCTTCGTGTTTGCAGAATCAATCATTGCAGAGAATTCGGTTGAGTCGAGCTCGGGATTTCCCCAAGTGAGTTGTTCCGCTTCGGTTTTTATCATTTCGCAAAATGCATGGAAGTGACTGCTATGGACGAAAAAGCGTTGGGCATGAATGCATACCTGACCTGAATAGCTAAATGAACCCACAACGCAGCGCGGAATTGCCTTGGACAAATTCGCGCTTTCAGAAATAATTACGCCTGCGTTTCCTCCCAATTCCAGCACCACTTTTTTCTTTCCTGCACGCGATTTCATATCCCAGCCCACATCTGGCGAGCCCGTGAACGATAGTAGCTTGAATCGCTCGTCCGTTACCATTCGATTTCCGGTTTCACGGTTCATCGGCAAAATAGTGACCGCTCCTTTCGGAAGGTCGGTTTCATTGATAATTTGACCTAAAACGAGTGCAGATAAAGGGGTTGACGAAGCTGGTTTAAGAATGATAGGACAACCCGTAGCAATGGCTGGGGCAATTTTATGCGCTACCAAGTTTAGCGGGAAATTGAAAGGCGAAATGCCTGCAACCAAGCCAATGGGGAAGTATTTCACAAAACCTTCTTTTCCTTCGCCAGCCGCAGTCCAATCGAGTTGAATGATTTCGGAAGGAAAACGCTTGCATTCTTCGGCAGCAATTCGAAAGGTTTGCACCGAACGAGCAATTTCTTGCACCGCATATTTTAGTGGTTTGCCAGACTCACGCGCCAACAAATTGGCAAGTTCAGCTGCTCTATCATCAAGTTTTTGAGCAATCAATCGAAGAGCATTTTCCTTTAGATAGCTAGGCAATGCCGCCATTGTGTGTTGGCTTGACAGTCCAGCTTGAATGGCGCGTTCCAATTCTTGCTCTCCACATAAAAAAGTGAACCCGACCTCACTTCCATCAAATGGATTTCGCACAACTAATTGCTCCGAAGTACTGATTTCATCGCCATTAATGAGAATTGGGTAGTGCGTCATTTCAAATTTTTGATGGTGGTTGGTTCATTCCGTGCTCTACTATTCGTGAGATTATGAGCAAAAAAAAGCACGGTTCCCCGTGCTTTTCAATTCTGTTTTAGGAGTTTTAAACACTCGCTTTTGATTCGTCCACCACTTCATGCACGGCTTCCTCATCCGTTGGCTTATCACCATTAAGCGTTTTACTTACGTTCAATTTCACTTCGGTCACTTTATAAATGCCTCCACCATTTGTGGCTTCAATGCACTTGATGATGTCTTTCTCGTTCAATTTGGCTCCGTCATAAGTAAAGTAGCCCATGCCTTCGGCAAAATCGACTCTGCTTTCGGCAATTCCAGCCAGTTTAGAACAGCCGCTTGCAATTGGTTTTGCGCAGCCATCTGGGCAAGCCATTCCTTCAATTTTAACGGCCAATGTGGTTGGTATTTCCAATTCATCCACGCTCAACATGGGAACCGCCTCGTTCGTTTCTGCTTTTTCGCCTCCACACGAAGCAAGAAAACCTACTGATACTATGGCAAGTGAGAGGAGTAATTTCGTTTTCATTTCAATTTGGCTTTGTAATTACTGTTTGAATTAATATGCTGAATAACGTCTGAAGCATCTACCGAATTATCTGAGAACATAACTACCGCCTCTTTATTTTCTAGACTGACACTAACTTCTGAAATGCCCTTTAATTCCTCAATCAACTCTTTAACTGCACGAGAGCAATGACCGCAAGTCATGCCATCCACAGTTAAAGCAAGAGTTTGGTTCTGCATTGGGCAAAGGTAATCCCACAAAACTGAATAGTTATGAGTTAAGTCAACTTGAATGGAATTTTCACAAAATTTCTGAGCGCTTAAGTTGTTCTTTTGCCGCCATGGGGCAAAGCATAAAAAATTGGTTGGTACTTCTGCTCATAGGGCTAATTTGGGGAAGTTCATTCATTCTGATGAAAAAAGGACTTGTCGTGTTCACCGATACGCAAGTGGCAGCATTGCGCATAGGCTTGGCGTGGCTTGTAACCATGCCTTTTCTACTATCTAAACTTAGGGCTATTTCCGCCAAAGAATGGGGCGTTTTACTAGCAGCAGGCCTCTTGGGTACCGGAATTCCTGCATTTTTATTTACCGCTGCGCAAAAGCATCTGGACAGTGCGGTAGTCGGCATGTTAAATTCTATGGTTCCTGTACTTACAATGATTGTCGGAATCCTAGTTTTTGGAGTAAGAATACGGGCATTGCAAGCTGTCGGCTTAGTAGTTGGGCTTTTCGGGGCCTTAATGCTGATTCTACCCCAGGGAATATCAGGATTTCGCTGGCAAGCGCTGTTGGTGGTTTTGGCCAGTACATGTTATGCGTTCAATATCAATATAGTAAAGCGGTATTTGCAAAACCTTCCAAGTGTGTTGATTACTGCTGGAGCATTCCTTTGGGTTGGACCATGGTGTATTCTGTATCTTTTTCTAACTGATTTCACCTATCGTGTTCAAATGCCTGGAGGCGCATTTGCCTTTGGCGCAATTGCCCTGCTCGCCATAGTGGGAACTGCCATTGCACTTTTACTTTTCAATGCACTTATACAGCGTGCGGGCTCGCTTTTCGCATCGCTTGTCACCTACATCGTTCCCATTTTTGCGGTGATGTGGGGTTACTTTGATGGAGAACAAATTTTAACCATTCAACTCATTGGAGTAAGCGTAATTCTGCTGGGTGTTTACCTTGTAAGTAAAATGCCCAAATTGGACAATTAAGTTCGTAATCCTAATGTAACTTCGCCCGGCCTTTTCAAAACCTTTCATGAAATATACATTTACTATTGCGGCATTGTTCGCAACCGCTGGTGTTGTATCTGCGCAGAGCACCCTCTCCTCAGTTAACGACATTTTTCAAGCAAATTGCACAGTTGGCTGCCATAACGCAGCTAGCCCAAGTGGCAATCTTGTATTAGATACAGATGGAGATTTGAATGCATTGTATGCCAATTTGGTGAATGTAACTCCAACCAATCCAGCTGCTGCGAGCAAAGGATATAAGCTAGTTGACCCTGGCTATCCAGCGAATAGTTTTCTTGTTCGGAAATGCGCCTACAATGCATGGGATGACGCGTATGAACTCCCAGCTAATCAAGGTTCTGTAATGCCTCAGAATCAAAACGCGTTGGCCAAAGAAGACATCGAACTTATTCGTCAATGGGTTCTGTATGGCGCTCCACAATCTGGTCAGGTAGTGGACCCGCAAGTGCTTGATAATTATTATAATGATAACGGAATGGCACGAATTTCCCGTCCTGCACCACCAGCAGAAGGAGAAGGTTACCAATTGCATTTGGGTCCATTTTTCCTTGCTCCAGGTGAAGAAGTTGAATTTTACAAAAAGGAGAAACTACTCAATCCTGAAGTTTTGAACGTGGTTCGATATGAAGCCACATTCAATGATGAATCGCATCACTATCTTCTTTTCCAATTTGACCCTGGAACGGATGCTGCAATTGAAGAAGGAATGCGCCCCGTTACAGTTCAAAACGCGTTTCAAGATGCTAAATACATTGCAGGTTGGGTTGACTCAGATGTAACCAACCTTCCGGCAGGAACCGCATATAAAATCATTGAAAACGGTGTATTAGACTTAAACTACCACCTCATCAATTACGCTTCTAATGGCGATTCTGTTTTGGCGGCTGATGCCTACGTAAATTTCTACGTTGATGATTCGCCAAATCTTATTGAAATGAAAAGTGAATTGCTCATCAATGTACAACTGTTCATTTTGAATAACGGGCAAGAGCAATCCTACTCTGACCCAGTTTATTGCAGTGGAGGTGGAAATGGTCCTGGTTTTTGCGCTGTTCCTGGCGATTCTATTTATGTGTGGTTTCTATCATCGCATACCCACAAATACGGAACAGACTATGACTTGTATAAGCGCAATGCCAATGGCAGCAAAGGCGAACAGCTTTACGAAGGCTTCTACAACACAACTTACGATTTCAACCAGGGATACTATGATTGGGAACACCCAGGAAACCTTTATTTCGATGAACTGATGCCAATTGCAAAAAATACGGGACTCATTCAAGAAGCAAAATTCCGCATTAACAACCCGAACGAAACAGCTCCTTTTATCACTTTTGGTTTAACAACCAGTGATGAAATGATGTTGTCTTTCATTCAGTACACCATGGAACCATTACCAAATAATGTATCAGTTGCAGATGCTAGTAGCGAAAAGCCGTCTATGATTTCGGTTTATCCAAACCCAAGTGAAGGGCAAACATCCATTTCATATACGCTTACTGAAGCTAAATCTGTGAACTTGGAAGTGTACAACGGGGTTGGACAACTCGTGTCGACCATTTATAATGGAACGCAAGCGGGAGGTCGCGCTACACATGTATTCGCGCCACAAGCCAATGAAATTGCCAACGGGCTTTATTTCATCCGCCTAAATGTAGACGGTGAAATGCACACTCAACGGTTTGTTTTGAATCAATAAAACGAAATTTCGAAGCATTCATATTTCGAATGCTTCTTTTATTAAATTTGCAGCCCTTTTGAGGGTAACCTCATTTAACAATAACGCATAGCATGTACGCAATAGTAGATATACAAGGTCAGCAGTTCAAAGTTGAGAAAGACGCAAAAGTTTACGTTCATCGCTTAGAAGGTGAAGAAGGAGCTAAAGTTGATTTCGATAAAGTTCTTTTGCTTGATGATAATGGAAAAGTTACAGTGGGCGCTCCTACAGTAAGTGGTGCTAAAGTTTCTGCAACTATCGTTTCTCACTTGAAAGACAAGAAAGTCATTGTTTTCAAGAAGAAAAGAAGAAAAGGCTACCAGAAACAAAATGGTCATCGCCAGTATCTTACTCAAGTTCTAATTGAAGGCATCACAGCCTAAGGTTTTCAGTTAAGTTAAATTTTAGCTTTAAAAGCACAATACAATGGCACATAAGAAAGGAGCGGGTAGTTCCAAAAACGGTAGAGAGTCGCAAAGTAAGCGTCTTGGTGTAAAAATTTACGGTGGTCAAGCAGCTATCTCTGGCAACATCATTGTTCGTCAGCGCGGCACAAAGCATCACCCAGGAGAAAATGTTGGGATTGGCAAAGACCACACATTGTTTGCGTTGGTAGACGGGACTGTTGAATTTAGACAGCGTAAAGACGAGCGTTCGTTTGTTTCGGTAATTCCCGCACAGGCCTAAGTTCTCTTTGGTAAAACAATAGAAATCCCTTAGGGCTAATTGGCCTAAGGGATTTTTTGTTTCCACGAATTTCAACGTCTGATTTTGAGGAAAGCAACTTGCTTTCTAAAGAAGTCAGATTCACTAATATAACTACCTTTTTCAATGCTCCATACCACATATTTAAGAGATAATCGCCAAGAAGCGATTGACCGACTTGCCAAACGCGGATTTGATGCCACCGCATTGGTTGATGAAATCATTGCGTTCGATGATTTGCGTAAGAGCAGTCAGACCACCTTGGATAGCATTCTTGCTGAATCAAATAAACTAGCCAAAGAAATTGGTGACTTGTTTAAACAAGGAAAGGCTGCTGAGGCAAACAGTGCAAAGCAAAAAACTGTAGAGCTAAAGGAGCAATCGAATGGCTTGCAGAGTTTATTGCAAACCACAGAAATTGCTCTACAAGAAAAATTGTATTTGCTTCCAAACACACCTCATAGCTCAGTTCCAAAAGGAAAGTCGGCTGAGGATAACGAAACAGTGAGTGAGCATGGCACCATGCCAAAATTGCCTGCAAATGCCCTTCCGCATTGGGAACTTGCCAAAAAATACGGCATTATTGATTTTGAAATGGGCGTGAAGGTTACTGGGGCTGGTTTTCCTGTGTATGCTGGACAAGGCGCTCGTTTACAACGCGCTCTTATCAATTTCTTTCTTGACGAAGCACACAAAGCCGGTTACAAAGAATACATCCCGCCATTTATGGTGAACCAAGCTTCTGGCTACGGAACGGGACAATTACCGGATAAGGAAGGCCAGATGTATTATATGCCCGCTGACGACTTCTATATGGTGCCCACGGCTGAAGTTCCGCTAACAAACTTTTTCCGCGATGTAATCTTAAAATCGGAAGAATTGCCCGTAAAACTGACTGCTTATACGCCATGTTTCCGCAGAGAAGCTGGCTCTTATGGGAAGGATGTGAAAGGTCTAAATCGTCTGCATCAATTCGATAAAGTTGAAATAGTTCAGGTGGCGCATCCTGATAAGAGCTACGCCATTTTGGAAACTATGGTGAGCCATGTAACTGGTTTACTTGACAAGCTTGGATTGCCCTACCGCATTCTGCGTTTGTGCGGTGGAGATATGGGTTTTACCAGCGCATTGACATTTGATTTGGAAGTGTACTCAGCCGCACAAGAACGCTGGTTGGAAGTGAGCTCTATATCCAACTTCGAGACTTTTCAGGCCAATCGCTTGAAATTGCGCTATCGTGAAGGCACAGAAAAACCACAATTGGCCCACACCCTGAATGGAAGTGCTTTGGCGTTGCCACGTATTCTTGCTGCATTGCTGGAGAATAACCAAACGGAAGACAGCATACTAATTCCGAAGGTGTTGCATTCCTACACAGGTTTTGAAGCAATTACTAACGCATGAAAACTGGTAGCATTGCTCTAGTGCTTTTTGCAAGCGCAATGTGTTTTATATTGGGTTGCCGTGCTGATTTCACGGAAGAAACCGCAGCGGTAAACAGCATGCTCGGTGTGATAGACGGTTTGGAAGGTAGAATTTCCGAATTAGATACTGCATCAATAAAGAAACAAGCTGAACGCGTTGTTTACGAATGTGATAATCTGCGACTGGTGTATCTCGATACAACAGTACAGTATCAGCTAGATTCTATTTGCTCGTACCCGCTTTTAGTGCAAAAAAGTATGGAAAGAGTGCGGATTCTTTCTAACGAACTGGCGACAACTAAAAAGCAACTCACCAATCTTCGAACCGACATGGAAGAAAGAAAAGTGAAGGAAGAAAACGTTGCAACGTTCATAGAGATTGAGTTCCTTTACGTGGAGAGTTTGAGCGAACTTTTAGACGAAATTGATGTTCGCTTTCAAAATGATAAAGTGAAATATGAAACCTACCGTATTTCCATGGATAGCTTGATGTCTACTGCAACTGTTCCAACAATAGAATAATGCGATTCAGAAAATCATTTACGATTTTGGGGTTGATGTTGTTTCTGTGCAACGCTGTGACAGCACAAACAAATACGGACGAACAGTTGGCGGCTCAGTATTTCAAAAATGCTGAATATGATAAAGCTGAAGTGTTGTATGAGAAGCTTTATAAGCGAACCAACGATGAATTTTACTACCACTATTACATCGATTGCTTGCTGAAGCTAAGCAATTTTGAAGATGCTGAAAAAGTGGTTCAAAAACGATTAAGCAAAGAGAAAGACCCTGTTCTTTTGGTGCAACTTGGATATGTCTATAAGATTCAAGGCTCTGAAAAAAAATCCATTGACGCCTTTAACAGCGCTATACAACAACTTCCGCCTGTTCAAAGTCAAATTGAACGAATGGCCGATGCATTTCTCGAAAAAAATGAAATGGATTTCGCGGTAACTACCTACGAAAAAGGAAGAAAATTACTTGGCGGAAATGTTGGTTTTCATTTCGAACTGGCAGAAATACACGCATCAAGGAATAAAATTGATTTGCTTTTTAATGAGCTTTTGGCTGCGTTACAGACCAATCCAGAACAAATCAATGAGGTGAAAACACTACTTTCCGATGTGCTTGCAGACGACCCGGAAGAACGCAAAAGTGTTTTTCTTGAAGAAAATCTGGTAGAGCAAATACAGCGTTATCCAGATAATCTCATTTTTCCTGAACTATTGATTTGGCATTTGGAACAACGCAAGGAATTTGCAAGTGCACTTATTCAAACCAAAGCGCTCGATAGGCGAAATAAGGAAGATGGTGCACGCGTCTACCATCTTGGAACAATATGCAAGTCGAATAAAGCATATTCTGAAGCGCAAGATGCTTTTGACTATGTCATTAAAAAAGGGAAGGACAACTATTTCTATTTCTCTGCAAAGAAGGAACTATTAAATGTGCTATATCTAAAAGCAACTGAAAATCAATCATATACAACCATAGAATTAGCTGAACTCGAACAAACCTTTTTGGCCACTATTGAGGAGTTTGGCAGAATTGGTAATGTTGCAGAAATGATGATGAATTTGGCTGAACTCTACACGTTCTATATTCATGACACTCAAAAAGGAATTGATTTATTGAATGAAGTAGCGGAATTACCTGGAATTCAAATCGAATACTTGGCTCAATCCAAAGTGCAATTAGCAGATGCGTTACTGTTTGTAGGTGATGTTTGGGAAGCAACGCTACTCTACTCACAGGCAGAAAAAATGATTAAGACAGGTGACACTGGTAGGATGGCTAAATTGAAGAACGCTAAATTAGCATACTACACAGGCGAGTTTGACTGGGCTCAGGCGCAATTAAACGTACTTAAAGCAGCTACAAGCGACCTCATTAGCAACGATGCGTTGTACTTGGCAATGTTGATTAGCGACAACTCATTTATGGATTCCACTTTTGCGGCCTTGCGCATTTTTGCAAGAGCTGATTTGCTGATTTATCAGAATAAATTGGATAGTGCAATGATGGGATTAGACAGCATAGAGGTGTTTCATCCCAATCATAGTTTGCAGGATGATATTCTTTTCAAGGAGGCCGAAATTGCCGTCAAAAGGAAGGAATACCAAAAAGCCGCAGAACTTTTTCATCGCGTTTGGAAAGAGCATGGTTCAGATATTCTGGCAGATGATGCCGTGTATCGACTTGCAAAGCTCACCGAAAACAATTTGAATGAACCCGATAAAGCGATGGAATACTACCAAGAATTGTTGCTCAATTACTATGGGAGTTTATTCACAGTGGAAGCCCGAAAAAGGTACAGGGCACTTCGTGGAGATTTATTGAACTAGGATTCAATTTTACGCTTGGACCAGAAGTATCCGAACGACATTCCGGATACGATATGCCAAATTCCCCACCATGCGCATACTAATGCCATCTCTCCTATTTCGGGAAAGAAATTAAGGCAAAGAATTAAACCAAGTCCTGCATTTTGAATTCCTGTTTCGATTGAAATAGTTCGGCACTGCTGTTCTTTAAGCGCGAACGCCTTTGCTATGGCGTATCCTAATACTAAGGCCATCAGATTGTGGACGAGAACCAGAATAAAAACCTTGTCGAGATACTCCGCAAAACCATAACGATTGTTCCAAAGTGCTCCAATTATAAACACAGCAAATACAAGCATACTTAGCTTCCGAATTGGTCCTTGAATTTTAAGGGCAAACTCTGGGAACTTTCTTCTTAAGCCCATTCCTAAAATCATCGGTATGAATAAAAGCATTAGAACAGCCTCAAATAATTGCACCACATTCATGCTTACTGAGCGCAACAATGGTTGAACTTCTGGCAAGATTCCTGCCCAAAATTCAAAATTGAACGGTGTGAAGAAAATGCAGAATAACGTAGAAACGGCTGTGAGTGAAACCGATAGCCCCACATCTGCTCGTGCAATTGAGGAAATAAAGTTTGAAACATTACCCCCAGGGCAAGCCGCTACAAGAATAAGTCCGAGGGCAAGTCCTGGTTCAGGTTTCCATAAATAAACCAGAACAAATGTCATGGCGGGCATCAATATAAACTGCGAAAGAAGCCCAACTCCTGTTGGTTTCGGCTTTCTGAATGCATTCAATATATCATCAACCGAAAGCTCGAGTGCCACTCCGAACATAATGAATGCCAACAAGATATTAAGCAATACTTGATTGCCTTGTTCAAATTGAATCTGGACAGCTTCGGTCATGGAGCTTAGAATCTACTATTGAATACTCATCTCGATTATGCCGTCCATGCCACCAAAATATCGCGTGGCCCGGTGTATGGCAAGCGCCCATGAGAAGTGCTAAAGTTGTCAATCATCAACACATCGCCCAGTTTCCAATCGAACGGACATAGATTTCTCCAAATCACATCTTCCACATGCTTCACATACTTCAACGGAATTGGCGAACCATCTTGAAACACTACGTGCATGGCCTCAGTAGTTGGATCTTTGAACAAGCGTTTAAACAGCGTGGCTGACTGTACTATTAACCAATAGCGCAAGGCAAAGAAGTCCTTTCTATGCCCTAGAATATGAGAATATTCCACCGCAGCAGCATCGCGGTGAAACACCTGCAAATGATTGAACCAAACCATATCCTTGGTTTCAGGATGGGCTTGAACCGCTGGCCGATTATTCTCCAATCGCAATCGGTCATCTGGCAGCCAAGTCACAGTGAGGTCGTTTTGCTTGGCCTGCTCCTCAATTACGGAATGATTGGTAGTTTTAAAAAGTTCGTCCCACCGTTTTAATTGAAACATATCGCTCCCTTTTTTCGATTTTGGCCCTGAGTAGTTTCGAATATACCTAACTCCTTTTCGTTCAAACTCCGCTCTTATTTGTGGGTCAATTTGATCATATACCTTCCTGAAATCACAAATGGGAGTTTGGCCGCCATCTATTGGCTGAACATGGCAAAAGAAAAATAGGAATCGTGGCGCTGTGGGAAGAAAACTCATCTCACAATGCTGCATAATAGGATAATGACCTGGCAATTCGCTTGCGGAGTGCACAAATTTCGTTCTGCTATTACGTGGAGATGTTCCTTGATAATTGTTCTGAAGTCCAGGTTCTAGTGCCAATGCCACTTGTTCAAAATCATCGGGAGTAGTTAAACCAAAATCGCGAAAAAGAACTGCTCCTTCGCGGACCACATCCGCAAGAAACCGTTCTCTATCCAACGAAATTCGTTGCAACAAATCGCTCAAACGAGCATTTTTCTCAGCGCTAATCGTAAAAGGTTGTGTCATTATTTTCTACTTGATGCGGTGAAGTTGAAGAAATCAATTCGTTTTAACAACCATTTGCAAATTCATGCGGCTCAAATTGCGCAGAAAGTAACGAATAGGCGTTTCTTTGTAGCAATGATGCGGTTCGCCCTTGCTACTTTAGTTTGGTTTGTCTTTCATGGCGCCTCATACGCCCAAGAAAAAGGAACAGTTAGAGGTCTTTTGCTTGATAGCTGGGTAGAAAAACCGGTAAGCGGTGCGCATATTGTGAATTTCACAGATTCGCTAGCTACTATTTCTACCGTAGAAGGAATGTTTGCAGTTACTGCTTCCATTGGTGATAGTGTTTTTATTACCTGTATTGGGTACAGTAGCAAGGCTTTTGTGGTAGACTTCGCAATGCTGTTGGCCGAAGTTGTTGTTATACGTATGGCGCCAAGAAGCTACCAATTGGCCGAAGTTGAAGTAAATCCATTTGGCTCTAAAGCCCAGTTTCAGCAACGATTTATGGAACTTAAAGTGGATGACGATTCTATAGATATTATTGGTGTAGCTCAACCCAAGCGACCACCACGCGATATACCAGTTACCGAAGATGCCAACGAAATAAAAAAAGCAAAATATATGATGAGTCCAGCATCTTTTATTTATGGCAATCTTAGCAAAGATGCCAAAGCACGGCAAGAACTACATCGCTTGCAGGCCGAGGAACGGAAATTTAGCGCCAACGAAAAGAAATACAATGAAAAATTAGTGACGCGAATTACTGGCTATGACATTGAACGCGCAAGAAAATTCATGGATTTCTGCAATTTTTCAGAAAGCGATATTTATCAATACAACGATTATCAATTGACCATCGCTATTTTAAATAAACAGAAGGAATTCGAAAGAAAAAGCAGTCCATCGAATCAGTGAAAAACCTGTTCATACAAATGTTTACATTTGCCACACTTCAATAATTCGTAGTGCAGTATATTGCGCTGCATTTAGCCTGATTGATGAGACACATCTTCATCTTTATCTTCATAGTTTGTTCTGTGGCCGTTTATGGCCAAAGTCCTGTTCCCGCCAAACAGCCCGCAGCAGAAAAAGACTTCTCTCAAATGACCAAAGAGGAGAAAATAGCTGCGGCCAAAGCGAAATTAGCAGCGAGTGATACCACGAAAAAAACGGCAGAGATGACTCCTTATGAGGAAGCTGCCAAAAGCTATGACGAAGGTTATGCATTAGAAACTGCTCGTCAGTACGATAAAGCTCAGTTATCGTATGATAAGGCTATTGCAATTGACCCAAATTTCATTGAAGCTTACGTAAAAAGAGGTGGAATCAAATTTCAGAAAATTGAGTTCCCAGCTGCAATGGAAGACTACAACCGAGCCATAGAAATAGCGGAAAATTTGCAAGAAATGCATGAGTACAAAGCTTCCATTAAGAATGTACTTGGCGATTTTGAAGGCTCCAAATTAGAGGAATCTAAATCAGAATACATGAAACGTAGAGTGGGCGAAGCGTATTTTCACCGTGGTCATTTGAAACGATTTATGGAAGATCAGGTAGGTGGATGCACCGATATTCGCAAAGCTTTAGATTTAGGATACAGCCGCGCTAAAACCGCTTGGCCGTCTCTTTGCCAATAGGCAGGATTTTAATTCAACCCGATTAAAAACAATATTAGCTAGGTATTTTGTCCAAAAAGAAATCCCGCTAATCCAAATTAGGACTAGCGGGATTCTTATGTTGCGGGGGCCAGACTCGAACTGACGACCTTTGGGTTATGAGCCCAACGAGCTACCAACTGCTCCACCCCGCGATATATCTTGACTGGTTTAATCCAGTGTCATTTCTCTAACGGGCTGCAAATATATAATTTGTTTCTTTGCGCTCCCAAATTTTTTTACCCCAATTTTTCATCATGTCGCACAAGGCCGGTTTCGTAAGTATTATTGGAAGGCCGAATGTTGGAAAATCCACGTTGATGAATGCTTTGGTGGGCGAAAGGCTTTCTATTATATCTCCTAAAGCTCAGACCACGCGTCACCGAATTCTAGGCATTTGGAATGATGAAGAACACCAAGTTGTGTTTTCGGACACTCCTGGCATTTTGGATCCCGTGTACAAACTGCAGGAAACTATGATGACAGCGGTGAACGATGCCATTAAAGATGCCGAAATCCTAATTTATATGGTAGAGTTGGGCGAGTCTGTAAATGAAATGGTTGTTGACCGCATCAAGAAAATAAACGCCAAATTGGCCTTGGTCATCAATAAAGTAGATGACGCTGAGCAAGAGGCTGTTGAACAAAAAATACTGGATTGGCATACAGCGCTTCCAGAAGCTACAGTTATACCACTTTCGGCATTGCACCATTTCAATACGCTAGAGTTGATGGAATGGATAAAAAGTCAATTGCCAGAACATCCACCCTATTTCGACAAAGAGGATTTGACGGATCGCCCAGTACGCTTCTTTGTTGCAGAAATTATTCGCGGGAAAATTTTAAAATACTATAAGAAAGAAATTCCTTATGCAGTAGAAGTTGTGGTAGAGGAGTATAAAGAAGAACCCGGAATCATTCATATTCATACTGCTATTTACGTAACTAGAGAAACCCAAAAAATGATAATTATTGGCGAGGGTGGACGGGCTATAAAACGTATGGCCACTGATGCACGCAGGGATATTCAAACGTTCTTGGGTAGCAAAGTATTTTTAGAAACTATAGTAAAAGTGAAAAAAGACTGGCGTGACAATGACCGTGATTTAAAGCAATTCGGTTATCTATAGCAACAAGTAGCGCTTACAATTCAATCGGAAACTCACTAATTCGTTTCTGACAAAGACTTTCCAATAATGCCATTGGGCGTATATCCTGAGGTAAATCACATTAATTAAGCTTAGAATTATGAGTAATATAGTAGCAATTGTTGGGCGACCAAACGTAGGTAAATCCACTTTCTTTAATCGAATGATTGGAGAACGAAGAGCCATTGTAGATGAGCAAAGTGGTGTGACTCGCGACAGAACCTACGGCAAATCTGAATGGAACGGGGTTGAATTCACCATCATTGATAGCGGTGGCTATATCAAAGGTTCTGACGATGTGTTTGAAGCTGAAATTCGTAAGCAAGTAGAAATTGCTATCGCTGAGGCAAGCGTTCTCATATTTGTTGTTGACGTGGAATCGGGTATTATGGGTGCCGATGAGGCTGTGGCAGAACTGCTGCGCAAATCTCAAAAACCCATAATGCTTGCTGTAAACAAAGTTGATAATGGAGAGCGTCAAACCGATGCTACCGAATTTTATAGCCTTGGTTTGGGCGATTATTACTGCATTTCGAGCATGACAGGAGCGGGAACTGGCGAACTGCTTGATGATTTGGTAAAACACCTAGACAAAAATTCAGAAGAAGTAGACTTAGGCGATTTGCCGAAGTTTGCCATAGTTGGCCGTCCAAATGTGGGTAAATCAAGTTTCACCAACGCACTTTTAGGAGAAGAACGCAACATTGTAACAGACATAGCTGGTACCACACGTGATTCTATCCACAGCCGCTTTAGTGGATTTGGTTTTGACTTTATCTTGGTAGATACCGCTGGTATTCGCAAGAAGAAATCGGTGCATGAAGATGTCGAGTTTTATTCGGTATTGCGCTCTATAAAGGCCATAGAATCGTGTGATGTGTGTGTGTTAATGATAGATGCTTCGCAAGGATTTGAAGCTCAAGACATCAACATTCTCCATCTGGCACAAAAAAACCATAAAGGCATTGTGATTTTGGTGAACAAATGGGATTTGGTGGAAAAAGACACCAACACCGCCAAAGAATACACGCAGATGATTCATGAGCGCATTGCTCCTTTCACTGATGTGCCAATTCTTTTTGTGAGTGTACTGAATAAGCAACGCATCCACAAAGCTTTAGAAATGGCCGTTCAAGTGTTCAAGAACAGAGAGCGCAAAATACCAACGCGCGTGCTTAACGAATTGATGCTTCCAATTATTGAGAATTATCCTCCGCCTGCATCAAAAGGTAAGAGCATTAAAATCAAGTTTGTAACTCAACTCCCCACCTATTTCCCAAGTTTTGCATTTTTCTGTAGCAACCCAAAATATTTGCGAGAAGATTACCGAAGATTTCTTGAGAACAAACTACGTGAAAACTATGATTTTAGCGGAGTACCCATTGAGGTATATATGAGGCAGAAATAGTCGACTCTTAAAAACAAGAAAGCCCGTCAGAAAATAATTCTGACGGGCTTTCTTATTTAATCTTAAATACTCCCTAAGCTTAGTATTGCTTTTGATAGGCCAATTCAGCGGCTTTATCCAATTCGAAAGCTTTCTTAATATCATCAACGCGGTCAAGGCGTTCCCAACCAAAGGTTTCAACTTGCTTGTAAAAACGTGTTTCGCCATCCTCTTTTCGGCTTGTAACACCTTCTCCTTCATAGAAAACTTCAACTTCCTTGGTTTCTACCTTACGACCAAAGTGACCGTAGGCAGCTGTTTCAGAAAAAATTGGGTTTTTCAATCCAAAACGCTGAACGATGGCGGCTGGGCGCATATCAAACAATTTGGCAATTGTTTCAGAAATCTGACTATCGCTAAGTCGTTTTTGGTTTCTCCACAATTTACATGTTCCATAAGTGTTCACGTTTAAACTAACTGGATTGGCCATGCCAATTGCATAAGCTACCTGAACCAAAGCTTCGCTGCACAAACCAGAAGCAACGATGTTCTTTGCAATGTGACGCGCTGCATAGGCTGCACTACGATCTACTTTCGAAGAATCTTTACCAGAGAAAGCACCGCCACCATGCGCACCATGTCCTCCATAGGTGTCCACAATAATTTTACGCCCTGTCAACCCAACATCACCATGTGGTCCGCCAATAACGAACTTACCAGTTGGATTAACGTGAAGCACAATGCGCTCCGTCCAACCACGTCCAAATAGCCTGCGAACAAACATTGGTGAATCTTTAACTATTCTGCGCAGTACAATTTCGCGTACATCCTTGCGAATAATTTCGAGCATTGCAGTTTCAGCGGCCTCTTTTGCTTCTGGCGAGTCATTCTTAGGCAAAATAAACTCATCGTGCTGTGTAGAAACCACAATAGTATTGACCTGTACTGCTTTTCCACGGTCGCTGTATTCTATAGTAACCTGACTTTTGGCATCTGGACCTAAGTAGGTCATCAGTTTGCCCTCCTTGCGAATAGCCGACATTTCGCGTAAAATAGCGTGCGATAACATCAACGAAAGGGGCATAAAAGACTCTGTTTCGCTATTTGCGTAGCCAAACATCATCCCTTGGTCGCCAGCACCTTGTTCTTTATGCAGCCCTTTTCCATCTTCCACACCTTGAAGAATATCAGGACTTTGGCCATGAATTGTGTTTAAGACTGCGCAACTTTCCGAATCGAAACGGTAGCTTGCTTTGGTATAGCCAATATTGCGCACAACACCACGCACCACAGCTTCAGCATCAACTTTGCCTTTGCCTTTAGACGTTATTTCGCCTCCAACCAACACAAGGCCGGTAGTGCAATAGGTTTCGCACGCCACTTTCGATTGTGGATCGTGACTCAAATACGCATCAAGCATTGCATCAGAAATCTGATCGGCAACTTTGTCTGGATGCCCTTCCGAAACGGATTCGGATGTAAAAAAATATCCCATGGTCTATTAAGAATTCAACAGTGTATGTTTGTTTTGAAAATCGGGGCGCAAGGTAAAACTTTTGCAATTCTACAGCCTTGCGGTATTCATGTTAATTTGAACATATTTCCAATCTAGTTTCCTTGCCCCGTAAGCCTGTGAAACACGCTTTCGAGTTTATCATCTTCCTTGCGCAGCGATAAAACCAATATGTTATTCTGCTGGGCCCATTCGGCCACCATTTTGCGAAGATCTTCGCTGCCATGGCTACTTACACTATAATTTAAGCCATCCAACTTTTTTACGTTTTGAACAGAAGTTAGGGAACGCAGCATCTTCACATCAATTTCCTTATCGAATTCGACCACAACGGATTGCCTACCTTGAAGGGATTTGCCAACCTCAGCAGTTTTCTGGTCGGCTACAATTTTGCCCTTATCAATAATAATGATGCGATCGCAAACTGCCTCTACTTCTTGCATGATATGCGATGAAAACAACACCGTTTTGTGCTGCCCCAATTGCTTTATTAACTGACGAATGCCTACTAACTGATTGGGATCTAGCCCAGAAGTAGGCTCGTCCAAAATCAACACTTTAGGGTCGTGAAGCATGGCTTGGGCAAGTCCCACACGCTGTTTATATCCTTTAGATAACTGGCCAATTTGTTTGTGTTGCTCCACTTGTAGCCCAGTTTGGTCAATCATTTCCTGTATGCGCGCGTCAACATTTGGTATGCCATAAATGGCTGCCACAAACGCCAAGTATTCTTTCACATACATATCGTAATACAATGGATTGCTTTCGGGCAAATACCCCACGTTTCTGCGCACATCCATTGATTGCGAAGCCGTATCAAACCCACACACATCAACTTTGCCAGAGGTTGGCGGAATAAAACAACTGATAATCTTCATCATGGTAGATTTTCCAGCTCCGTTTGGACCTAAAAATCCCACTACTTCTTGGTCACCTATTGAGAATGAAACATTGTCAAGCGCCTTTTGCGCACCATACATTTTGGTAACTGAATCTACTATTATGGACATCCTTATAATTTGACGTGAAAGTAGTATTCTGCTTGCATCGCAAGGTATATTTGCCCAGCATGATTGAATTTTTCACCAGCATGGTTTCTCTATGAAAGGCATTATTGTTCGCAACACTGGTTCGTGGAGTAATGTACTGCTGCCTGACGGAGAAATTTGGGAGTGCAGACTGAGGGGAAATTTTCGCATTAAAGGGTTGCGCACTACTAGTCCACTTGCCGTTGGCGACAACGTAACCGTGCTAGCAGAACCTGACCAACCGCATAAAGGTGTGATTACTGGCCTTGACGACCGCAAGAATTATATCGTTCGTAAATCCGTAAATCTTAGCAAAGAAGCCCATGTGATTGCGGCCAATATGGATTTGATGGTGGTGTTGGCTACGGTGCATTCGCCTCGCACTTCATTTGGTTTTATTGATCGATTGTTGGTAACCGCCCAAGCTTACAGCATTCCCGCAATGATTGTTTTAAACAAAACCGATTTGTGCAAATCAGCCGATTTGAAGAAATTGATGCAGGAATATGTTTCAGTCTATGAATCCATTGGTTATCCTGTGCTCTCCATTTCTGCCGAAAAAGGAAAAGGATTGGAAGCATTAAGAGAGGTAATGCAGCATAAAGTAACACTAGTAACTGGGCATTCTGGCGTGGGAAAAAGCACCCTTATCAATGCGATTTGTCCGGAGTTGGATTTGCGAATAGGTGAAATTTCGGATGTGCATAGCAAAGGGATGCACACCACAACCTTTGCGGAGATGTTTCCGTTA
>Ga0247839_1003820_pt1 | contig 20190 bp, 9 predicted proteins | sample LaCruzMarch2015__6_FD_192405 | JGI IMG/M metagenome (GOLD analysis project Ga0247839, IMG submission 192405) | Freshwater microbial communities from meromictic Lake La Cruz, Castile-La Mancha, Spain - LaCruzMarch2015_16m | ecosystem: Environmental > Aquatic > Freshwater > Lake | place: Spain... | reverse complement strand
GGACCCCGGTCGCCGACATCATGGCCGCCAATGGCCCGGGTGCCGTCCCCCTGGACAGCCTTGTGCCCGACGCGCAGGACGCCGCCCTGAGGCACCTGCGCGACCAGGTCCTGGACCTGATCGGCGCGTCGCCGACGCCCGCCACCCCGGCCACCACCGCCCGCTTCCAGTGCTTCCTGTCCCACAACAGCAGCGACAAACCCCGGGTGCGCGAACTCGCCCGCGCCCTCGCCGCGCGCGGCTTGAACCCCTGGCTGGACGAGGAGCAGTTGCGCCCGGGGCTGCCCTGGCAGCCGGCCCTGGAGCAGGGCATCCGCGACAGCGCCGCGGTCGCGGTCTGCATCGCCGCGGACGGGCTCGGCCCCTGGCAGGACGCCGAGATGCAGGCGGCGCTCCAACTTGCCGTCCGCAACCCGTCCCAGCCGGTGATGGCCGTGCTGCTGCCCGGCGCACCCGACCAGCCCGCCCTGCCCGCCTTCCTCGCCGTGCGCGGCTGGGTGGATCTCCGCGCCGGGCTCAAAGCCGACGGACTGGACCGGCTGATCTGGGGCATCACCGGCCAGCGCCCGGGGTCGCCCGCAGCCTGGCCGGGCGCGCCCGCGGGCGGTGTGCAGCCGCCATCGGCGCCGGCGACAACACAACCGGCCCGGGGATCGGCCCTGTCGGGGCCGACCACCCAAGACGCACGGCCCTCACCGGCCGCCGCTATCTGGCGCGAGAAGCTAGACTATCTCCGGGTGCAGGAGGCCATCTGCTCAGACCCGGCCCAACGCTTCACCCTCAAGAAACAAATCGAGGAGGCAGAGGTGCGGCTCCAAGAGCTTTCCAAATGACAAGGCAGACCGTCAGCGAGATCGTGCGGGAGAAGCTCGAGTACCTTCGGGAGCAGGACGCCATCTGCTCGGACCCGGCACAGCGTTTCAGCCTCAAGAAGCAGATCGAAGACGCCGAGGCGGAGTTGATTCGCCTCTCGGGCTCCGCCCAAGCCGGTTTCGACCACGAGATCGAGCAACGCCTGGCCGACCTGGAGGTCCGACTGGAGGCCGCCGCGGACCGGCAGTTGACGGCCGCGGTCAAGCGGGACATCGCCAGCGCGGGGGACGACCTGTCCTTCGCACCAACGGCCAGGACGCGCTATTTCCTCGAGATCGTCGTCCGCGACCTCTACCGGCGCGAGCGTTCGGGCGCCGGGCCCAAGCCCCTGTTCGACATGATCGAGGACCTGTGCGCCAAGCCGGGGCCGCTCGGGCCCGGGATCACCGCCGACCTCGGCTACATCCGAATCAACGGCAACCTCATCGTCCACCCACAGGACGAGCCGATCGATAGCGCCGAACGGCACCGCCAGGCAGAGGTCATTGTCCTGATGACTATCAACCTGGTCGAGTGGTACCTCGCCGACTACCTGCCGGGCCGCGCGGGCCGGCGCGCGCCGGCCGCGGCCGAGTTGCCGCTGCCACCCAATCCCTACCGCGGCCTGCTCGCCTTCCGCGAGGAGGACGCCGCCAACTACTTCGGCCGCGAGACCGACGCCGCCGACGTGCTGGCCGCGCTCCAGCGCCAACCCCTGGTCGCCGTGGTCGGCGCCAGCGGCAGCGGCAAGTCCTCGCTGGTGCAGGCCGGCGTGCTGCCGCACCTGCGCACCGCGGGCGACTGGGCAGTGGCGAGCTTCCGCCCGCGCGGCCGTCCGCTCGCCGAGCTGGCCCGGGTCCTGGTTGGCACCTGGCAGGACGACCCGGTCAAGCGCCTGGCCCAGGCCGACGAACTGGCCGGTCTCTGGTCGGCCGGCAAGGTCCCCCTGATCGGCGCCGTCCACGAGACCCTGCGCCAGACGGGCAAGCACCGACTGTTCCTGATCGCCGACCAGTTCGAGGAGGTCTGGACCCTCGGCGCCGACACCGGCCCCGGCGCCGAACAGGTCCAGCGCTTCCTTGACCTGCTGGCCGCGGCGGTCGCGGACGCCGCCGCACCGGGTGGCCAGTCGCCCGCCCTGTGCCTGCTGCCCACCCTGCGTGCCGATTTCCTCGGCCACGCACTGGGTCACCCGGGCCTGGCCGACGCCCTGGACCGCTATCCCAAGAAGCTGCTCGGACCCGTGATCGACCCCGAGCGTCTGCGCGCCATCGTCTGCGAGCCCGCACAGCGCGCCGGGGTGCAGTTCGAGGACCTGCTGGTCGAGCGCATCCTGCGCGACCTCGCGCAACTCCCCGGCGACGAGACCCCCGGCGGCGGCGCCAGCCTGCCACTCCTGGAATTCACCCTGGAGCAACTCTGGGAACGCCAGCGTGAGCGCCGTCTCACCCACCTGGGTTACGAGGAACTGGGCGGTATCCAGCGCGCACTCTCCCGCCACGCCGATGCCGTCTATGCGACCTTCACCGCGGCGGAGCGCGAGCGGGTGCGTCACGTCCTGGTCCAGATGGTGCGCCCCGGCGAGGGCACCGCCGACACCCGCCAGGTCGCCACCCGCGCCCAGGTGCGCCCGGAGAACTGGCCGCTTGTCGCCCGTCTGGCCGATGCCCGCCTGGTCGTCACCGGTCACGACCCGGTGCGCGACGAGGACACCGCCGAGCCGATCCACGAGGCGCTGATCCAGCACTGGCCGCCGCTCCGTGACTGGCTGCGCGAGGACCGCGCCTTCCGACTGTGGCAGAACGGGCTGCGGCAGTCGCAGGCGGAGTGGGTGCGCGCCGGCCGCGACCCCGAGGCCCTGCTGGCCGGGGCGCGCCTGGCGGAGGCGCAGGAGCGGCTGGCTGACCAAGCCGAGCGGCTTGGGGAGGACGAGTCCGGCTATATCCGGGCCAGCCTGGAGCGCCGGGCGGCCGAGGCCGCCGAGCGTGAGCGCCAGCGCCAGGAGCGGGAGCGCTTGCAGCGGCGGATTCGGATGGGGCTGTCGCTCTTTCTGGTCGCTGCCCTGGTCCTGGCCGGACTCGCGGGGTGGCAGTGGTGGGTGGCGGCGGAGCGTGGGAGCGCGCTCGCGACCAGTCTGCAGCAGGAAGAACGCTCGCGCGGCCAGGCGGAGCGCAATGCCGAGGAGGCGGCCCGCAAGGAGAAGGATGCGAGACACAACCTCGGCTCCGTGTTCCTGGAAAAGGCAGAGCGGTCGTTGAACGACAGGCGATTCAACGACGCGCGACTGTACGCCTTGAATGCCCTGAGCAATTTCGACCCGCAACGGGCCGGACCGGCCAGGGCGACCGGTCTCCTCCTGAGCAACCCATCCTATCCATTGGCCTTTTCCACTGTCACTGGTGCCTACCATGACGAATCCGTTAACGCCGTCGCCTTCACCCCGGACGGCCGGACCCTGGCCTCGGGGTCGGACGACAACACCATCCGGCTGTGGGATTTGGCTACCGGCAAGGAGACCTCGGTGCTCTCGGGGCATACGCAGTCCGTGAACAGCGTGGCCTTCTCCCCGGACGGCCGGACCCTGGCCTCGGGGTCGGGGGACAGCACCATCCGGTTGTGGGACTTGGCTACCGGCAAGGAGACCGCGGTGCTCTCGGGGCATACGCAGTCCGTGAACAGCGTGGCCTTCTCCCCGGACGGCCGGACCCTGGCCTCGGGCTCGGATGACGACACCATCCGGCTCTGGGACCTGGCTACCGGCAAGGAGACCGCGGTGTTCTCGGTCAGTGCGTGGGGGGTGACCAGCGTGGCCTTCTCCCCGGACGGCCGGACCCTGGCCTCGGGGTCGCGGGACGACACCATCCGACTGAGGGACCTGGCTACCGGCAAGGAGACGGCGGTGATCTCGGGGCATACGAGTTCGGTGTTCAGCGTGGCCTTCTCCCCAGACGGCCGGAACCTGGCCTCGGGGTCGCGGGACGACACCATCCGGCTGTGGGATCTCGCCACCGGCAAGGAGACCGCGGTGATCTCGGGGCATAGGACTCGCGTAACCAGCGTGGCCTTCTCCCCGGGCGGGCGGACCCTGGCCTCGGGGTCGGATGACCGCACCATCCGGCTCTGGGACCTGGCGACCGGCAAGGAGACCGCGGTGCTCTCGGGGCATACGAGTCCGGTGTTCAGCGTGGCCTTCTCCCCGGACGGCCGGATGCTGGCCTCGGGGTCGGGGGACGGCACCATCCGACTGTGGGACTTGGCTAGCGGCAAGGAAAGCGCGGTACTCAGCGGGATTACGGAGTCCGTGACCAGCGTGGTCTTCTCCCCGGACGGCCGGACCCTGGCCTCGGGGTCGGCGGACGGCACCATCCGTCTGTGGGACTTGGCTACCGGCGAGGAGACCGCGGTGCTCTCGGGGCATAGGGATGAAGTGACCAGCGTGGCTTTCTCCCCGGACGGCCGGACCCTGGCCTCCGGGGCGTCCGACGACACCATCCGGCTTTGGGACCTGGCTGTCGGCAAGGAGACAGCGGTGCTCTCGGGGCATACGCGGTCCGTGGACAGCGTGGCCTTCGCCCCGGACGGCCGGACCCTGGCCTCGGGGTCGTGGGACAACACCATCCGGCTGTGGGACTTGGCTACCGGCAAGGAGACTGCGGTGCTCTCGGGGCATACGAAGCCCGTGACCAGCGTGGCCTTCTCCCCGGACGGCCGGACCCTGACCTCCGGGTCGGCGGACGGCACCATCCGGCTGTGGGCCTTGGCTACCGGCAAGGAGACCGCGGTGCTCTCGGGGCATACGAATTCCGTGACGAACGTGGCCTTCTCCCCGGACGGTCGGACCCTGGCCTCGGGGTCGAACGACAAGACTATCCGCCTGTGGGACCTGGCGACCGGCAATGAGACCGCGGTGCTCTCGGGGCATACGGATTCGGTGTCCAGCGTGACCTTCTCTCCGGACGGCGGGACCCTGGCCTCGGGGTCGGGGTCGTATGACGAGACTATCCGGCTGTTGGATCTCGCCACCGGCAAGGAAACCGCGGTGCTCTCGGGGCATACGAAGTCCGTGAACAGCGTGGCCTTCTCCCCGAACGGCCGGGGCCTGGCCTCGGGGTCGGACGACAAAACCATCCGGCTGTGGGACTTGGCTGCCGGCAAGGAGACCGCGGTGCTCTCGGGGCATTCGAGTTCCGTGGAAAGCGTGGCCGTCTCCCCGGACGGCAGGACCTTGGCCTCGGGGTCGAACGACAAAACCATTCGGCTGTGGGACCTGGCTACCGGCAAGGAGACCGCGGTGCTCTCGGGGCATTCGAGTTCCGTGGAAAGCGTGGCCGTCTCCCCGGACGGCAGGACCTTGGCCTCGGGGTCGAACGACAAAACCATTCGGCTGTGGGACCTGGCTACCGGCAAGGAGACCGCGGTGCTCGCGGGGCATTCGAGCTCGGTGGACAGCGTGGCCTTCTCCCCGGACGGCCGGACCCTGGCCTCGGGGTCGAGTGACGACACCATCCGGCTGTGGGACCTGGCTACCGGCAAGGAGATCGCGTTGCGCTCGGGACATACGTCTTGGGTGTACAGCGTGGCCTTCTCCCCGGACGGCCGGACCCTGGCCTCGGGGTCGAGGGACAGCACCATCCGGCTCTGGGACCTGGCGACCGGCAAGGAGACCGCGGTGCTCTCGGGGCACACGAAGCCCGTGACCAGCGTGGCCTTCTCCCCGGACGGCCGGATGCTGGCCTCGGGGTCGGGGGACGACACCATCCGGCTGTATGGACTGGAGATCTTTCGTGATTCCCGTTCGAGGGAAGACCAACTCGAGGCCGCCGAGGCCCAATACCACGTCCAACTGGTCGATCTGCAATTGCAGCCGGTACCGCCCCAGCGCAACCTGTACGGGGTGCCGCCCCAGGCGCCACAATGGTCGCAGGCCAATCCGTTTCATTGGCTCCCCGCCGCGGAGGGAGGCGATCCGGCGGCCATGGTGCAACTGGGGATGATCTATGATCGTGCGCATGACCTGACAACCGCCGAGACCTGGTATCGCAAGGCAGCAGAGGGCGGAGCCTCCGCGGCCGGCGAACTCCTGGCCGCTCTCCGGCGCCGACAGGCTGCGACCCTTTGGGAGACCCGGCCTAATGACGATGACCCCAAACAGTACGATCGGTTCATCGACCTTTGCAACCGCGTGATCGCGCTCGACCCGAATCATGCGGGTGCCTATTGGCTACGCGGGCTGATCTCGAACGCGCGCAAGGAGGTACGCCAGGCCGAGGCTGATTACCGAAAGGTCGTTTCACTTTATCCCGCACTTTCAGTCCCAGTTGGCAGCCTCGGGTGGCTGCTCATCACCCAGGGCCGATTCGACGAGGCCATGCCCTTCGCAAGGAAGGCCCATGAGTTGGACCCGGAAAGCTACGCCTGGGCCGTCAATCCCGGCCATCTCTATCTGCTCACCGGCGACCGCAAGACCGCCCGCGAATATTACGAGAAGTCGATCGCCCTGCTGCCGGACGAGGCGGCCCTGAAGTCCGGTCCGCTCGCCGATTTCCAGCTTTTCATCGCCAAAGGCTGGGAGGTCAAGGCCTGCAAGGAAGAGGCAGCCTGGTTCCGCAAGCGCTTTGCCGAGAAGCAGGCCGAGACTCAGCCGCAATAGACCTCGCGCGCCATGCCGCGACGCCCAATGCCAGCCCGAGAGAGCGACCGCCGACGCCACCTTGAGCCGGACGGGGTATGCCCCATCAACCGCGGCGGGACGGGGCATTCGCCCCGTCCCGAATGTTTACTCGGAGGCCGGCCATTGGCGCGAGCCGGCAGGTCAGAAGAAAACGTTTCAGACGGGGCGAATGCCCCGTCCGGCAGTTTACCGGAACGTCTCTGTCCCGTCCGGCAGTTTGCCGGAACCTCTCTGCCCCGTCCGGCCTGTGAAAACGTTTCGGACGGGGCGGATGCCCCGTCCGGCAGTTTACTTGGGCCGGACGGGGTATACCCCATCAACCGCGGCGGGACGGGGCATTCGCCCCGTCCCGAATGTTTACTCGGAGGCCGGCCATCGGCGCGAGCCGGCAGGTAAGAAGAAAACGTTTCGGACGGGGCGGATGCCCCGTCCGGCAGTTTGACGGAACGTCTCTGCCCCGTCCGGCCTGTGGGCGCGGTGCTCGCGCGCGCCTAACCCGACCTACCGGGCTCGGTCCGCACAGCGGACCCTACGGCAAGGCGAAGCGCCGTAGGGTCCGCTGTGCGGACCAGCGGCCCCGCCGCCGGTGCAGTGGCGGGGCTTGTGCTCGAGGCCGCCGCCTGGGACCGGAGCCTGGGAGCCGGCGGGCCAGCGCATCGACCGGGGCCTGACCTCACTCACTCGCCTTGTTATCGCGGCCCGCCTGCTCCAGTTTGCGTTCGTCGTTCGGGCTGAGGATTGGCCGGTCGATGCTGAGGGTGACCTTCTCGAGCGTGCCGGTGAAGGCGAAAGGCGGCTGGTAGTCGGCGTCGTCCACCCCGGTCAGGGTGTCTGAGCCGACGTCCAGGCTCTCGTCCCATTGCAGGATCAGCGGCAGGGTGCGCTCCATGCGCTTGCGGGCGACCTCCTTGCCGTCTACCTTCAGCACCCCGGTACCGCCGCGCCCGATCCCGGACAGATTGTTGAACGCCAGGGTGCCGATCCCCAGGCCCTCATAGCGGAAGTCGAACTCGAGCGTGTGGCGGCCGGGCGTCAGGGGCTTGGGACCCTCCCAGCGCACGCGCTTGAGGTCCGCCAGGTTCCAGGTGAAGACCGGCTTGCCGCGGGCGAGATAGAAGCCATAGCCGCCGAAGCGCCCGCCCTGGGTGATGATCATGCCCTCGGCCCCACCCTTGGGGACCTGGACCTGGGCCTTGATGCGGTAGGAGGCGTTGAGGAGGCTCGGGGCATCCCCGTTGGGCGTGCCGGTGAGCGGCTGGGTCCAGGTGAAGACCCGGCGGCCGGCGGTGATGCTGGGGCGCGGGGCGACCAGCCGGGTCGCCACGCTGGCATCGAGCGGCAACACCTGATACTTGGTCGCCTCGACCCAGAAGAGGTCCTGCAATTCCTTGAGCTTGTCCGGGTACTTGGCGGCGACGTCGCTGGACTGGGTCCAGTCCGTGGCGAGTTCATAGAGTTCCCAGGGGTAGCCGGTCGGGTCCTGACTCACCGCGGAGAAGGTGTTCCAGGGCGGGCGCATCACCTTGGTGCTCGCGATCCAGCCGTCGTGGTAGAGGGCGTGGTCACCCATCATCTCGAAATACTGGGTGCGGTGGGTCGAGGGTGCCTTGGCATTCGCCGCATCGAAGCTGTAGTTCATGCTCACCCCCTCGAGCGGGCTCTGGGCGATGCCGTCGACGCGCTCCGGTGCGCGGATGCCGGCCGCCTCCAGGATGGTCGGCACGATGTCGATGATGTGGTGAAACTGATCGCGGACCCCGCCCTTATCCTTGATCACCCGGGGCCACGCAATCGCCATGCCCTGCTTGACGCCGCCGAAGTGGGAGGCGACCTGCTTGGTCCAGGAAAAGGGGGTGGAGAAGGCCCAGGACCAGGGGGCCGCCATGTGATTGTAGGTCCGGTCGGAACCCCAGGCGTCATAGAAGCGCTTGAGCTGGTCCGCGACCGGCACCTCCATCCCGTTGAACATGGCCACCTCATTGGGGGTGCCGATCAGAGTACCCTCGGCGCTGCCGCCATTGTCGCCGCTGATGTAGATGATCAGGGTGTTGTCGAGCTTACCCAGGTCCTCGACGGCCTGGATCACGCGCCCGATCTCGTGGTCCGTATAGGCGACATAGGCGGCGAAGACGTCCACCTGGCGGATGAACATGCGCTGTTCGTCGGGCGTCAGACTGTCCCAGTCCTTCAGGAGATCGGTCGGCCAGGGCGTCAGTTGGGCGTCCTGCGGGATGACGCCCAGTCGCTTCTGGTTCGCGAAGATGCGCTCGCGCAGCCGGTTCCAGCCCTGGTCGAACAGGTGCATGTCGCTGATCTTCTTGATCCACTCAGGCGTGGGGTGATGCGGGGCATGGACCCCGCCGGGGGCGTACTTGATGAAGAACGGCTGCGTGGGCGAAAGCGTCGTGATGCGATTCATATAGGCAATGGCGTCGTCGGCCATGGCCGTGGTCAGGTTCCAGCCGGGCTTGCCGAGGAAGGGATAAATCTGAGTGGTATTGCGGAACAGGTTGGGCTGCCACTGATTGGTGTCGCCGCCGATGAAGCCATAGAAATACTCAAAGCCCATGCCGATCGGCCACTGATCGAAGGGCCCGTCCTGGCTCGCCTGAAAGGCCGGGACATTGTGGTCCTTGCCGAACCAGGCGGTGCGGTAGCCATGGTCCTTCAGGACGCGCCCGATGGTCGCCTTGTCGCGCGTGATGATGCTGTTGTAGCCCGGAAAGCCGGTGGATTGCTCGGCGATCACCCCGAACCCGACCGAGTGGTGATTGCGCCCGGTCAGCAGCGCGGCCCGGGTCGGTGAGCAGAGCGCGGTGGAATGGAAATTGGTATAGCGCAGGCCGGCGGCGGCCACCCGGTCGAGGTTCGGGGTCGGGATCACCCCGCCGAAGGTGGCGGGGGTCCCGTAGCCGGTATCGTCCGTGATGATGAGCAGCACATTGGGCGCCGTCGCCGGCGGTTCCACGCGCGCCGGCCAATAGGGCTTGGACTGCGCGGCATTGCGCGCGATGGTGCCGCCGAAGGCCGGCGGCGGCGGCGGGAGTTGCGCGCCGTCGATGGTCATGGTCGCGCCCGGGGAACCCGGTACCCCTGTCACCTGCCCGTGCGGGGTCCCGGCCGGCGCGGCCGTCTCGGTGTCGCCCATGACCGTCAAGTGCCGGCCGACCGCGAGCCGCTCCCCGACGAGCAGGTTGCGCCCCTTGAGCTCGGCCACGCTGACCCCGAAACGCTCGGCGATCCCCCCCAGTTCATCCCCCGCGACCACCACATAGATGGCCGTGCCGGGGTCGAAGCGCCCCTGCGCCTGGGGGCGCGGCCCCAGGTCCGCGGCCCGGGCGCCGGCCAGGGCGCAGCAGAGCAACAGGGCCAGCGCCCAGGGCGCGGGCCGCACCGGGCCGGGGTTCGGGACTCGCTCACTCATTCGTCATCTCCGTCATCATTGGTTTATACGGAACGGTTGTTGGTTTTCAATGCATTCAGCGTCGTTGTCGTTGTCGTTGTCGTTGTCGTAATCGTATTCGAGGCTTTCGAAGCACACCGGATTCTCTGACACCCGGAATTACATCGCTTCTCCGATTACGACTACGATTACGACAACGACAACGACAACGACGGCGACGATTCTGTTCGTGCTTACTTGTTCTTGACTCGTTACCAGGTACAAAACACGACCCTGGCGCGGTCCATTTCAGCGGCGGCGCGGGTTTCGGTGGACTGCGCTAAGCTTGTCCACCCTACGATGCCACGGGGTCGGAATGATGACCAAGGCCGCGCCCGGGGTCAGCCGCCGCCCACTGCGCCCGCCGGGTGGCCATGCCTAGGGCCTGGATGTTGCCACTTTCGCCGCCGCAGGTCACCGTGAGAATACAGCCGCCGGCGACCGGGGGCGCGGCCAGACGATAACCCCCGGTGCGGGCATCCGGCCGGGCGGCGGGGCCCGCGGCCTGCCCGGCCCTTGCTGGCGCCCGCCGTCGCTGGTACCGTCCCGCCAACGCGACCATCCGGCGCGACCGTCCGGCGGCTGAGCACATCCCATTGAGGCGCGGCCCAGCCCCGCGCCACCGTCCTCCGGAACCAGGACCATGACCGACGACATCCCCACCGAACGGCCCGGCGCCTTGACCGCGGCACTCCTGCGCGCGCTGCTGGATGAGGTTCCGGCCCTGGTCGGCATCCTGGCGCCGGACGGTACCCTGATCGAGCTGAACCGCCCGGCGCTCGCGTGCGCGGCCCCCGCCCTGGGCGCGGCGCTCGGCAAGCCGCTGTGGGAGGCCGCCGGGTGGGACGATGCGCCGCAGACCCGCGCGCGCCTGCGTGAGGCGGTCTCACTGGCCGCCGGGGGCGCCCCCCAACGCCTGGAGTTGGCGGTGCAGACGCCAGGCGGCACCGGCTGGCTGGACCTGCGGATCGGCCCCCTGTGCGACACGGCCGGGCGGCTGACGCACCTGAGCCTCACGGGCCTCGACCTCACCGAGCGCCGCACCGCCGAAGCGCGGCTGAGCGCGGGCGCGCCGCCCCAGCCTGAGCGCACCTGCGCCGATGACGAACCCAGCGCCAGCCGGGGGCGGCTGGCGGACTTCGCCGCGGCCACCTTCGAGGGGATCGTGATCAGCGAGGCGGGGCGCATCCTCGACTGCAATCCCCAGTTGGAGCGGATGCTGGACTACCCGCCCGGGTCGCTCGCCGGGCGCCTGATCGAGGACCTGGTCGCCCCCGAGCACCGCGAGCGGGTGATGGAGGCGGTGCAACTGCTGCACACCAGCCACCTGGAGCACGAAGTGCTGCGCCGTGACGGCTCGCGCATCGTCGTGGAGGTCCGCGGACTGCCCGACACCACGGGGGGCACCGGGCGACGCTTCACGGTCCTGCGCGACATTACCGAGCGCAAGCGGGCCGAGGAGGCCCTGCGCGCGGCCCATGACACCTTCTATCACCTGGTGCAAAACTCCCCCTTCGGGGTCTACACGGTGGACGCCGATTTCCGCCTGGCCCAGGTCAGCCACGGGGCACAGCAGGTGTTCGCGAACGTCCGCCCGCTCCTGGGGCGCGACTTCGCGCAGGTGCTGCGCTGCCTCTGGAGTGAGCCCTTCGCCACCGATGCCATCGCCCGCTTCCGGCACACCCTCGCGACCGGCGAGCCCTACCATTCACCGGGGACCGTCGCGCGGCGCCGCGACAACGAGGCCCTGGAGTCCTACGACTGGAAGACCGAGCGCATTACCTTGCCCGACGGCCGCCCGGGCGTGGTCTGCCACTTCTACGACCTGTCGGAGCGGCTGCACTACGAGGAGGCGTTGCGCGACGCTGACCGGCGCAAGGACGAGCTCCTGGCGACCCTGGCCCATGAACTGCGCAATCCGCTGGCCCCGATCCGCACCGGGCTGGAAGTGCTCCAGCTCGCCGGCGCCGATCCGGCGACGGCCGCGCCGGTCATCGCCATGATGAAGCGCCAGCTCCATCACCTGGTGCGGCTGGTCGACGACCTGCTGGACATCGCGCGCATCACCCACGGCAAGATCGCCCTGCGCAAGGAACCTGTCGACCTGGCCGAGACCGTGGCCGCCGCGCTGGAGAGCGCCGGGCTGGGCGCCGCGGACGGCGGGCGACGCCTGACGACAAGCCTGCCGGACACGCCGCTGCTGGTGGAGGGGGACCCCGTGCGGCTCGCGCAGGTGATCGGCAACCTGCTCAGCAACGCGGTGAAGTTCACCCGGGAGGACGGGGAGATCCGGCTCTGCGTCGCGCGCGAATCCGGCCCGGACGCGGACTGGGCACGGATCTCGGTGCGCGACGACGGCGAGGGGATCGCGCCCGGGTTGACGGAGCGCATCTTCGACATGTTCTCGCAGGCCAATCCGCACCGCGGCGGCGGCCTGGGCATCGGACTCGCGCTGGCGCACCGCCTGGTGGAGTTGCACGGCGGCCGGATCGAGGCGCACAGCGCGGGCCCCGGCCAGGGCAGTGAGTTCATCGTCCGTCTGCCGCTGGCCGGCGCGGCGCACCTGGGGCCGTCGGCCGCGCTGCCGGCGGGCGGCGCGGCGCTCAGGGCACGGCGCGTCCTGGTCGTGGACGACAGTCGCGACAACGCCGACAGCACCGCCGTCCTGCTGAGCGCGCTGGGGGCCGCGGTGTGCGTCGCCTACGATGGCGCGGCGGCCCTCGCTGCCGCCGCCGCCGAGCGCCCGGACACGGTCCTTCTCGACCTCGGCATGCCCGGCCTGGACGGCTACGAGGTTGCGCGGCGCCTGCGTGCGCAATTCCCCGGCCCGCAACTCCAACTCGTCGCCCTGACCGGCTGGGGCGACGCCGACGACCGGCGACGCGTGCTGGCCGCCGGCTTCGACCAGCATCTGATCAAGCCGGCGAGCATCGAGAGCCTGAAGGCGATCCTCGACACACGGCCCAACGCGAGCGGATAACCTGGGATCGGGTTTTTCTCACGCCAAGACGCCAAGAACGCAAAGAAGAATCAGTGGCCCCTTCGCCTCCCTCTTCACATCACGGTGCAGCGATATGAAAAACGCGACGCTACCAATGACCGCGCTGTTGCTTTACGCCTCGACGGCGTCGGCGCAAACCGCGCACACCCTCTCGCCAGACGCGATCGAATTCGCCGGATCAATCCTCGGGGTATCCTCCGGCATCCCCTGTGGCGACGGGACCAAGACCTGGACCCAGTGGCAGCTCATCCCCCAGCAAGCGACCTCAGGGGCCTTGAGCACCGGTTTCGCCCCCACCTTGCCGACCTCGCCGTCAGCGTTGCCGGAGCGGTATCTCGAGGCCGCCGGACTGGATGGCGGGCAGGTCACGGTCTTCGGTTTGAGGCCCGAAGATACCTATAATAATATTGAATTCACGGGAATGGTGACCTGGAATGCAAAGGCCAGCCGCCAATTCCACAGCGCAACCGGACTGGCACCCTGGACGAGCAAGAACCCGCTCTTTCAACTACGGGTGCAAAAGGTCGCGGGCAAATGGCAGGTAAACGATGCCGCGCCCGCCTGGATCGCACGCGCACCAGCGGCCTGTACGGACCTGCAACAATTGGCGAAAGATGCCGACGCCGCTCGCCAGGCACGGGCTGCGGCCCAGTTGCGCGAGCAGCAGCGCCGCCATGAAGAGAACCTACGCAAATATCCGGTGCAGCCCCATACGCCGGACCCCTATTACCGTAGAGAGTGAGCGGCGCGGTTGTCGTTGTCGTTGTCGTTGTCGTAATCGGACAAGCAATGCGATTGAGCTGCGAGAGAATCCTGGGCGTTACGATTACCTCGATTACGATTACGATTACGACAACGGCGCCGAAGGCATTCCCTAAATCGATCTGTGTAACTTATTGGTGAACCCTTCCTCAGCCGACGGCGAGCAGCACGCCGGCCGCAAGGATGGTACCGACGATTGCGAAGCCGTAGAACCAGCGTTGCGCGCGAGGCCCGGTGTGAACACCCAGATCGTGCAGACTGTGCACCATGCGATGGCAGCCGTGGAACAGGAACAGCGCGATCACAATGAACAGGGCGCCCTTACCCAGCGGGTCCTGCGCAAAGGCCAGCACCAGCGTATAACTCATGGTCTGGGGCGGCAGCAGAAACCCGAGCGGCACCGCGAGGCCGGTAATGAAGATCAGTACCGGTCCGATCAGGGCAGACAGCACGCCACCGGCGCCGAACAGCGACCAGAAAATCGGTTCGTGGGAGCGTTTCATCGGGTCACCCACCACAGGGTTACGAGGATCAACAGCGACAGGCCGGCGGCCGCGGCAAGGCCGCCCCGGACGATCAGCCGGGGATCGAACGGGAGTTGGGGCGCCGTCTTGGGCATCACCGCAAACCAGGTGATACTGTGATAGGTTACGATCAGCAGCGCGACCAGATGAAAGCCGATGGACCATGGCGTGGCGAGCATCCCGCGCCAGGCGTCATAGGCCGCCGGGCCCAAGAGGAGGCAGGCGAGCCCCGCCAGCAGCACCAGAGCATAAGCGGTCAGAAAGACCGCGGAGCCCTCCCTGATCATGTAGAGCAGGAACCAGCTGTTTTTCGTCCACCACCAGGCCATGGGGCGGTGATAGGTCGTGAGGACCGGCTTGAAGCGGCTCATTGCTTTGCCCTCTTGGGCAGGAGAAATTTCAGGACGCCGAAGTAGTCCAGGGTGCTGTTGACCTTGTTCTGGTTGATCGCGTGGGCCGGGTCGACGCCCTTGGGGCACACCTGCGAGCAATAGCCCACCAGGGTGCAACTCCACACGCCCTCCTCGGCGTTCATCACCTCGCTGCGGGCCGTCCAGCCCTGGTCGCGGGAATCGACGTTGTAGCGATGCAGCAGGGCCAGCGCCGCCGGCCCGGTGAACTCCGGGGTAAGCCCGTATTGCGGACAGGCCGAGTAGCACAGCAGGCAGTTGATGCACTGCGAATACTGATAATACCGATCCATCTGCACGGGCGTCTGGCGATAGGCGCCGGCCGCGATCACCCTATGTTCCGCCGGAATCAGGTACGGCTTCACCGCCTCGAGATGGTCGAGAAAGCCGCTCTGATCGATGACCAAGTCGCGAATGATGGGAAAATGCGTGAGCGGCTCGACCCGGACCTTGCCCGGGAAGTAATCGCGCAGGAAGGTGTGGCAGGAGAGTTCCGGCACGCCATTCACCATCTTGCCGCAACTGCCGCAGACCGCCATCCGGCACGACCAGCGGAAGGTCAGGCTGCCGTCCAGGTGGTCCTTGATGTATTGCAGCCCTTGCAGCACCGACATGTCTTCGGTGAAGGGCACCTGATAGGTCCGATAGTAGGGTTCGGCGTCGGTCAGCGGATCGTAGCGCAGACATTCGATCGCGATGATTCTGGTGGCGTGATCAATGGGCATGGTGCGGCTCCGGACGGTGCGTCAGGTCAGGACGGCCTGCAGGCCGGCGCCGCCGTAGCTGCGGGTCTTGGGTTGCGAGCGGGTGATGGTCACCGGCGAGTAACTGATGGTCGGCGGTCCCTCACCGCCGTAGCCCGCGAGCGAATGGCGCAGGTAGCGCGCGTCGTCACGCGTGGCGTACTCATCGAGCCGGACATGGGCCCCGCGCGACTCCTGCCGATGGTAAGCGGAGTGCGCCAAGGCCTCGGCGACCTCCAACATAAACCCGAGTTCGATCGCCGACAGCCACTCCGTATTGAAGGTGCGGCTGTGGTCGTCGAGCCGGATACCGGCACGGTAGCGCCCGCGCAGTTCGGTAAGCCTGTCGCAGGTCGCACGCATCCCGTCGGCGCTTCGGAAAATTCCGACCCCCGCCTCCATGGTCTCGCCCAGCGCATCGCGCAGTGTCGCCACCCGCTCCCCGGCGTCGCGGCTCAATAGCGCGAGTAACGGCACCGCCGCGGCCTCGGCCTGGCGGTGAATGTCCGCCGAGCGGCCGTCAACTACGCCGCGCGCATAGGCAGCGGCACGCTCGCCGGCCACCCTGCCGAACACCAGGAGCTCCGAGAGTGAATTGGAGCCCAGCCGATTCGCGCCGTGGATACCGACGCTCGCGCATTCGCCCGCGGCGTACAACCCGGGCAAGTGGGTCTCGGTAAACCGGTTGGTGGTGATGCCGCCCATGGTGTGGTGGACCGAGGGCCGCACCGGGATCGGCTGCGTGACCGGATCGATGCCGACGAAGGTCTTGACCACCTCGGTGATCAGGGGTAATCGCTCATGGATCCGCTGGGCCCCAAGGGGGCGCAGATCGAGATGGACGGCGCGGCCCCGCGGCGTATCGATGGTGTTGCCATTTTGCTCCTCGTGCCAAAACGCCTGCGACAGTAGGTCGCGCGGCCCCAGTTCCATCGCCTTGGTGCGCGGCCAGGGGTCCGGCGGACCCAGGCCGTAGTCCTGCAGGTAACGATAGCCGTGCCGGTTGGTGAGGATCGCGCCCTCCCCGCGGCAGCCCTCGGTAATCAGGATGCCGGAGCCGAGCAGGGCCGTGGGGTGGTACTGCACGAATTCCATGTCGCGCAGCGGCACGCCCTGGCGGTAGGCCATGCCCATGCCCTCACCGGTGACGATCCCGGCATTGGTATTCTGACCGTAGAGGCGCGCGGCACCGCCGGTGCACAGGATCACCGCCTTGCACTCGAACAGGTACAGTGTGCCGGTCGCGATCTCGATAGCCAGCACCCCGCGCACCCGGCCGTCATCGACGATGAGGTCGGCGACGAAGAACTCGTCGAAACGCTGGATGCCGGAATACTTGATGGAGGTCTGGAACAGCGTATGCTGGATGTGAAAACCGGTCTTGTCCGCTGCGAACCAGGTGCGTTGCACCTTCATGCCGCCGAAGAAGCGGGCATTGATACGGCCGTCGTCCAGCCGGCTCCACGGACAACCCCAGTGCTCGAGCTGGATCATCTCCTCCGCGCAGTGCTCGACGAAATACTGCACCGCGTCCTGATCGCACAGCCAGTCGCCGCCCGAGACCGTATCATCGAAGTGGTTATCGATCGAATCGTCGTCGCGGATCACGCCGGCCGAGCCGCCCTCCGCCGCCACCGTGTGGCTGCGCATCGGCACCACCTTGGAGATCAGGGCCACGGACAACGCGGGGTCAGCCAGGTTGGCCGCAATCGCGGCCCGCAACCCGGCCCCGCCGCCGCCGACGACGACAATATCGCGCTTGATGACTTCCATCGTGGTTCCCGGCAGTCGTGTGTTGGGATCCCCCGGCGCACCACGGCGTTTGCGCGGGCAAGGCGATCATGGTCGAAATGACCGATGTCTCGATCATATCAGAACACGGCGCGCACCGGTGTCACAACGCGTCGGAACCGGCCCGGATCAAAGATCCTGTTCGAGCAACTGCCCGTTCGCCTTGAGCCAGTCCTTCGCCTGATCCATCCGCACCACCGCCGCCCGCACAGTGGTGACCGATACCGACATAGTCCACCACGAAGCCCTTGCCCTTGGCGATCCCCGCCACCCGGTTCACCCGGGCGATGGCCTGCAAGAGGTTGTGCGCACGGATCACCTGATCCAGATACAGGACCTGCTCGATCGGCGCATCGAACCCGGTCAAGAGCATATGGTTGACCACCAGGATGCCGACATCACCCGTGATCCGATCGTCTTTGCGGCCAGACTGCCCGGCGACGACCGCATCAAATGGCAACTTGAAGCTCGCGATCAGCCGCTTATGCTCGGCCGGATTCGCATAGCGCTCCAGGTGCGGCTTCTTGTCGTTGAGTTGCCCGCCGGAGATCACCACGCCGACCTCAAGCCGACGCAGCCGCTCCAGGTCCAGACTGGTCGGATTGGACTGCTCCAACCGCGCGACGGCCGCCGCCAGTGCCGCGCACAGGCAGGTCCGATAGCGTACGGCCGCCTCGCGGGAGGTCGCCACCACCTGCGCCTTATAGCCGTTCGGAAAGACCTGCGTGAGATAATGATCGATCATATCGGCCGCCTTGGCGGCGATGATCGGCTCCGCCTCAAGATAGGCAAGCCTGGAGCCATAGCCCAACACCTGCATTCGTTCGGTGATCTTGAAATCGCTGAACAGGTCCTCGAACGCCTGATCCATGGCCTGCTGGTCAGGCACCTCCGCATTGCCGGCGCGCCCCTCGTAGACGATCTCGAGCGTCACGCCGTCCTCGATGGCCTGCCGCATGCTGTACTTGTCGATATAATCGCCGAAGACCCGGGTCGTCTTGTCGATGGGGGTGCCGGTGTAGCCGATCCGTGCGGCATTGGGGATGGCGCGGTCCAGATTGGCGCCGAGCAGGCTGTACTGGGAGCGGTGGGCCTCGTCCGTCATCACCAGGATGTGCGGGCTCGCATTCAGTTCAGGGAAGGACTCCTGCAACTCCTCATCCCGGAACTTGTGGATCATCGCCATCACCAGATCCGATGAGTCCGTGAGCAACAGGTCCTTCAGGCGGCCGATGCTGTCTGCCACCTTCACCGTGAAACCGATCGCCTGGCTGGTGGCGGTGAGCTGTTCTTCCAGTTGGGTGCGGTCGGTGACGAAGACGATCTTCCACTGTTGCAGGGCAGGATGCCGGTGCATCTCACGCACCATGAACATCATGGTCAGTGACTTGCCCGAGCCCTGGGTGTGCCAGATCACCCCGCTGCGCTGGCGCGGTGTCAGGCCCGCCAGGAGCCGCTTCACCGCCAGCTTCACCGCGCGGAACTGCTGATAGCGGCCGACGATCTTGATCGTCTTGCCGTCGGCGGTGGTGGAGAACAGGGTGAAGGTCCGGATCAGGTCCAGCAGGTTGCACTGATCCAACATGCCGGCGACCAGGCGCTGCTGATCGTTGGGCGAACTGGCACCATGGGTCAGGTCGTCCAGGGTGCGCGGATAGGGGTCCGCCCAGCGGTAGAAGTGTTTCTCACTGTGGGTGGTGATGGTGCCGAACTTGGCCTGATCGCGGCAGGTCACCACCGTGAATTGATTGAACCAGAAGAGCGGGGCACTGCCCTCACCCTGGTCGCCACGCTGCTCGCTGTAGCGCAGCAACTGCTCGATCGCCTCCGGGATCGGCTCCCTGACCTTGGGCGACTTGCACTCGATCACCACCACCGGCAGGCCGTTGATGAACAGCACGATGTCGGGGATGATGTAATACTCGGTGCCGAGGATCCGCACCTTGAATTGGCAAACCGCAATGAAACGGTTGTTTACCTTGGGGTCCGGGCCATCGAAGTCGATGAAGTGCACCGTCGGGCTCTTCTCCCCGGTCTGACGGTTCTCGCCGACACTGGTGTTGCCCAGCAGCAGGTCGTGGACGTGCCGGTTGTTCGCCAGCAGGTCCTTGCCGGAGAAGCCGGTGATCTGCTTCACCACCTCGTCCACCTGGTCTGGTTCCAGCCAAGGGTTGATCCGGACCAGTTGCTCACGCAGCACCGGTTCCAGCACCACCTCCGCGAAGGACCCGCGGAAACTCTGCGCCGGGGTCTGACCTTGACCCAGGTCGAGGACATCCCAACCGAGCCCGGCGAGTTGATCGAGCAACGGCTTCTCGACGTGGTTGCGCTCGTCGAGTTTGATGTGGGCGGGGGTCTTGTCCTGGTAGGGCATGATCGCTTCCGTTTAGCTCACTGTTTGGAACTTGCCCTGGTCCCATTGGGATAGACGCTCCAGCGCCAGCCGGATAAGGCGTTCGTCGAACAACTTCAGCTTGCGTGGACCAGCCTCAGGGCCGCCGCTCGGCCAGTGTTTCAATCCGTCCAGTATGCCCTCGACAGTCGCCGGGCAGCCTTCCCGATCGATCAGCCAATCCGTTGTCGCCAGAAGCTCCAACCCCAAGGGGGTTTCAAATCCGTCGATCAACGCGGTGGTCTCATGGAAGGCAGCGCGGTAGGGCTTTGCCTCAGGACCATCGAGGTAAACCTTGATATAGTCCTTTTTGGTGTCCTCGAACCAGATGACATCCAGGGGGCCGGCGTCCGCCAGGCGCTTATGGCAGTGCAGGTAGCTTCCGTCCAGAGCGTTGATCAGGTGATGGAGTCGGTGGGCATAGGGACCGTATTTGTCCGCTTCAAAACGAAGGTCCAGCGGATCGTCGAGCGCGTAGATCTCGATATTGCGCTCCAGGAACCACGCCATCTTCTGTATCTCGAGCAGCGAGCATTCAATCCCCAGTATCCAATAACGCCGCACCAGTTCAGCGATCAAGGCGCGTGCCGGCGTGAGCTTTT
>Ga0247839_1003812_pt1 | contig 20216 bp, 17 predicted proteins | sample LaCruzMarch2015__6_FD_192405 | JGI IMG/M metagenome (GOLD analysis project Ga0247839, IMG submission 192405) | Freshwater microbial communities from meromictic Lake La Cruz, Castile-La Mancha, Spain - LaCruzMarch2015_16m | ecosystem: Environmental > Aquatic > Freshwater > Lake | place: Spain... | reverse complement strand
GGAGCAGCCTCTACCGTCAATGAAGTCGGGGCGACACGATTCGAACGTGCGACCTCTACGTCCCGAACGTAGCGCTCTAGCCAGGCTGAGCTACGCCCCGATGGGTACGACCGAAAGGAAACCGACGGTCGTACGTGGGAAGATTTCAGAATACCTGCCCAGGCCTTGCAGGACAACGCCGCCGCCGAACTGGCCACGAAAACCAAGAAACAGCGGGAGGTTTTCAAGGATAAAAGCCCACGCGCACGGCATCATTCCGCCAGCGACACGCAGACCAATTCACGGTCGTTTCGCACGAAAATGCATTGATTGGCAAATGCCGGATGGCTCCAGACCACCTCCCGGCCGAAGCACTCATTGGTGGGGGCCACAAGGTGCGCGCGGCCCAACTCCTCGTAGGCCGTCGGCGTGAGTCGGGCCAGGATGAGATCGCCCGTCTCGCTGAAGAGCCAGGTGCGGTCGTCCCCGACGGCATCCCCCTGCCGGACAAGAAACGCCGTGCCGTGCCTTCCCCTGCGGTCGCCCAGCGTCGGTACGCCCGTCTCCCAGAGCCGTCTGCCCGTGGCGAGATCGACCGCGGTCAGGAAGCCCGTCTCGCAGTCGCAGCCGTAAAGCGTTTCGTCCTTGATGAACGGCGTGCTGTTGGCACAGTAGACAGCCGACTTCGGATCGCCCCGCCACGCGATGCTCGCGCCGGGCTTGTCCGCGGCGAGCGTGTAGAGCGCCCCCACACGGCCGATGCCGCTGGCGAAGAGCACCTGCCCCTGCGTTGTGGCCGCCACACGCGGCGCCATGATCGACATACCGTAGGCAGGCTTGAGCGGCTGCGACCAGAGCACCGTGCCCGTCGCCGGATCGAGCGCGTTGAGCTTGTCGGCATCCCAGATCACGAGCTGCCGCACCCCCGCCGATTCGATGATCGACGGCGGACAGTAGCCCGACTCGCTCGCCGAGAGGGCCCGCCAGAGTTCGCGGCCCGTGTCTTTGTCGAAGGCCACGGCCACGCTTCCCTCGCCGCCCACGAGGCAGACAAGCCGGTTGCCATCCACGAGGGGATGACCGCAGAAGCCCCAGAGCGGGGTCGGTGCGGCATAGTCGGACTTCAAATCCTTCGACCAGATCACCCGGCCTGTGGCTGCGTCGAGGCAGAAGAGATTCCCTTCGGCGCCGAGCGAGTAGACCTTGCCATCGGCCACGGTCGGCGTGCACCGCGGCCCCGAGGCATACGAGATTGCATAGGGGCAGTCGTAGTCGTGCTTCCAGATGAGCTTGCCGCTTGCCGCATCGAGGCAGAGCACCCGTTCACGGCCGGCAATCGCGTTCCTTTCGTTCGGCGCATTGGCGACCTCACCCTCGCGGTGTTCGTAGTCCATGAGATAGACACGGCCAGCGGCGACGGCCGGCCCGGAGTAGCCTCCTTTCACCTCCACCCGCCACTTCGCAGGGAGGCCCATTGCGGGAATCTTTCTGACGATGCCCGGCTCCCGCCAGACGCCATCCCGCCGGGGCCCCATCCACTGCGGCCAGTCATCACCGCGGGCGGCTGGAGTGAAGACCACCACAAACAGGGCGAGGACCACCACCGGGAGATGGGTGGCAAAGAGGGCAGGGCGGTGGGGCTGGAAGTTCTTCGTCCAGATCTGCATCCAGATCGGCGTCCAGGTCTGCATCCGGTCCGTCATCGAGGTCTTCATGATGAGTCGCGATCGTGAGCGGGAGTTTTGGCGGGTTCAAAAAGCGGCTGCAAGCCGGTGCGGTTAAGTCATATGGAAAATCGTACAGCGTCGACTTGCCGGCAGCCAGCGTGAGCCTGCGGGACGGCGGGATGCGGCGGCCGGGGTTTCCACGGCTGCGTCAACTCACGGACAGAGTGAAACACCTGCCGCCACGATGGGGTAGAAGCGTTGCATGCTGTGTGCTCGGCCGTGTGCTCGGCATTGATCCCGATTCGGGCGATCGCTATCGTCCCGCCCCACTCCCGGAGACGAATCAATGGCAAACTCCCACGCAAACACGCCTGTCCACCCCGGCCGTTCGCTCGCCCGTCGGCTCATCGCTGGAACACTGCTCGCGGCGGCCACGGGCATGTCCTGCCCCGCGTCCACGCAGGCACAAGCACCCCCCGCGCAGGAGAATCTGTCACACCCCGCCCTTGCCCGCTGCCCACGGCATACCGCAACGAAACACGGGCGGCAGGGCGACCCGGTCAACGTCGCCTTTGTCGGGACTGAAGAGGAACTGCATCGTGCGTTGGCAGCGGCGGGGTGGTACGCGGCCGATCCAATCACCATGCAGACCTCATTCCGGATCGCCGCCGATGTGGTGCTTCGAAAGCCCTATGAGCATGCCCCGGTGAGCCCCCTCTATCTTTGGGATCGCCCGCAGGACGCGGCGTTTGAGCAACCCGTCGGAGACAGCCCCAAGCAACGCCACCATGTCCGCTTCTGGCGTTCCGCGGAAGTCGACCACCATGGAGAACCGCTCTGGCTCGGAGCAGCAACCTATGACGAGCGAGTGGAGATCAGCCGCACCACCGGCGGCGTGACCCACAAGATCAGCGCCGACATCGACAAGGAAAGAAACAAGGTCGTCTCCGATGCCCACACCTCGGGGGCGTTGACGGGCTTCTACTGGATCGACCAGTTCCATTCCGACAGGCACGGCCACAACGGCGGCGGCGATCCCTATTTTACCGACGGACGATTGGCTGTCGGGGTCATCGACGTCAGGCGGTAGCTGACCGGCTGGAGGAAAGTTCCACGCCTACGTCGATGCCGTCCGGACGCCAGTCGATGATCTCCATCTCGGCGGTGCGGCGGCCGCGGAACTCGTTGATCTTCGGCTTGAAGGCGACATGAAACGGTTGCCCCGGCACAGGGAGATGCGAAAGCCACTCGGCTCCTCCGAAGGCCACGCCACGGACCTTCGCCCCATGCTGCGTGAGGTTCATGGAGATGTGTCTGTCCCCAGCGCCGATCGTTCGCGGCGGCTCGACGAGCCGCACGCCCGATGCACAGAGGATCGGACGTCGGTTGCCCTGGCCAAACGGCGAGAGTCGCTCAAGCTGCTGGACCGTGTCGAGCGTGAGTCCGGCGAGCGTTGTCTCACCATCGAGCGTGATCTGCGGCAGCCGCAGGTGCACCGGCATGCGTTCGGCGACCGCCGCCAGAAATGCCGCGCGAAAGGCCTCGATCCTGCCGTCCTCGATCCGCAGACCGGCCGCCGCCGCATGCCCCCCGCAGGTGAGCAGATGCTCGCGGCAGGCCATCAGCGGCTCGTGCACGTCGAACCCCGGAACGCTCCGCACGCTGCCGATGGCGGGCCGGCCCTGGTGTTCGTCGCGTGAGATCATCACGATTGGCCGATGCCACCGCTCCGCCAGTCGCCCCGCCACGATCCCGATCACGCCGGCATGCCAGCCACGATCGGCCAGCACCAGGGCCGAGTCGGCCTCGGGATCGAACTGCTCCTTCGCCTGCTTGGTCGCCGCCAGCTGGATGCTCCGCTCCTCCGTCTCGCGGCGGCTGTTGAGCTCGTGGACGTAGTCGGCCAACTGGATGGCTCGCGCCGTGTCGGTCGTCGTCAGGAGTTCGATGCCGCAGGCCGCCTGGCCCAGACGGCCTGCGGCGTTGAGCCGGGGCGCCAGCCGAAAGGCGACGTCTTCGCTGTCGAGCTGCGACTTTTCGTGCAGCTTCGCCAGCTCGAGCAGTCGGGCAATGCCCGGCCCGCCCCGCTTCCGTAGGCACTCGAGTCCATGCTTGACGTAGATCCGATTCTCATCGAGCAGCGGCACGACGTCGGCCACCGTGCCCAGCGCCGCGTATCCGATCGACCTGAGCAGCATCTCCCGCAGCCGGGGCGTGACCTGCTTTGCACCGCACGCTCTCGTGGCGATGGCCCACGCCAGCTTGAAGGCCACGCCCGCGCCGCAGAGTTCACCGAAGGGATAATCGCCCCCCGGCAGCCGCGGGTGCACGAGCACATCGGCTTCGGGGAGCGTCTCGGCAAAGCTGTGGTGGTCGGTGATGATCAGTTCGAGGCCCAGCTCACGGGCCCGCACCGCCTCGGGCACGCTGGCGATGCCGCAGTCGACCGTGACCACGACCTGGGCTCCACGGCCTGCGAGTGTCTCGAGTGCCTCGGCGTTGAGACCGTAGCCCTCCTCGAACCGGTCGGGAACGTACCAGCTGACGCGGGCGTCGATCGCCTCCAGGCAACCCATCAAGATCGCAGTCGCGCACATGCCGTCGGCGTCGTAGTCGCCGTAGATCACAATCGGCCGGCCGTCCCGCGCGGCCGCCAGCAGACGGTCGGCTGCGGCTGGGATGCCCGGGAGCAGGTCGGGGTCGCGGAGGTCGGCCATCGTGCCGCCGAGAAACGATCGTACCGACGGAGAATCGGTCAGTCCGCGTGCCGCCAGCAATCTCGCGGCGATTGCGGAGACCCCGGCTGACCGCTCGATCGATTCCACCAAGGCCCTATCATGCGGAAGAATCCGCCAGCACTTCGGCACGGCTCGACTCCCTTCGGAAAATGTCCTGGCGGAGTATACGGGAAACCGGGGGCGGGCTGCCGTGGCCGCAGCACGCTCATTTGTGATCCCGGCAGGCGGGGTCGGAAAGGGCGTGTATAGTGTGGGCCCGCGCGTGCGGAGAGGCCCTGGAGAATCTCTCATGTCGATCGCCGATATCGTCCTGCCGAAGATGCCCGTCAAGCCGAAGCGAGACACCGTTTCGAAAGATAAGGTGCTCTGCGAATACTGCACGGCGCAGTGCTGCCGCTATTTTGCGCTGCCGCTGGAAACGCCGACCACGCGGGAGGAGTTTGAATACATCCGCTGGTTCCTCCTCCACGACCACGCCTCCGTCTTTACCGAGGATGGCGATTGGTATGTCTGCGTGCACACCGTCTGCAAGCATCTGCAGGATGATCACCGCTGCGGCATCTACGAGACCCGCCCACAGATCTGCCGGGAATACACGACCAAGGACTGTGAATACGAAGACGACTGGGTCTACGACCAGTATTTCGAGACGGCCGAACAGGTCGTGGAATACATGGACGCGGTGCTCGGCCCGGGCGGCATGGAAGTCGGCGACGGCCGCAAGAAGAAGAACCGCAGCAAGTCGATCCGCAGCCAGAAGCCCGCGATTTTGCCTTTGCTTTCGTAGAGGGACCCGAGCGGTGTCGGCTCTAGCGTCGGCTTTGGGAGGCCGCATGATCTTGTTGCCGGTGCGCCTGCGGTCGGTGTCCGTCGCCGCTGACGTTTTCCCCATTTCTTGATCCGTCCAGCATGTCCGGCATGTTCGGTTCGTCAACCGTGGCATCATCAGAAGGGAGGGTCTCGCGAAGGTAAAGAAGCAGTTCACGGAAGAGCAGATCGCGTTCGCGTGGATTGCCGATCAAATCGTAAAGGCTAGATCCGGAATCCTAGGGCAATTCGGTTGGTCAAGATCCGTTGGAAATTGTTTGCGGACCTCGAAACTGTTTTTCGGGGCTAAGTCTCGACGCAAGTAAGTGACCTCAAATACCTCTGGGAAGCGGATTGTCTCCCCTTCGGGACGCGATATCAGGATTGTTCCATCCTTGCTCCTTCCCGAGGGAAGCCCCTTGGGGATGATCGCGTCATTGTAGTTATTCCCGTGGATATGGATCGGCACGTGGGTCGTGGCAATCTTGGCAAGCGCTTTTGCCCGGTAGAGATCGAATGGCCAGTGCACCTCAAGCACGATCTGGCTGAATTTGCGAAGAGTCTCCGGGCACGCAGCGGTGATCCAGTCGAATTCCGAACCCTCGATGTCCATCTTGAGGAAGGCGTTTGACACGCCATCGAGGATCTCAGTCAGGTCTGACTCATCGGGTCGGGGAAAGGCGGCAATATTCTTGCGAACCCATTCCAAGGGCAGATTGGTCAGGGGGAACGACTTGATCGTGCCGTCGAAGGCAAGTCCCTGCAAGCCAGGATGGTTGGTGAGAAAGGCTTCCTCAAAGCGAATATCGTCAGCCACGCCGCAGGAGATGAGTCTGTCGTACTTCAGGCCGGGGTAGATGACGTAGCCACCGTCGGCGTTTGGACCGACACGTTGGAGCGAGTTACCAGTTTCTACCACGCGGAGGGCCTGAAGGTTAAAGGCCCAGGCTTCGCCGGGACGGAAGTGGTTCCAATGGGTCCGCCTGTGGATGAGTGAGATTTCCTTGGTCTCGCCACCGTGGTAGGTGCGCAGCGGTATGGCGGCATAGCTTCTGAGGGGAGAGTGCTTCGCGCAAAGGCCGCGGCTGCGCGCTACGTTCCGCATGTCGGGTAAATTCTGGTCATCACGCTCCTGTTCGGCGTGGTTCGTTATGATGATGTAACGGTAGGACTTGTTCGTGAGGTGGTCTAGAAGGCGGTATATGTCGGCTGTTCGCAAGTGCTGTAGAACATCTTTCAGGATATACACTTCGCTATCCCGTACCGAACCAGGGTTCGCGACGACATCCTTGTGCTGGAAGCAGTAACTCGGATATCGTTTCCGGTTCTCGCTGATCACGGCCGGGACACAATCGATACCCAGGTAGTCAATGGGTCCCAATTGGTCGTAAATGAGATGGCTCGACTGCCAATCGCCGCATCCCAGATCGGTTACCTGAGTTACGCCGGTGTTTCGGAGAAACTCGGTGAGGAAGCGATTGTAATCCTTGGTGGTGTTCACGGAGCTGCCTAGTCCGGAGCCCCCGCCCCAGAGATCATGCTGGTAAACAGCCTGAAATTCCTGGGAGTAATCGAAGCGAATCCGGCGTTGGTAGGATTGCGGCACGCGTTGCCATAAGCGTCGTGCAGGGTTGAGATAGAGGTTCTCAACAACATTCCGGATAGCGTGACGGGATCTTGCGACGAGTCGGCTGCCTAAGGTCGGAGGGGCCGCGTCGGGACTGGGCACATAGCCTAGTTGCCAATAGTGGGTAAAGATGCGCCTGCCGGATGTATCAATGACGATACTTCCGCCCAGGCCGGTCTGGCTCATGTTCACCTCCTCATAGCAAATGGAGTTGGGAGGTTGATGAATGCGCACCAGGGTGTCGAGGGTTTTACAAAAATGATGGTAGCTGTTCTCGATTAAGGCCGGAGCCGTGTGGTAGCAGTGGCGCAAGGCATCATGAATGAGTGGAGAGCCAGGGTAACACCCCAGAATCCCATTAAAGATGCCGTTCACGGAGTCGAAACAGCGTACGAGTACGGTCGAATGTGTTCCGACGATCTCGTCGATGGGGATGGCAGGGAGGACGTCGGAATCAAGAAAGAGGCCGCCCCGCAGGTAGAGAAAGTAGTAGCGAAATAAGTCGGCCTTATGTTCCCCTCGTTCAAAGGAGGCGAAGACCTCCCGAAGTTTGGGAAACTCAGCCGAGGGATGCTGGGCAAAAAAAGCAAGTATGTCGGCGTCAGTAAAGTGGCAGTAGTTCCAGCCTGGGGCCTTGGCGCAAATGATCTTGCGAAGGTAATCCGGAGCGGGTTGGGGCGAGGTCTGGAGGAGAATTCGCGGGATCTGCATATTGTGGGGCGTTGGGTGCTACTTTGAAGCTTCCATGTTGTGGCGGGTGCTTTGGTCGGGCACCGGAAAGGCTAATGGTTGAAAGAGTCTACTCTAGAGGCCGTGGGCCGTGACAGGGACCGCATGAAGGTGGAGTGGGTGATTCTCGAACGCCGACTGAAACATCGACTGGCCACGTTCGCGAAGCCGGGTGCCTGCCCGGCCTCCATGAATGGCGGCAAGTTTTAAGTTAGAGTTGCGCCCTCGTGGTTTCCTCCCTTGGTTTCCTCCCTTGGTTTCCTCCCTTGGTTTCCTCCGCCGACAGATTCTTTCTCTGGAAGTGGTGCCGTTGAAGGGAGGCAGGTCATCCCCCGACGTCCCATACGTTCTCAAGCAACCTCGTCACATGACGCCATCACGTCACTCTCCAGCGACCGCGGGAACAGTGAGTGTTGTCGTTGCCAGCGATCGTGGCTTCGCTATGCCGTTGGCAGTCACGATTTGTTCCGTGCTACGGACGCTCGGTCCGGGGGTGGGGCTCAATCTCCATGTCATCGATGTTGGGATCGGTGCGGCCGGCCGGGCAAGTCTGCTTGAGTCTTGGCGTGACGAACGACTCGCGATCCACTGGCATTCCGTAGATCGTCTCGCTCTCAAAAACCTGCCTGTCTCCGGCCACCTTACGCCCACAGCCTATGCGAGGCTCTTCGCGCCGCGCCTGCTCCCGGCGGAACTGTCCAGGGTGATCTACCTCGACTCCGACCTGCTGGTACTCGAAGACTTGGCGGCACTCTGGGCCGAGCCGATGGCTGACGCGGCTTGCCTCGCCGTGCCCGATGTGGGGTGCCCTTGGGTCGATTGTGCTGCCACGCTTCCGAACTATGCCCGTTGCCGCCAATACCTGAGCGTTCACCCCGCGATTCCCAACTACCGCGACATGGGCATGTCGCCGACTGCGCCGTATTTCAACAGCGGGGTTATGGTCATGGATCTGGAGCGGTGGCGGGCCGCCGACATCACGCAGGGTGCCTTGGATATTCTCAGTCGAAACCGCCAGCATGTCCTCTGGGCTGATCAATATGCTCTCAACGTGGTTCTCTATCAGCGCTGGCGTCCGCTGGCGCTGTCATGGAACCAGGGATCGCACATCTACAAATATCCTACCTGGCAGGACAGTCCGTTCGATCTGACGTCGCTGTCCGCCTGCCGCTTTGAGCCGCGGATTGTGCACTTCACGTCCGAGGCGAAGCCGTGGCTCTATGGTAACTCCCACCCTTATCGTTCGCTGTTCTTCGCAGTGCTCGACGAGACCGCGTGGCGGGGATGGCGACCGCGAACGCCAGCCCATCGCCGCCTGCGAGAGGCAGCTGGGGCACTCTACCGTAGCCTCACCCTCAGCCGTTGAGTCCCGCCACTACGCCCCGTTGGAGTTTTCGCAGCACATGGGGATACCCTTGAAGAGGCCGTTGGAATGGATCGCCAAGCAGATCCTCGACCGGGTGGCCGCCAATGATCTGATCTACGCGGCGTTCGATCACTCGATCGGACGCGGTGTCGGTTACGTGCAGCATGCACGCCGTTTGATCGAAAGGAATCGCAACTCCGGCCACTCCCCTCTCGAGAAGGCGTTTCTCAACGACCGGATCTCCGATCTGGTGGTCAGGCATGGTCCGTTCCGGGGCATGCGTTACCCGCAGGCTAGATCCGTCGGCAGCACTCTGGTTCCCAAGCTCATCGGGTCGTACGAGAAGGAGATTCACCCCTTTATCGACCGGATCTGTGCTGCGCCCTACACAGCGATCGTGGATATCGGTTGCGCCGAGGGGTATTACGCCATCGGATTGGCGATGCAGATCAGCGGCGCGACGGTGTATGCCTTCGACACCGACACCGAGGCCATTGCGCTTTGTAGGGCCATGGCCGAACTCAACGGCGTTTCCAGCCGCGTCGTTACGGGCGAATTCTGTTCCCCCGAGACGCTGGCGTCCTTGGATCTCGGCTCACGGGCCTTGATCATTTGCGACTGCGAAGGCTTCGAGGGGACGTTGTTCACAAGGCAGACGGTTGGAGCGTTGGCCGATCACGACGTGCTCGTGGAGTTGCACGATTTTCTCGACATTGAGTTGTCGTCGTCGATCCGCGAGGTCTTTTCGGAAACCCACGACATCCATGCGGTGAAGAGCGTGGACGATCTCGAGAAGGCCCACACCTACGTGTATGGGGAGCTCGAGGGCTTCGATCTGGCTTCCAGGAAGATCCTCCTGGCAGAGACGCGCCCCGCGATCATGGAATGGTTTTTCATGACTCCACGGCGTTGACGACGGCATGAGGAGAGTTCTCTGGAACATCGAGAAGTTCACAGGTCTGCCATCGAGGGGCTGGAATGACACGCACACGGGTCTTGCCCGAGTATGAGTCGGCTGGCTAATCGTCGCGTGCTGTGTGGCAACCGGCTTGTCATGCTGGTCCTACCAGCCGCTGGAGCATCCCGTAGAGCCGCGACTTCAGAGCTTGGCGGTCGTGTGGATGTTCCCTTTCGCCAGGCCGGTGTCCTGGATGATCCAGACGTCGAGCGATCCCGGGAAGACCTCCTTCATCCCCGGATAACAGTACCGCATAAAGAGGTGGGGCAGCACCGCCCTACGGAACTGGAAGATCGTGACGACGGCTTTCATCGGTCGGGTGCTCGCGAGGCGGGAACCGGAACAAGACGGTACGATGCTACACTCTCGGCGTGTCATCACCGCAAAAACAGGACACCATCGCGACGTGACCGAATCCCGCAGCCTCATCGAACCCCGTACGCTCAAGGGCTTCCGCGACCACCTGCCTGCGCAGGCGTTGGCCCGCGAAAAGATTCTCGACATCGCCCGCCGCGTCTACCGTTCCTACGGCTTCGCGCCGATCGACACGCCGGCACTCGAATACCTTGAGATCCTCACCGGCAAGGGGAGCGACGAGACCGACAAGCAACTCTACCGCTTCAAAGACCATGGCGGCCGCGACGTGGGTCTGCGGTTTGACCTCACCGTGCCCTTCGCCCGGTTTTGCGCCCAGCACATAGGGGTGCTCGGCACGCCCTTCAAGCGGTATCACATGGCGCCGGTGTGGCGCGGCGAAAACACGCAGCGCGGCCGGTATCGCGAGTTCATGCAGTGCGACTTCGACACGATCGGCACCACGAGCCCTGTGGCCGACCTGGAAACAGTGCTCGTCGTGCACGACCTGCTCGCCGCGATCGGCATCGGCGGTTTCACGATCCGCGTCAACGACCGCCGCGTGCTCTCAGGCATCCTGCAGGAATGCGGCGTCGCCGACCGCTCGACCGACGTGCTGCGGTCGCTCGATAAGCTCGGCAAGGCGACCCCCGAGGCGGTGGCGGCGGAACTCGAAGCGCACGGCGTGTCGGCTGAGGTGCGGGCGAAACTGCTCGGCATGGCACAGCTTGCTGGCGATCCGGTGGCTGTCTTGGCCGCTCTCGATGGACTCGTTGGCTCTTCCGAGACCGGCCGGGCTGGCGTGGCCGCCCTGCGGAGCCTCCTCGACGGCGTGCGGCAGGCGGGCGTGCCGGCTGGGCGGGTGGTGATCGATCCGTCGATCGCCCGCGGCCTCGACTACTACACCGGCATCGTGCTGGAGAGTTTTCTGGATGACCTGCCGGCGCTCGGCAGCATCTGCTCCGGCGGCCGCTACGACAATCTCGCCGGGCTCTACACGAAGCAGTCGCTACCGGGCGTGGGAGCGTCGCTGGGCATCGACCGGCTGCTGGCGGGCCTTGAGGAACTCGGCCGACTCGATCTGAAAGAGACATCGGCCGAGGTGTTTCTCGTGCACTTCGACGAGGCCCATCTTGCCGACTACATCCGCATCGCGGCGCGGCTGCGAGCCGACGGCATGGCGGTGGAGTTTTACCCAGAGGCGAAGCGGGTCGGAAACCAGCTGAAGATGGCGGCCAAGAAGGGATTCCGCGTGGCGCTCGTGATCGGCAGCGACGAGTTTGCCGCAGGGACGGCGCAGCTCAAGGATCTCGCCGCCCAGACCGCCAGCACGATCGACTGGCACGGCGATCTCCACGTGCTTTCCGACGCAGTCCACTCCCAGCTTCAGGTGATGAAGGCCGGCAGGTGACGGCACGTCCCATAGAAGCCCGGAGCGTGAGCGATGGGATGCGGCGGCTTTGGTCAAAGATCCATCCCCCGGCTTACGCCGAGGGCTTCTTTGCTACGAGCCGCTGCTGAGTCGCTTCTCGAGCGCTGCGATCGCGTCGGCCACGGCCCGGGCGGACGGTGGTCGGTCGGCCGGATCGTGGGCGAGGAGCTGCATCACGAGATCCGACACGTCCTCGGGCACCTCGGGGGCCACGCTGCGGAGTGGTTGTGGTGAGCCCCGGGCAATGGCGGCGAGCATGGCCATCATCGAGCTGCCGGAAAAGGGCAGCCGATCGGCGAGCAGCTCGTAGAGCATCACGCCCAGTCCGAAGAGATCGCTCCGGGCGTCGATAATCTTGTCTCCCATCCTTTCGGGAGACATGTAGGCCGGCGTGCCAACCACCGCCCCGTCGATCGTCACGTGTGCCGTCAAAGGATCGTCGCCGGCGTTCCGGGCGAGGCCGAAATCGATGATCTTCACCTGACGAGTCGGTCCCTCGAGGATGATGTTTTCGGGCTTGATATCCCGGTGGATGAGGCCTCGATGGTGGGCCGCCGCCAGTCCTTCGGCGACCTCGCGGCCGATCCGCAGCGTCTCCGCCAGCGGGATGCGGCCCAGCTTCGTGCGGTAGGCCCCGAGCGTGTCGCCATGCAGGCACTGCATGACAATGTAGGGAAGCCCGTCGCGTTCCCCCGGGTGGCGATGCTCACCGACCTGATGGATCGCGACGACGTTCGGGTGCTCGACCGCTGCCGTCGCGCGGCTCTCGCGGAGAAACCGACGGCGGGCCGCGGGGTCGCCCGCCCGTGACGGATGCATCACCTTGATCGCGACGCGTCGTCCGAGGGTTTCGTCGTTCGCCAGATAGACCTGCCCCATGGCACCCCGGCCGATCGACGCGAGCACTTTGTAGCCGCCGATCGTCGTCGGTAACCTCGCCCGCAGGGGGTCGTCCACAAAGGCCGCGATCAGCGGTGGGTCGGCCCCGATCCCGCTCGCGGAGCCGTCCATCGAAGGCGTCAGCACGATGGTTTCCGTGAGCGACGAGTGCGGTTCATGGGTTTCCGTGGCGACGTGCTCGATCACGAACGAGCAGAACGGGTCGCCCCGCAGCAGGCAGCTCGGCTCCTCGATCCGGATCGTCTCCCCGTAGTGGGCAGCGATGCCCCGCATCAGGCCGGTGGCCAGCGGGCACAGCCGCCGCGCGGAACTGTACACAAGATGGAGTTCGTCGGGGCTCTGACGCACCGTCTCCAATACCGGCGGCGTGGCGCCGGGGTTCGTGGTGCGGATCATCGCATGGATGATCGCCTCGGTGTGTTCGATGAGGTCGAGCGTGCGCCATGCCGGATCGACGACCGAGCCCGCCACCTTGACCAGGTGCGGGGCGAGAAATTGGCCGAACTCGTCGAGGATGGCGGGGAGGGGCCGGCCGGTCGTCTCGGCGATGGTCGAGAGGATGGCGACCGCGTCGGCGTCGGGGTAGGTGCCCGATGGCAGGAATCTGGAGGCCGACGTGGTCACGCTCGACCGGATTCCCTGCCACGAAGTGCTGCCGGCGGCCGCGACATCGGCAAACTTCTGGAGATAGAAGAAAATCAGGCCGTGCACGAGTGAAACAAGTCCCCGGGAAGCGGAAGAAGAGTCACTGAGTAGAGCCGCAGACCCTGTCGCTGTATAGCCGCAGTCCGTGGGCCGCGTGGTAGAGGGCGCCACACTCCACATCCACGTCAGAGGTCTGTTCAAGAAGGGTGACCAATCGGTCCGCCGCCCGCGTCATCCACGGCTCGGCCAGACGCGTGTCGTCGAGTGCCAGGGTGAACGCCTCGAAGATATGGCCGGTTGCCGACAGCCGGGCGAACACGTCGGCCGATGTGCCGGGCCGCTCGAAGGAGTGGATCGAGAAACTGCCGTCGGCCTGTTGAAACTGCCGGGCGCGGTCAACGCACTCGTCGATCACCTCCTGCGCGGCCGCCCACCCACCCGAGAGCTGTTCCGGCGAGCGGCCGGTCGCCGACCGGTATTTCCGCAGCGCGGTCACGAGCCCGTAGAGGCGGTGGGCACCGCCGCAGGCGCTCGAAAAGAGATCGGCATCGGCTTCCATCTGCACGACCCGCTCCGTGGTCCACGGTGTGCCGTCTCCGGCAGTCCAGGCCGCGTCGCTCGGCAGGTAGGCGGACAGTGCCATCAGTGTCCAGGTCGCCTCCTGCCCGGGACGGAGGTCGGCCTGCGCCTGCGCCAGCAGATCGGCGATGGTGAACGCCTTGGTGCCGACCACGAGCTTCGTGTCGAGCGGAAGTCCCTCTCGCCCACACTGCGACAGATAGCCCAGCCACTGGTCGGGATGCCCCTGGCCCGTTGTGCTCCCCTCTTCGACCACGGCCACCACCCCTGGCGACCCGGCCCGCAGAACCCAGCCAGTGAGCCTCCCACCGTCGAGCAGGTAATCGACCGCGGCCGACTCCGTGCCGCCGTGGCGGAGAGGGAAGTCACGGCCGAACGCGAGGATTCCATGCACCACCTGCCAGGCACCATGAACGGAGGCGTCCAGCCGGCGGCCATCCCGGGCATGGGCCAGCACCGCGTCGATCCTCCGGCAGAGCTGGCGGCGGTCGATCGATGTGGCCGTAGTCGTGTCGTCGCCCGCCACGGGGGCTCCAGCCGGGCCGCTGGTCTGCGGTCCGCAGCCTGCTGGCAGGACTGTGAGCAGGACTGCCGCTGCCAACACCATGCCGGGCAGGAATGATTCGGGGTGCGGGCGAACAATCGGCCGCGTGACTGCGTAGAGATTTGCCATGAACGTGACGAATGTCTTGGATCTGGTGGGGTGGATCGAAGCCGGTGGCCGGCTCCACTGCTAGAATACGTTCGAGATGCACGCTCTGGGGCAAGGGCCCCCGATTTCGAGGAGTTTTTAAATACCATGCCGTTTTTCTACTTCGATCCGATGTACATGCTCGCGATTGCCCCGGCGATGCTGCTGGCGATGTGGGCCCAGTGGCGTGTGCATTCGTCGTTCGCGGCTGCCTCACAGGAGCCAGCCCCGCTCTCGGGGGCGGCTGCCGCACGTCACATTCTCGACTCGGCCGGCGCAACGGATGTCGAGATTGAGGAGGTGCCCGGTCAGCTTACCGACCACTACGACCCGCAAACGAAAGTGCTCCGCCTTTCGCAAAACGTCTACGGCAGCCGTTCGCTGGCGGCCGTCGGCATCGCCGCCCATGAGGCAGGCCATGCCCTTCAGGATCATCAGGGCTACGCCATGATGTCGATCCGCAATGCTGCCGTCGGCGTGGCGAACTTTGGGAGTGGCTTCGGCCTGATCGTATTCATGATTGGCCTGGCGATGGCACTGAAGCCGGTGGCCTGGCTGGGGATCGCGCTCTTCGGGGCAACGGTCTTTTTCCAGCTCGTGAACCTGCCGGTGGAGATTGATGCGAGCAATCGGGCGAAGGCGCAGCTCGTGGGCCTGGGTATCGTGCCGTCGGAGTCGATGTCGTCGGTGAATAGTGTGCTCAACGCTGCGGCGTGGACCTACGTGGCCGGCACGCTCCAGAGCGTGCTCACGCTCCTTTATTACGCAAGCTACATCACGGGCGGTAGCAGCAGCGACTCCGACGGGTGAGGCTTCGTGTCGGGGGCGATGCAGCCATTGGACGGATGGGGATCGGAAGTCACGCGGGGTGTTGTGTCAAACGTGATTCCGACACAATCGCTTACGCTCCGGGCTTGTATGAGCGGAATCCAGGGTCGCATCAGTGATTGAGCGAATAGAGCAGCACGTTGAGGGCGATCTTTTCGGCGTCGTCACGCGCGTAGCCGGTGCACTCGAGTGAGTTCTGCTTTTCCAGCGCGCAGGAGAGATCGTACGGGGAGAAGATCACCGCCCACCGGTCACCCATCCGAACGCCCTCCAGCTTCGGCGGGATCGACCGTTTTCGCACGTTCATCGGTCCATTTCCCCCGGCCGGCTCACGGAGCGTCACCTGTCGGATGTCGTAGCCTCCGTAGGCAGCCGCGGTGAAGATCGGGTCGTCGGCTGGAATCTCCTCCAGTTTCTGGGCCGGGAGCACGGCGGCGATCTCTGAGCGGAGGGCCGCCGTGAACGTCGGCGAGGCGCAGATGCTGTCGGCCAGCAGCATGCCGCCCCGCTCGAGGAACTGCCGCAGCCGCTCCCGGCGGGTGGCATCGAAGGCGAAGCCCTGCCGGCCGTGCATGAAGACCAGATGGTATTTGAAAAGGGCGGGATCGGCGGGATCGATCTGGCTCGGCGTGTCATCGACACGAACACCCAGTTCGCGGGCGGCAGCGCGGAGAATATTGGCAAGCGCTGCCGGGGCCGCATCGCACATGCCGGAATGCTTGAGCTTGGCAATGGCGATCTGGCCCCGCTCGAACGCGTCGGTGGCCCGCGGCGAGTCGCGGTCGAGTGCAAAGAGTTCGTCCTTCCGCTTCAGTTCGCGGTTGGTGGCATAGGCGATGACGTTCGTGCCGATGGCCAGTGCCGCATCGACCTCGCGGCGGACGGACTCGGGGAGACTTTTACTCGACGCGCCGCCGATCTCCCACAGGCAGGATAGGCTCGGCATGGCGGCTTCTTTGGGCCCATCCGGTTTCTGTGTGTCGGTCGGCGGAGCATAGATGAGGCAGGTGCGGCAGCCGTAGTCGACGCCCAGCAGCGGCCGATGCAGTTCAGGGGGAACGATCTCCTCGGCATGCCAGGCTGGATGCTCGGGAGGCAGCAGATGCAGTTGGTATTCCGGCTCCGGGAAGATCTCGCCGACGAGTTGCCGCAGTCGCCGGTCGAAGTCGTCGCTCTCCGGACAGCAGGCCTCGGCGAACACGAAGCCCCCTTCGTCGATGTAGCGGCGCAGGCGGCCGGCGGCGCCGGGGCCCAGGTCGAAGGCGTCGCGGCCCGAGAGCCAGAAGACCGGCGACTGCAGCAGATCATCGAGCGACGCCGCCGGCGTGTCGACGACGTGCCAGGAAAGACCGGCGGGATGATCGGAACGCCAGCGGGATTCCACATGTTCGACCAGATGGGCGATGTCGTGGCCGTGGCGATTCCAGTCGTCCGCGGGACCGTGGCGGCTCTTGGCGACGAGCACCGGTCGGCGGCCCTTGGCGAGAAACAGCAGGGCGAAGCTGGTGGCCACGGTCGGATCCTCGATCCTGCCGCCGCGGAAGGCCCCCGTCAGACCATCCTGCGTGGCGACGAACATCCGGGCCCCCTCGAGATACCAATCGGACTCACCGATGAATCGCCGCGCCGTGAACCGCCCCACCCGCTCGAGCCCATACAGGTAGTAGTAGAGCCAGGTCTGGCCGCCGGTGCCGGGGTTTTCCACGACCGAAAACCGGCGTCCGAGCCATTGAAGGCCGCGTTCGAGCACTTTCGGTGAAGCCCCGCCGCCGCAGCAGGAGACGCTGTCGGCAGCGGCCCGCGCGTCGGGCGTGCCGATGTGCTCGGACGTGATCCAGATGCTGGCGATGCCGGCACAGGTCATGCTTCCCGAGCCGGCGCTGTTGCCGATGGTGTAGCCCCATGAGCCATCGGGATTCGCGCACGCCGCCCAGTATTGCTGCGCCCGCGCCCAGACCTCCCGTCGCACGCGGATGCCGGCCCGGTCGGCCTCGTGCAACGCGAGCAGTGCGAACTGGGCGTTGGAGTTGTCACCGGTGCCCTTGTTTGTGCCGTACGACCAGGAGCCGGTCGCGGGGCCCTGCTGCACCTGCGCCTTTTCCAGCCAGTCGACGTTGCGCTCGAGAATGGCCCGGTCGGCGTCGGGCGAAAGCATGGCCAGGGTGAGCGTCTGCAGGGAGACGGAATAGGTTTCGTCCGGCTGCTGCCGCCGCAGCCAGTCGAGACCCCGCTGCATGGCGAGGTGGCTTCTCTCGACGCCCGCGTTGGCCAAAGCCAGCATCACCAGTGACGTGGCGCCCACCCGCGTGTCGTCTGTGCGCATCGAACACTCCCAGGAGCCGTTCGCCTCCTGCTCCCGGATCAGCCAGTCGCGGGCCTTTTCGATGGTCCGCTGGATCGCGTCTGGCGAGACGGGCAACGGCTCCCGCTCGGCCGTCTCGGCAGGAGTCGTCGTCAGGCCGAAGAGGGCGGCCAGCAGCAGACGGAACACCATCCCGGCGAACACGCCGGAGGATCGCGGCAGGGAAGGCACGGCAAGCCCCTTCAGTGTGGTCATGGGCACGGTCTGTCGCGGGCGCAGGTGCGGCGGGATGAGCGGCGGGGAGATCGGAAAGCCGGCTGCCTGCCGCGACTCTCCCGATGGTACTGGTTTTCCGGCGCGAGTAGGAATGGATGCTGCCAGAACGTGGACGATTACGGTCGCACCGGATGCCGTGCGTTTGCTGGTTTCGTCTCTGGGGCCGATACTTTCGGTGCGGACTCATGCCGAGCCCGCCCCAGCCCAGCCTGCCAGGTTCACACCCGAGGGATCGCACGAGTGTCCACCGCCGCCCGCCCCAAGACGCTCGATGAAATTCTGCAAGAGTTTTCCCAGCATCGCAAGTTGATGCAGGAGGAGTTGCAGAAGGTGATCGTCGGCCAGAACGAGGTCATCGAGCAGCTCTTCGCCGCCATCTTCACCCGCGGGCACTGTCTGCTGGAGGGGGTGCCCGGCCTGGCCAAGACGCTCATGGTCTCCACGCTGGCCCGCATCCTCGACGTCGGTTTCAAACGGGTCCAGTTCACGCCCGACCTGATGCCCTCCGACATCACCGGCACCAACGTGCTGGAGGAGGATGAGGCCGGCCGGCGGCAGTTCCGATTCGTCGAAGGGCCGATCTTCACGAACATCCTGCTGGCAGACGAGATCAACCGCACCCCACCGAAGACCCAGGCCGCGCTCCTGCAGGCGATGCAGGAACGGGAAGTCTCCGTGGGCCAGGAGACCTACTCGCTCCCCGACCCCTTCTTCACGATCGCCACCCAGAATCCGATCGAACAGGAAGGGACCTACCCGCTGCCGGAAGCGCAGCTCGACCGCTTCATGTTCAACATCAAGGTCGGGTATCCCACGGCGAGCGAGGAGGAGCAGATCCTGATGGCGACGACACGGGCGGAAAAGCCCGAGGTGCGGAAGGTGCTGTCGGGGCGGGCGATCGTCAACATCCAGAAGCTCGTGGGCAGCGTGGCGGTGAGCGAATACGTGGTGAAGTACGTGGCCCGGCTCGTGCGGGCCACGCGGCCAAAGGATGCCCAGGCGCCAGCGTATGTGACGGAACTGGTCGACTGGGGTGCCGGGCCGCGGGCCGGGCAGTTTCTGATCCAGGGAGGCAAGGCCATGGCCGCCATGGATGGCCGATTCAGCGTGTCGCTGCAGGACATCCGGCGGATTGCCGTGCCGGTGCTGCGGCACCGCATCGCCACCAACTTCCAGGCCCAGGCCGACGGGCTGACATCTGAGTCGATCATCGAACGGCTGGTTCGCGAGATACCGGAGCCGGAGATTCCAAAACTGGTGAAGTAGGCCCTCACGCAGGTGCGGGGCTGGGAGCAGGACGTTGGTGCGTGCGGTCGAGGAATACCTGAAGCCGGAGGTCGTGCGGCAGATCGCGCGGCTCGACCTCCGCGCGCAGTTCATCGTCCGGGGCTTCCTGCAGGGGCTCCATGCCAGCCCCTACCAGGGTTTTTCCGTCGAGTTCAGCGAGCATCGCAAGTACACCTCCGGCGACGATCCGAAGGACATCGACTGGCTTGTCTACGCCAAGACCGACAAGCATTACGTCAAGAAGTTCGAGGCGGAGACCAACATCACCGGGTATCTCGTGATCGATGCCAGCGCCTCGATGGCCTATACCTACCGCCAAGAACTGACGAAGCTCGACTACTCGATCTCGCTGGCCGCGGCCCTCTGTTGGCTGATGATCCACCAGCAAGACCCCTGTGGACTGATGGTCTTCGACGAGAAGCTCCACGCCAGCCTGCCGGCCCGTTCGAAGCGGTCGCAGATCGCGCAGGTGCTGTCGGTGCTCTCGAAGGTGAAGCCCTCCGGGAAGACCGACATCGCCCGCAGCCTCGTGCAGGTGGCCGCCATGCTGCGGCACCGGTCGCTGGTGATGATCTTCAGTGACCTGCTGGCGGATCCGGATCCGATCCGCGATGCGCTTCTGCGGTTGCGGCACCGCGGGCACGACGTGATCATCTTTCATGTGCTCGACGAGGCGGAGGTCCGGTTTCCGTTCGAAGGGCTCGTGGAGTTTACGGAGCCGGAGTCCCTCGACCGGCTCGTGGTGGATACCGACGCCGCCCGCAAGCAGTATGTCGCGGGCGTGGAGGCGTTTCGGGAGGACTATCGCAAGACCTGCTTTCACGCCGGCATCGACTACGTGCCCCTCGACACAAGCATGCAGTTCGATCGGGCGCTGTTGGGGTATCTCTCCAGTCGTCGCAACCGGTTTTGACGTCGGGCGACACGGGACGACCGGCAGGATCATCCCTCGCGGATGTTCCGGGCAGCACGTGTGCAAGTGGAACACGGCGAGACTGGAACAGAACGCGAGTGGAACACGGCGCGACGGAAACCCGGCTAAACTATCGGT
>Ga0247839_1003808_pt1 | contig 20235 bp, 22 predicted proteins | sample LaCruzMarch2015__6_FD_192405 | JGI IMG/M metagenome (GOLD analysis project Ga0247839, IMG submission 192405) | Freshwater microbial communities from meromictic Lake La Cruz, Castile-La Mancha, Spain - LaCruzMarch2015_16m | ecosystem: Environmental > Aquatic > Freshwater > Lake | place: Spain... | reverse complement strand
TCGGCATCGCCACCGGAGCCATCGGCATAGTCCTCATTGCCATCTCAAAGGCATCTGACTACGAAAAATAAAAAAGCCCACGAGCAATGCTCATGGGCCCCAACAAAAAAATTTTAAAACAGCAGCTACCGGGGCATCTCGCCAAAGAACAGCTCCGGAGCTGCCAAAACCAGCACAAAGATATGAATACCAACCATTCGGCGCAACAGCAGGCCGAAAAATCTACAACCATGTGGACTCAACCATCGACAGACGGACAACGCCGTTACTTTAGTAAGCACTCGCCCAAGCGGCGTGCATACGGCGTCATACAGACGATGTTCCAGGGCGGCCACGCCGCCCTGGCGTTGGCCGCATGGGCCACCATCTACTATTGGGCCTTAGAGCGCTGGGCATTCCTGCTGCCTGCTGTGCCATTCCTGGCGCTGGCCACCCTCACCATGTTGCACTGGTTGCTCCGCGTCACCTGGTCTACCTTTTGGTACGACAGGCTCGACGACGACCCCAACACCGATAGCAGTGTATTCCTTCCCATACTTATAATCGCCTTGCTGCTCCTAACCGAATGGAAAGGTGCACAACAATACATGCTCGGCCAGGTGAAGCCACCCACCATCGCCGCCACCACAGGCGTCGATAGCAGCTACAACACCACCACCACCCACTTCCTGCAGGAATACCAGCAGGAAGTCGCACAGATAACAAGTGCGTTTGACGCCAAAATCAGTGCCGCCGCAGCCCCCTACAACGCCACCATACGCAGCCTGCAAGCCACTGGAGCGCGTGACGACGCCGAGCGCCGCTACATCGCCCAGAAAGTGCGCCAGCAGGAAGCCCAACGCGCCAAAGCCACCACCAGCGCCGAACAGGGCAAGGCCGACGCGCTGGCCCAAGCCCTTTCCGCCTACCAGGCGCGCAAAGGCACAGAAGCCCAACGCCGCGACGCCAAGGTGCTGCAAATAGACCAGGCCAACCACCGCGCCGTCACCGACCACCAGACCGAGATAGACAGCGTTGGCGGATACGCATGGATATTGTCGATCATCATCTTAGGACTCATACTGGGCCTTGGCTACGCCCGGGTGCGCATCAACGTTAAGAGCGGCATTCTACCCCTGCGCAACTACACCGTACTCGACGCTCACGGCTCCGTGCCCGAGCGCCTCCATACAGCCATCAGCGACGCCGCCAACCGGCGATCCCTGCAATTAGCGGTATTTGTTCACCGCCTGCTGTCGCCACGCAAAGCCATCACCAGTTTCGATGGTACCGTTGTGGCGCAGCCAGGCACATACAATACCCCTCATGGATTTTACACTAACCATGCCCAGGCTTCGGCCGCGCACACTCCGCCGCCCCCCGCGCCGGAGCCTGTTTCATCCCCTACTCTACCATCCGATTCGATGGTGTACGAAAAGGTCATCCGCAAACTCATGGCCGAATCCGCACAGTCCGGCGTTCAGGTCACCCCTGCTCTGCTGAAAAGCGAGCTCCAAAAAGCGGCCGAACTCAACGGCCACTACATGGACGAGCCACTGCCGGGAAAGCACTAACCCCACCGGAAGAAAAAGCCACTTCCGGTGGGGCCATTGCCCAGGCAACACCCCTACCCTTGCCCGAACATGCCGACCACGACGGCGGGCGCGTGGTTCCCTTCACACGCGCCGATCTTCCCTCGTCTGGCGCAGAACTTCTACCAGACGGTAGCATCCTGTTTACACAGCAGGCTACCGTGTGTAAACAGCTTCAAAATACCTCCGGAAAGGTAGTTGGGCTGTTATACAAAGGGCCCAAAATGGAAAGGTTTGACAGCATGGGTATTGTACATGTAAAAAATAAGCTATCCACGTACCACCGGAGGGGCCAAAACGAGGCTTCCGACGCTGTACAACGAGGCCTCGACCTATGGGAGTGGGCATACAACCTGTTCCTAAAAAACGAAGAGTCCAATCCAGCGCCCACCCACGTGGTCGCCAAGCCTATACTTCAGTAGCATTTGGTTCCTTTTCGGGGTTTTTATACCCCTGTGCAGGCCCCTGTCTTACACCCGGCAGGGTGCCTGTATGGGGCACAGTCCCCGGTTTTTAATTCTCCCCCTCATCCTTTTCTATTGTATCGCAGCTTTCACCTCACACCGGGGCAGGCTTGGCCGTGCCTTGCACTTAACTCACAACAGCATGGATTATTTACAAAAACTCACCGACCAACAGCTCGACAACCTGATCAAAGAGGTCGAACGCATTGCAACTCTCCTATATGGCCAGCCCGATGCGCCGCCGGTACTCACCTGCGTACCCTCCTGGATCACCTCAGCCATACACGACCACATCGTCACGCTGGAGGCCATAAACCTCGAATGCGCCCGGCGATACATGCCATAAACATCGCTTGTTTCAACGTCCTTCCTACCCCCATTTTCTAATCATTCATTTGTCCAAAATTCATGGATATGCTCCAATACTCATGCAGCGTCTTTCCCAACGCTTACAGCACCGACCCCATAAATATCAATATTGAGTTGTTTCTCAACTCTAAAAAATACAAAGAAGCCATACTTGAACTTAGGGCCGAACAAGACAAGAAAAAACGCGACCAGCTCAAGGCCCAACTGCCCGCCGCAACCATCTCCGGAACATTTACCCGCCGAAGCATCGATGGGCTAAAGGAGTACAACGGGCTGGTATGCCTCGATTTCGATGCCAAAGACAACCCCGACAAAACACCCGAGCAAATGAAACAGCTCCTGGCCACCTTACCCGAAATAGCATGGGCACAAGTCAGCGCAGGCGGCGCTGGAGTATTCGCCATTGTATGCACCAACAATACCGATCCCACCAAGCATTCGCAGTTGGTGGCCATTTTGACCGAGGCACTTGCACAGATGGGGCTTGTGGCCGACAAAGCCTGCAAGGACGTGTCAAGGCTTAGATACATCTCATACGACGATGCCATCTACCAAAAAGAGGACTATAAAGTCCTCAACACACAACCAATACTCGAAAAAGCCGACACCAACCTCAAACCTCGCCCATTAATCATCCGCCAACCGCCAACTCACAACAACTCCAAAACAGTAAACAAAGTCAACCAACTGATCACCGCTTTAGAAGGCAGTTGTCGCGACGTGACGGACAATTACGACGACTGGCTGCGCATCGGATTTGCACTGGCATCTGAATTTGGGGCCGATGGGCTTTCCTTTTACCACAGATTAAGCCAATTCTCGCCCAAATACGATCACGCCGCCACGGAGAAAAAGTATGCAGAGCTTCTGCGGAATGGCCGAAGGGTCAAAATAGGAACCTTTTTCAAAATCATGGAGCAAAACGGCATAACGATATGATCACCCTGCAAGCACTTGCCGAAGCCGTAACGCAACCCGTAGCCACAGGTGGATTAGATTTTAAAGCACCTAATCTACCCGATAACGACATGGATTTAGACGACCAGCGCGAAGAATACCTGTTCCTCAAAACCCGCCTGCCACGCGACGTCAACATTCAGGACGCCATCAGTTTCGGGTTTTATGAATACAAAAACCGCTACTGGATTCGCCGAAAAGAAGACACCTTCGAACCAGTATCCAACTTTACCATAGTGGTCAAGTACCTCATCCGTGGTGCCAACCCCAAGCGCATAGTGGAAATAACCAACGTATGGGGCAGGAGTGAGGTCATCGACATGGACATCGAGGATTTAATTTCACTCGAAAAATTCAAAGGCAAGGTAGAAGCCCAGGGCAACTACCTGTTTGAAGGCCGACCAGGCGATCTTTCCAAAATCAAGAACAAGCTGTTTGACCAGGAAAAACCCTGCATCGAAATACCCCGCCTCGGCCAGTACAAAGAGGAATTTTTTGCCTTTGCCAACGGCGTGTACGACGGCGCACAGTGGTACCCCGTAGACGAAAATGGCATTGTCCACTACAAGGGCCAATACTATTTCATACCCGTATTTGGCCGCACCACCGACGACGACAACGAAGACCTCCGCAACTACAAACGATTCCTGCACCAGCCAGAGTCCAACATAACCTTTGCCGACTGGGCAAAGCGTTTCTGCCAGGTGTACGGCGAAAACGGACAGGTTACACTCGCCTTTGCCAACTGCACGCTCTTTTCCGACGTAATTTTTAAGATCATTAACAGCGTACCCATGCTGTTTCTGTTCGGCGAAAAGTCCAGCGGCAAAGGTGCCATGGTCAGCTCCATCATGTCCCTTTGGGGCGAGCCACAAGATCAGTTCATGCTCGGTGGCCAGGGCAGCGTCAAAGGCTTCATGCGCAAGCTCGGCCAATTCTCCAACGCCATCACCTGGCTCGATGAATACAAAAACGACATAGGCCACAAGGCCATCGAATCCCTAAAGAACATTTGGGATCGCATTGGGTACGAAACCGGCGTGCAAGATTTCACCAACAAAACCCGCTCCAAGCCCATCACCAGCACTGCCATCATATCCGGGCAGGAAATGCCCAACGCCGAGCCCGCACTGTTCAGCCGCTGCGTGCTGCTCATGTTCAAAAACCGGGATTTTACCACACAGGAAATAGAAGCATTCGACGAACTGAAAACCATATCCAGCACCGGCATCACCACCGCCACCCTCGAAATAATAAGCCAGCGCCGCCACGTCAAAAAAGAGTTCAAGCAGACATACCAGGAGGTTTCAAAAGCCTTCCGCAAAGCCTTTCAGGGGCAGGACATCATAGAGCGACAGATCGTCAACTACAGCGTCATCGTATCGGTGCACATGATCCTCGAGAAGCACCTCACCATGCCATTTACCGGCATTGATTTATACTACATCTGCGAGCGCTGCATCAGCCGCCAGCGCGATATGATGCGCAACGCAAACGAAACGCAGCAATTCTTCGAAATGCTCGCGTACCTCATCTCCGACGGCCACCTTACCGATCAGGACGTACACGTCACCGAGCTACACGTAAAAGTTCGCCTGGTAAAAGCCTACCCATTGTACCGCGATTTCTCGCGCCGACAGGGCCTCAAGGCAATCGACAAAGGAAGCCTCACCAACTACCTCCAGAACCTGAAATGCTACGAATACGAGGCTTCGCGCCGTTCGCACCGCTTTCCAAATACTACAAATCCTACAAACGCCCTTGTTTTCCTACATAAGGATTTGGAAGCTGAATTCGGAATTGGCTTCCAGATAAACGACCAAGAGACTGACAATCAGCATCTTAACACCAATACCAACAACCAACAACCCTTCTAAAATGTAGGAACATACATATTTTCCATCCTACATGTCCTACATTCCTACATGGTGCAAAAATTCAACTGAAAATCAAAGTTTTACGTGTTTTCGACATTGCTTAAAAGTGTAGGATTTGTAGGAAGTTGTAGGAAAAACCCCCCGTTTTGTAGGACGCTGTAGGATTGTAGGAAATGTAGGGGCGAAAAACATGACTTCACCTGAAAAATCTAAATTTTTTTCAAAAACACCACTTAGTTTAAACTTTTTGTTTTGCCATGAACCTACACACCACCCTTGCCCAGCTCAACCAAGAGCTATCCACCCGGCTCCACACCTACGTGGACAGCATTGCCGCAGGCCGCCTAACCGCCGCCGAAGCCAACCACAAATACTTTTGCATAGAAACGTGCATATCGCTCCTGGGCGGGCCCACACCCCATGCCAGCCACATCCAAAGCCCCGAAAATGTAATTGCGGAGCTGGATGCCTGGGCGCTCGAAATAACCCGTTCCGCCAGCTTCGAAACGCGTTTCGCCGACCACCGAAAAGTGTTGGCCATCCAACATGCCAAGTCCATCGTTTCCGGCGGATCAGAAAGCAGCCCGGCGGAGCAAATTACCTTGTTTTGAAAGCAAGGAAAACGATCAACTACTGGTACGCCATAACCATCGCTTGCCATGAGACAGTAGTGCTCATACAAGCCCACAGCCCCGGCCAGGCCCGCCGCATCATCCGCCAGCACTGGCCTCTGGCAGAGGAAGTCTACCGAGTCAGCAAAGCCTATTGGGAGGCCTCACAGCTTCCTCAACCGCAATGATCTGCGTTCAAAAAAATCATTCCTTACAGACTTTACAGGCATCATCATCCACTGGACGAAAGGTCTTTATTGAGTATAATAGCTCAAAGCCAGCCGCCGTCCGGCGCATAGCCGGATGGACGGCTGGCGACAGTTATCCGAAATCACCATAGGGGGGTGTGTAAAAAGCCCCTTCACCTGTCCTTTTCCATGCCCCCTGCGCACGGGTACATTCGTACCAAAAGCGCTGTTAATGGCCTCCAGCATCACCACACCACCACCCGGCATAGCATACAATGGCGATCCCATTTGGGTCACCATACAGTCCGATCTGGTGCCAGTACCACCCGTATACGCATACTTCGAGCTCCAACTCACCGCCGGAGGCCCCACGGTGGGCCAAACCCTCACCCTCAACTGGCCAGGCGGCACCATCACCTACACCGCCGCCGTAGCGCTCACGCCCAACGGGCTCACCTTCCCCACCCAGCTGGGCGGCCAAGCCCTGGCCACCTACGCCGACCGCGTGGCCGAGGCCCTGCGCCTGCGCGAAGACTTCAACGAGGTGTTCCACGTAAGCCGCCAGCCCGCTCAGGGCAGCGCCGAAATCATACACCTCACCCACACCGTATCCGAAGTATTTGCGCTTACCTACACCGAAAACATGGATAACCTCACCGTGGTGGCCGACAGCGTAAGTACACCCCCCATCCCGGCCTCCCTGCGCGCCCTCCTGAAGGTATTGGCCCACACCGGCAACACCAACACCGACTACGAGCTCGCAAGCCTCCACGCGCCCTACAACGCCACCACAGGCCAGTGTCAGCTTGATGTATCCGCCGCCTTTGCGGCCCTCACGCCTGTGTTGCCCTCCGGCAGCACCATACCACACAGCGCTAACTGGGGCTACGGTACCGCATCCGGCATGGTGCAGCGCTACTACCTGCGGCATGCCGACAAATACGGCGTACCACCCACCGCCGAAGCCCTCCTGCGCACCACCCTGGTATACACCGCGCTGCTGGGCAGCCGCTCGTTTGACAACATCGACGAAGATTTTCCATACCTCCAGCTCCACACCTACCGCCGCGCCGATGGTGCCACATTTGTAAAGCCAGTAGATACCCAACAGCCCGATTGGGTGTACATCTACAGCGTAGACGACACCCCTCTGTACCCCCGCGTGCAAGTATTCTGGTCTGATGGAAGCACATCCGTACACTTCCCGTACGGGCAGGACGGTGTAGACGTATCCGACAACCAGGTATACTACTTCGCTTCCGGATACGCCCAGCTTGATCTGGGCAGCATCACACCCGGCGCTGGTGTCGATCCCGAAGCCTACATCGAAGCCTACCAGTTCGACATAGCCCCTCAGGCCGACGGGCAATACGTAGCTTCCGTGCGGTACGGCCTCGATCCCGCCTGCTCCCCCTGGAACCTGTACCTGCTCATCTCCAACGGTGTCGGCGGCATGGAAACCGTGCGCCTGCATGGCAAAACCGAGCAGCAGTTCACCGCCACCGCCGACGTATACGAGCAGTACCGCCCCGCCAATGCTCCGGCTTATCAGCCCGACTTCCGGCCATTTCAGGCCACCGGACGGCGCAAATGGCAGGTGAACACCGGCTGGTATACCGATCCATACTACCTGCGCCACCTCCGCCAACTCCCCCTGGCTGAATGCTGGATAGTAGACGTGCCCAACATGCGATACCTGCCCGTGCTGATCACCGCTAAAGACCTCATCACCAACCGCGACGACGAAACCCTGTTCTCCCTCGAGTTCGAACTCACTGCCGCCTGGAAAGATCGGGCCATAAACCTGTAACCACCACATGGCCTGGAGCATACAACTACCCACTGGCGAATACCTCGATGTATCGCCCGACCTCAACCTCACGTTTGAGCTCAACAACCAGATATTCAGCTCGCAGAACTCCACTGTCATACCAGGCAGCTTCTCCTTTCCCGTTACGCTTCCCCTCAGCGGGCGCAATGCCCTGCTGCTCGATCATCCCCATTTGGTGCACAATTCCCGCCGGTTTTCCAGCATCGACGGGGTGTGGGTATACGCCTACGGATCGCCCATGTTTCAGGGTACCCTGCGCATACAGGAAGCCAGCGCCAGCACCATACGCGTCAGCGTGGTGGTCAATCCGTTTGAATCCCTCAAAAACGTACCACTCAACGAGCTCGACCTTGGTGGCGACCGCACCATAACCCCCGCCACCCACTTCACCGACATGCGCAACATTGCCCTCGCGCCCCTGTCGCACGACTATGCATACTTCCCCGTTCACAACCCCGATTTTCTACAGGAAGACACCGCCGACCAGCGGCGACTCTTCCAAAACTACTACGACATAGCTGCCGGTTTCCAGGCCGCACACGCCTACCCGGCCATCACCCCTTTTGTGCGGGTGGACTACGTGCTGCGGCAGATTTTTGCGGGCACGGATTACACCTTTTCCAACCGCTTCCAGATCACCGATGAGCTGCGCAGGCTCTACCTCTACAACAACCAATCCATCTGGAGCACCCTCGGGCTGCCCACCAGCATCAACCTCCAGCGCCACGTAAGCGACACCAAGGCCAACGAGTTCCTGAAAAAGATCATGGGCACCTTTTGCCTCGGACTGTTCGCCAACACCTGGAACCGAACCGTGCAGCTCCTGCCCCTGCGCGACGTGATGCTGCGCCCGCCCGCCCACGACTGGTCCGCATACCAAATAGGCACACCCACCATCACCTCCGAAACCGACACCGTACCCACCACTTTCTACTTCGATCCGGAAAGCGATCCATCGTTCGATTACTACCGCAACGGTAACCCGCGCTTCACGCCACCGGTCAATGTCATAGATACCTACGGCACCTTCGAGCAGTTTGAAGCCGGAGCCAGTGTCAACGGCACCTACTACATCGTCAACCGGGGGGCCTACTACGGCCTGCGCCTGCAAAGCATACCCCGCCGATACCTCCAGTGGCAGCGCCTCAATCCGTTCCCGCTGGAAGACACCACCGACGGCTTCCAAATACCCCTGCCGCCCCTGCATGACTACTGGCAGCGTGGCGAGGTAGACCTGCCAAACATGCCCAACCCTATGCCCCGCATAGCCTTGCGCGGCAATGTGACACACACCCTGGCGCAAAAGGAATACAAACAGTCGGGCAACAAATGCCCCGACCGCCTGATGCTTTACCGGGGCTTTTACGGCAGCCACCCCTCCGATAACCCCAACTCCCTGCCCCAAACCAACACCCTTCCTTTTCCTTATGGATCGCCTATTCCATCAGAGCAATACGCCCTGCGCATAGACACCGAGTGGGGCCTCTACGAAAAATGGTGGCGACCATGGCACCAGGCGCTCGCCCAAGGCAAGCACGTAGGCATGCGCCTGGTGATGCCTATAGCCGACATCATCAGCTTTCAGATGCACCAGAAGGTGCACATCAATTCGATGGATTACCTCGTCAAAAAACTGCGCATCCAAAAGCTGCTAAGCGGTGGCCGGGTGCTTGTGGATGCCAGCCTGGTGAGCACGTTGTAAACACATTGTTTTTACAAGGGCACACTTTTTGTATAGTTTTACTAAACTTAAAACATCCTTGATTATGAAAACTGTGTGCCTGCCAGTACACCCAGTCAGTCGAAAAATTATACTAACCGAATACGGATCAGAACCCCTTAATGTAGACAGCCAGGATGTGCTCTGGGGCATGCTCCAGCACAACCGATTTCTCAAGCGCCGAAACCGCCGCACCTCCGCCGACGAACTCACCGCCACACTGCACATCAGTGTAGACAAGGAGCTGGTAGCGCCCTTGCTCCAGAACTCCATCAGCGTCGGCATCTTCCTGTACAAGTACCACCGCAACGAAATGTGCCGGTACACCTGGTCGCAAAACCGACTGGGCGCACATGCCCGACAGAGCATTCTGGAGTTTTTTCACACCTACGACATCAACGAGGACGACTTAGCCCTCGAGTCAGCCTACAAAGTCTGGCAACGGTGGAAATGGAAAAAATGTACCGAAAACCGGGAAAATCCGGTACAGTTTTTCGATAAGACGGGCGATAAAGTGTACCGGCTTAACCCCGAAAAATCGGTACACCTCAACCGGCAGGAAGTAGAGGCTATTTGCGAGCAGGTGGTCAATCGTGCCCGCGCCCAGTTTTTGGTGTGGCACAGCGCCCAAACCAACCACCTGTGGTACTATACGTTCAAAACCGTGAGCAATACCAGCTTTCGGCAGGCCGCACGCATGTTGGGTGTATCGAAGAACAAAATACAGTACGCCTGCGAGAGCATCAACTCGTGGGCACAAATAGACCCGAAACTGCGCGCCATCATAGACGACGTGCGCCCTACACTAAATTAGGCCGTCGGCTCACCTTTACATCGTGAGCTGCGAACTACACGCCATCTCGCGCCAGTGTCGCCCGGCCAAGGGCGGCGTCTCGCGCATTGTACTGATTGATCCCGCCGATCTGTCACAGCAGCCTGTATACTACAGGGTACCCAACGTGGGCGAACTGGAGTTCCTGCCCGGCAAAAGCGCCTACCTCATAGAGTGCGATCTGAACACCGCCCGACTTACCTCCGATACCGCCGTGAATGCCGCCAGCGGCGATGTGTTCAACTACCGCGTAGAAGCCCGGCTCAAAACCATTCGGCTCGATGTAGAATACCTGCGCCGGAAACTGGCCAACCGGCGGGTGCACGCAGTAGTGACCCTGCGCAACGGAGAGCGGTATTTTCTGCCCCTCATGCGCCTGGTGTTCAACAGCGCCAGCGGCGATGCCCTTCAAAGCATAAACGCCTACACCCTGGTGGCCACCGCGGCTTTGCCTTACCCCGCCCCGGTGATAGAAGGCAACCTGAACGTAACTACAGAAGGCGGGCTTATCCCCGATGTGGAAGTGCCCGTCGATCCGGGCAATACTGATTTCGAACCTGTGGTCATCACCACCACTTCCGGCACATACTCCTACACCCTTCCTGCTACCCACCTGCTGCTGGCCATACACGTGGTGAGCAACGCCAACCAAACCATCAGCATAGGATACATTACTGCCGACGACTTGGGAGGCCCCACGCCCATGACCGCCGGGCAGGGTATGCTGTTTGGGGCAGTCATGCTGCGGCCTGCTTCCAACACCGCTATAGTGTTTACCGGCCTGCAAGGCACCAACACCATCGAACTATGGATATTAAGCCAATAAGAAAGAATGGTGTGGTGGCCCTTCTGTTGCTGGCTGCCACATGCTCAGCAGTGCATGCACAGCGTGTCATCACCGCCAACGACATGAAAGCCATAAACCGCTTTCAGGTGGGCACCAACAATGCGCAGTACGTTACGGGTTTTGATCAGATAATTGATTCCGCCTCTACGCACCAGCAGTTGCCTACTGCCAAATCGGTGTATGACTACCTGAAAAACTTTTCGGGTATTGTATCTGGTGATGTAAGCGGGACCGTACCCGGCGCGCTGCAAGTAGTAGGCCTGCGCGGCCGAAACCTTAGCACAGCCACCCCTGTAGCAGGCGATGTGTTGGTGCTGCAGTCCAACCGATGGACGCCCCGGGCCACCAGCCTATTGGACACACAAAGCCTGGACATCAGCACGGGCCTGCTGCGAATCAGCAGGGGCAACAGCGTAGCGGTGGATGTAGACCCATCGGACGACATCACCAACCAAACCAACCTGGGCGGCGATGTAGTGGGCAACCTGCCAGACGACACAGAAGTAGTAGGCATTTGGGGCCGACCCATATTAGACAGCGTGCCCACCACTGGGCAAGTGCTGAAGTACAACGGCACGGCCTGGCTGCCCGCCACCGATAACCTTACTGCCTCCGCTCTACCCACGTACACCAACAACGCCGCCGCCATAGCCGGTGGCCTAAGTGCTGGTGCGTTGTACGTAGTAGCAGCAGGCAGCGACAGTGACACCCCTGGAACCCTAAAACGCGTGTACTGATGGCCTGCAACTGCTCCTCCAAAAACTGCTCGCCTATGTCGTACACGCCGCCACCCGTGCGGCAGGGCACCACGTTTTCCCTGCAAATCACCGTCACGCAAGGCACACCGCCCGCAGCGCTGGATTTATCGCTGGCCACCGTCACGGGGCGCATTGGCACCGCGCAAGAGGTGTTGAAAAACCTTGCCGAATCCGGCGGCGGTATTGTCGTTGGTACGGGCGGGGTGATTAGTATACGCGTGGAGGCATCCGAAACGATGAACTGGAGGCCCGGCAAACACCCCTATTCAATCCTTATGGCCTTTGCTGACTCTACTGTGGTCGAGGCTGTGTACGGGTATATTTTGGTACAAAAAAGAAACTAAAAGCATGAGCAACTGCATAACGGTAAACATAAACCCTTGCGCGCCTATAACCGCCGCGCAGTCGCCCGACCAGTGGCTGGCCGCGCTGCCTGCTGCCCCTAACGACGAAGCGGCCATTCAGTACTATCAGGCGCTTACACCTCCAAAATCTGGCCAATTGGGCTACATCGTGGCCTCTGGCTCCGATGTGCTGGTGCCCGGCACCATGCGCCGGGTTATGGTGCCTGTGGTATCGCTGCTGCTGTTGCTGTGCAGTGTGGGCCTTTCGGCACAAAATATTGTGCGCACGGTGGGCATTACGTACACAAACGGGACGCCGACACACACGCCTTCGGCACAGGCATCATGGGTGGCGTTAGACACCGTTTCGCGTAATTTTTTCGAGTACTCCGGCGGTGTGTGGGTGGGCATGGGCGAGCGCTTGCAGTCTATTTCGGGTTGCGCTGCTCCGGCGTACACCCCTACAAAAGCGCAATCTACGTTTGTAGCCAATGGGTGCGATTCGCTGTATCTGTACCGGGGTGGCGCATGGCGGCATGTGAATAAGGGTGGCGGCGGCGCAGGCGTCACCGACGGCGACAAGGGCGACATTGACGTCCATTCCGGCGGTACGGTCTGGGCGGTTGACACGGCGGCGATCAGCACCACGAAAATAGCCAACGCGGCGGTGACTATGCCAAAGATTGCACAAAGTGGCGCAACTACTAATCAGGTTATTAAGTGGAATGGTTCGGCTTGGGCACCTGCCAATACCACCGGCAGCAACGATACAAGCGGAATATTTTTTGATTATTCATTTGCAAGACTAAATACAGGAATAGACACTATTGGATTTGATGGGGCTGGTATAGTTGAGCTTGGAAATTATGTTTTTGTACTTGGCGGATGGAACCCCAACGAGACACCCCAAACGTTTAGAACACAGTTTCGAGCAAACAAATCAAATCTATCATCTTTTACTAAGCTAAATAATGCTCCTTGGTTTGAAAGACACACTTTTGGATGTGGCAAAATAATGGATACCGTATATGTTTGGGGACAGGATTACTACTCAAGTGGTAATGCTGATGATATTTGGAAAGGATATTTGTCTGGAGATACTATTGTTTGGTCTTTAGTCGGCACACTCCCTTTTCCCAAAAACCGTATTCTATACGCGGGGATAACCCACAATAACTGTCTATATACAATAGGCGGACAAAAAACATTAGGAGATACAACATCTCTTAATTACAACGACGTATGGAGGTCATGTAATGGCGGTGACGGCTGGACAAAAATTTCAACGGTAAATGGATTCAACAAAAACCTTTGGGGTACTGCTGCAAGTTTCAACGGCTATATATATATAGTATCTGGTGGGTATTACCTCTCGCCATTTGTCGTTACAAATCAGGTGTATAGAAGCACGGATGGTGTAGCGTGGGAAAGAATGCCGAACTATCCATTTACAGGCGTTGGTTATCCACAGGTTATTGTATTTGATGATAAGCTCTGGTTGTTTCAGGGGTCAACGGATGCTTCTTTGGGGTTAGATACCATAGCGTACATGGATAAAGGTGGTAATTGGAGGCAAATGCTAAATACTGTTTCCGGAAGACATGCCGCGGCAGTTCTTCCGCTTCGAGATTCTGTTGTGATTATAGGAGGTACGCTTGCAAATGGTAGTCAAGCGGCTGACGTATGGGTAATGCGTCGAAATGAAGGCTATGTTAATATTACAGAAGGTGATAACGCGTTACTTAGAAACGTGGATGTTATTGATACGCTAAAAACAAGCCTAATACTATCCAAACCTAATAGGATTGCAATAAATAATACGCTAAATATTGGAAAGTCGTTTAACAGCATTGGTATCAACACCACTCCTGCTTCAAGCGGAAAGCGGTTTGATTACATGGGTGTAAATATGTATGTCGGATCAAATGACGCAAACACGAGTGGTTATGAACCAGGTATTCCGGCACGTACTGCCAATACTACGAAAATATTTCGTTTATCCATGCCAACCTTTGCAGGCTCAAATGATGTTATGACCCTTATAGGAGGTTATGCAGCAGGCGCAACAAACAACATTATGTATTTAGGTGCCGGTTCCGGTTTGGCATCAATTGAACCAAATAGAATGTTAGGGTACATTAGAGTAACAACAGGGGCAAGGCCCGTATATTGGGCAACTGGAGTTGGGACAAATGAACGTGGAACATTTGGTGTTGGAGGATTTAACAACGGAACCCCTACCTACGGTGTTGGTGCTTTTGAGGTAGACGATTATCAGACCCACACAACTGGTTATAGGGCGGCTTATACATCTGGTGGAGGATATATTGTATCTTCTGGCACCGGCCAATGGTCGATTCTTGACATACGAGACAATATAAGCCAAGGAACTGGCACAGGGCAAACATGGGGTATAAGAATCAGGCCAACATTGACGCAAGCACCAAATTGGACGGCACTTTCAATTGAAAGCAATCAGGGCTTTGCAATAAACCAGTCGGGTGCCAATGCTCGAAACCTGTTGAATGGCAGGACATTGTTGGGGAATGATTCAACGCTGATCTACGATCCAGTCAATGACAACCTGCTTATGTTTGGTACGGGGTATACTAAGTTGCAAGCCGGAACAACTGCACAGCAACCCGCCACGCCAGCGTTATGGGAAGCTGGTATAAGATTCAACGACCAGACCGACGAGTTTACTGTTTCGGATAGTGTGGCTGTTTATGATTTGATAAAAGGGTATTCAGGTATGGCTACCCTTGACTTTCCCAACATCACTTCCCTAACTTCTCAAACACTTACCATTACAGTAACAGGAGCAGCAGTCGGAGACCCGGCATATTATTCTTTGCCGACAAGCATAGGTAGCGCAAGCCTAATACCCAAAGCGTGGGTATCTGCAACGAATACCGTAACATTAGAGCTTTATAACTGGTCAGGGTCTGATATTGACCCTTCATCAGGCAGTTACAAGGTAGTAGTTATAAAATAATTACAATGAACGGTCATAAAAATATTTTATGTCAAACATGAAGCACCCCAACGGCGAACCGTACACAACGCAAGATTACGCACAGTTCGCATGGCACAACGCCATGCCGCTTGTGTTTTTCACCTTACAATAGAAACAATGCACAACCTCCTCGCCCTAATCCTCGCCGCACTCTTTTCAGACCTCGTGCAGTGCCTCACGTGGGCGCTGCGCTGGCTGGTTATTTGGGTGTTGTGCGTGGTGGCGCTGGCGGTGTACTTTTTTGCCTGTCTGTTTGCGCTGCACCTTTGGTGCGTTTGGTGGTCGATTTGACCATGTATTTCAAAAAAAATCAAAACATTTTCAAAAGCATGAAAAACAAAATTTCTTTTTTCGCAGTAACCCTTATCGCCATGCTCTTGGCTTTTCAAGCAGAGGCGCAGCGCTTCTTTGACATCAACCGCACGGGTACCGACACCTTGGCCACCAGCACCACCATCAACATTGCCACCAATCCGGTGCTGATTGATGTGCCGTACTACTACAGCATCCACGTCATTGCCGACTCGCTCAGCGGAGCCAACCAGGGCGTAGTGAAGTTGCAAGTGAGCAACGACCGCACGGGCACCAACTGGTTTGATGTACCCAATGCCTCGCTTACGGTAGATGGCCCGGGACAAGACGTGGCCCTGTGGGAAGGCTTGCTGTACGCCCGGCGCATTCGGGTGAACTGTACATCCCCTACCGGCACCCGAAAAACTAAGCTCCAGGTGTACGGATCGTTTAAGCGCGCGTTGCCTAACTAAAGCACATATTCATTTGGTCGTTTTGGGAGCCTCGGTACAGCAGTGTACCGGGGCATTTTTTTGCCCAAAATGGTACGTCCTACTGCCATTATAAGGCATCAGGCATTTTTGTGCCATGAGCGCAAAAGTGCATACCATACTTCCAGTTCGGTGGCTTAAAAGCGAGCCCACGGCAGCCCTAAACAAATCTACGAAAGTAGATGCCGAGGAAGGCATTATATACGGTGTGGTGATGGTCGAAGAAGGCCCCGCGCGCGGGCATGGCGTGGAGCTGGACGAAGCGTTTATCCGCGATGTGGTGCGCTACGACCGCGCCCACTACCAATACCGTGGCCTAAAGGCCCGCTTTGGCCACCCCAGCATGAGCAACGAGGTGATGGGTACCCAAATGGGCTTTTTCAAAAACTACCGCGTACAAAAGGCAGAACGCAACGGCCAAACCATACACCAGGCCGTAGCCGACCTGCACCTGCTGGCAGCCGCCAACGAAAGCCCTACCCACCCAGGCATGCGCGAATGGGTGCTGAAAATGGCCCAGGAGGCCCCTGACTTTATGATGTGCAGCATCGTGTTTATGCTGCAGATGTACTTTCAGCGAGACGCTGAAGGGAAAAAAGTGAAGGTGGAAGATGAGGCAGACCCGCAAATGGGCCCTGTATACGTACAATTAGCCGACCACTACTACACCGACCTGGTGGAGCAGGGAGCCGCCACGGAGAAGCTGTTCAGCGCTCAGTTCAACCCCGACAACATGGCCGTACGGGCAGCTGAATGGCTGAGCGATAACCCCGCCGTGATCGATTTGATCGAAAAAACACCCGCCAAAGCGCTCGATTTTCTGACGCGTGTAGGCATCAACGTACAACCCATGACAACTTTGATCGGAAAGCTCCTCGGGAGCTCAACACCGCCCGCAGCGCCTGCAGCGGAAATCGCCGTACCTGTAGCCGACCAAGACGCCGAACAGGCAGAAGGCGCAGCAGACGAAGAAGAGGAACTGATAGCCGAAGACGTAGTGGCTAAGCAAGAAGACCTGCTGAATGCTCAAATGAGCGCAATGACAGAACTCGTGGAAAACCTCGTCAAATCTGTAGTGTCTCTCCAAAAACGTGTGGAGGCGCTCCAAACCGACGCGGAGCAGCGCCTGCTGCAACTGGAGCAAGCCCCAGCCGCTACCCACACCGGCGGAGCTGTATCGGCAGATGCCGAAACCAACGAGCCCAAATGGCTCACCCACCTGGACACAAAACGGAAAAACGCATAAGGCTGCCTGCCATATCAAGCAGTGGTCACAACACAACTCATTAAACACACAAAAACAACATGCCAGTAAGCACTAATTTTACCGATGCCGCCGCGTACCGCGCGTACGTAGAAGAGTTTGCCGATGACCTCATCAGCCGGGGCTATTACGGCAACCGCACGGCCTCCATTGCCACGCCCCACGAAGGTGTAAAAGGCAAAAAAACGCTGACCATCCTGACCCTGGGCAACCTGGGCCGCCGGTGGGATGCGGCGTTTTCCCCTACCGCCAATACGCTGGCTTTCTCCCCGCGAGAACTGAATGTGAGTGCATGCCGCTTCGAGCTCCAGTTTGTACCCCAAAGTTTTGAAGGGAACTACCTGGGCGCAAAGCGCACGCGCTCGTTCAACGACAGCAATGAGGTGCCTTTCATCGGGTACATCATGAATCAGGTGATGGCCAAGCAGGCACAAGAAATTGAAAACGCCATGTGGCGCGGCAATGCCGTATCGCCTGCTGTAGCCACCCATACCCTGCTGCAAACGGTGGACGGCTACCTCACCATCATTGCGGACGACCAGGCACTGGGTTCGCCCGTGCTCACGCCAGTGGCTACGCCCGGCGGTGCCATTACGCAGAATAACGTGGTGGAGCTGATCGAAAGCATGTGGGACGTGCTCGACCCTGCGTATCAGGACATGCCCATCGCCATTTTTGTGAACCCGAAAGTGTGGAGCCTGTATCAGCGCGCGTACCGCAATGACTACAGCAAGTACACCGACGCCATGCAGACCGGCCGCATTAAATTAGACTTCTGCGACGGTGAAATCATCCGCACCCCGGGCATGGGTACCAGCAGCCGCATCCTGATGACGCCTGCCGAAAACCTGCACTACGGCTTCGATGGGGCCAACGACGCATCCACTTTCAACTTCGAAAAAGACCACCGCGCAATGGACTACTGGTCTGACTTCAAAATGGGCGTGCAGATTGGCCTGTTGGAGCAAGGCGTAGTGGTGATCAACGACCTGGCGTAACCCGACATGGCGAATACACGAAAGACTCCAGCCGTGGCAACCGCCGACACCAGCTCTTTAGCCGTGTTGGAAGCCAAAACCGAAGCCCTGGCGGCTGAGGTAGTGCGCTTGCAAAGCGACAACGCCCGGCTGGAAGCAGAAGCAGACCACCTGCGCACGCAGGTAAGTGGCTTGCAAGAAACGCTGACGAACAGTACAGGCCTGGTGGTACCGCCGACTTCGGCGGTGCCGTTGCGCCCGTTTGTGCATGGGGGCCTCCGCTACCGCTGGAATGTTTCGAAATTCATAGTAGACGGGCAGGTGTGGACGGCAGAAGCCGCCGCCGAAAACGAAGCAGTACTCAACCTTATCATTAAATCATATCAGGGTTTATACACCCCTGAGTAAATGCAAAAAAAGAAATGGCAGATTGTCCATGCACCATTGAAGCCATTGACCGCGAATGCGGCCGCAACACCGCGAGCATGCGCCCGGTGTTGTATGCTTCCTGTCCCGATCAGATCGCGTCCATCGGCGCGGCCACCGATCATGCAGTATCCACCATCACCATGCGGGCCGCTGTGACGGGGCCACCGGCTGTAGCAGCCGGTTTGTTCTTCGAGTGGGGATGCAGCCGCCGCGACATTGAGTTCCAGAGCGAACAAGATGAGGAAACGGGCGTGTGGAACACCACAGCCAGCTACTTTATTCCGAAGCAAACGGCAGCCAAAGCCGCCATCCTGAACAACCTGGGCGAAGAGAATAACATCTTCATCGCGGTGGACATGAACGGCGCAAAGCGCATTGTGGGCGCGAAAGATTTGCCGGCGACCATCCGGGTGACGGAAACCACCACGCCACGCAACGGGTACACGGTGCGCCTGAGCTGGCAAAGTGCCGAGAGCCCCTACTTCTACACCGGTACCATTGCCGTGTAATGAGTGAGGTGCAATACATCGGCCCGGCTTACAACCGGGGGCTGGTGCTGCCCAATGGCAGCTTGGTAAGGCCTGCGCACATGAACACCATGGAGGCGCTCCAACTGTGTGACACTTTGCCGGAGGCCCGCACGTGGTTTGTGTTTGCAAGCGTGGAGCCGGTGAAGAAGCGAAACGACAAACCTGCCGCAGCGCCCAGTGTAGCTGCGCCGGAACAGACAAAAGAAGTGGAAGATGTCAAAGTACCGGAGGCTGCTGATGAGTGAAGAACCTGAACTGTAATCCGATGATCAGCCAGGGGGGAGGGCGTAACAGTCCGCCCCCTTGGACTCACACTACTGCAAGCACACATGGAACAAATAATACCGACGGCATTAGAGCGCATTGAAAACCCCATACTCATCATCCTGCTGGCGGTGTTGCTGGTGGGTGTGGTGTCTATGTGGCGAAAAGACCTGGAAAAAGATGCGATACTGCGCGACTTGCTGGTAGAGAGCATAGGGGCGATCAAAGACATCAACACCACCCTGGTGCGCCTGAAGGATGCCGACCAAACGCAACACGCAGACATAGCTGAAAAGCTGGAAGAAATTCAACGAAAAATAGAAACGGCTCTGCGATGAAACACTCAAACATGAAGCATAAGATAGACCTGCTTCGAGAAGCCAGAAGCGGCATTTTGGAGGTGTTCAAAACGCCCGAAAAAGGAGCCGAAAACCCGCCCCAAAAGGCGGCTCCGGAGGCAGAAAAAAGCAAGCCGGCAAAGAGCAACAAAAAAATTACGCGCCCCTAAGCGTCCTATAAAATGCCCGCCTCAAGCGGGCATTTTTGTTTAGCAAATCAGTACACTTCACACACTTTCACTACAAAAAATTGAGCATGAACAAGA
>Ga0247839_1003790_pt1 | contig 20308 bp, 14 predicted proteins | sample LaCruzMarch2015__6_FD_192405 | JGI IMG/M metagenome (GOLD analysis project Ga0247839, IMG submission 192405) | Freshwater microbial communities from meromictic Lake La Cruz, Castile-La Mancha, Spain - LaCruzMarch2015_16m | ecosystem: Environmental > Aquatic > Freshwater > Lake | place: Spain... | reverse complement strand
TTGTTTATGAATTTCAATTGTTGACCACATATTTCAAAGTTTTATATCCATAAGTTTAACATTAAATTACCGTAAAATTTATGCATTGGTACTTATCATTAAGAACGGTAAGTTTAAAGCCTTTGTAATCCGTGGCTTCTGGTGCTGGTACAGGAGTTGGATTTACCTCAGGCTCTGGAGTTGGTGTTCCGTTACATAGTGCATTACGGTAACCAGTACCACCAAAAATTTGATGACCAGAATCCCATTTTACCAATGAGCAACCATCGGCTGGATTAAAGTAATAATAACGTTGTGCAGAGTCCCAAATTGAAGGATCATCATATTTAACGTTGTCACAATTAGTTGCATTAGCTTCGGCATCGGTTAAGGTAAATCCGCTGGTAAACAAGTTGCCAGCTTCAGAGAAATATCTAAATGATCTGAGTCTAGTTTGAGTGTTTTCATAATTTTCACCTTTACACTCTGGGCCACCATTAACTAGGGCAATCGTAAATGGAAATCCGAGCTTAGCATAAGCGATAGAAGTACCTTGCGCGTATTTTTTAAAGCTTCCATCCATAACTTCAGCAATTGATGGACGACCATTTTTTTGTTGCACCGCATATACAATTGAACTCAAATACGGCAGAATATTATCACCTTGAACTAAATCTGGGTCTTCAACCAATAGTAAATTACCATACAGCATTAATGACAAATTGGCATAGTTGCTGGCATAACTTAACTGCTTCGCCCCGCGCCCATAATAATATTTATTCGCCACCATTCCTGCAAATTGTCCAAGTGCTGAAAATGGCCCAGTTTCTTCGTGATAATCATCAACCTTGCCTCTATTTTCTGGAGTAGCATCACCCTCAGCAACGCTGGCAAAAGTTTTAACAATTTTGTCTTCAATATTGACTAAACCCTTTGAACTACCATCGGCGGTTTCTTGAACGGCATGAGCAAAAGTAGTTGCCAGCATTCTTTTACAGAGGTTATCTGGGTTAGCCATTTCAGTTGTTTTTGTACCAGGGTAATCATTAAAATCACCACAATAAGCAGGAATAACCGCTGCTGCTTTAAGGAAGTTGGAATATGAATACACATCTGCTGGATCAAATCCATTAAGTCTTTCATGATGAGCGGTTCTTGGAAAAGTTTTCTCAAAATTAGCACGTGGCATTAAGCGTTCAATCCGCTTAACATTATCTGGATTGGCGCTCGAATCTGGAGAAATTTTGTCCAGATTAACCTTAGCTGCTCGAACATAATATTGTACTTCTTGAAGACGTTGTCGATCTTCAGCGCTGAGCATGCTAATTTTATCATTCCAGTCTTTGTGCCAATCTTGTGGATTCAGATCGGTTACATCAATAGTTGGATCTATCGCGTTTGTCGCTGATAAGTTACTAATCAAATTAGCCGATGTTGATGATGTTTGGCTTGAGTCACCAGTGTTGTTACATGCTGAAATAGCCGCCGCGGCAATCAATGTAAGAGTAATCATTTTTAATTTCATATTTAATCTCCAGAAGTTCTATTATTGTAAACATTAGCAAAATAACTTAACTAGCTTAATTCATTTAATTATTTTATAATCTAGATTGCCTTAACTGAAGATATTATAGATAACTACCCACGCAGAGTAAATAGCAATTGTATGATAACTACCTATCGGATTTTGGATAACTGGGGTGATTGAAATAATTGTTTATAATTTAAAATACCTTGAATCATGCTTTCAGATATAATTTAAGATGATAATTTTAATTTGGGGGCAATATGTGGTCATATGATGATTTATTCTTGTTTATAAAAGTTGCAGAAGTTGGCAACTTCTCGCATTCTGCTAAGGCTTTGGGAATTGGGCAGTCGACGATTAGTAATCGAATTCAAAAGCTAGAAGCGCGCTTAAATACCACTTTATTGCGCCGGAGTACTAAATCAATTGAACTTACCGATATTGGCCGAAAATTATACGATCAACTTAAAGGTAACGAAGAAGCGATTAAAAAAATCGTGAATGATACGTTGAGTTTAAAGGAAATTGCGGGTGGAACATTGAGAGTTGTTTTACCTCCAGTTTTTTCTCGGTCGCAGATTATGCCGAAACTAATGGAGTTTATGGTGACTTATCCAGAGATTAAGCTGCATTTGTTTTTTGAGAGTAAAATTATTGAACTAATTAAGCATGGCATTGATTATGCAATAATGTCACAAATTCCAGAGCAGCAGAATCTCAAGGTGAAATTTCTGTGTGAATCACAATTTATTATGTTTTGTACCCCAGAGTACGCTGCAAAATATGGTGTTCCTATGAATTTAGACGAATTGGTACAACATAATATTGTGTCGTTGATCAATGAATTTACCGTATTGCAGCAAATTCCAGCAACTAACATTAAAACTGGTGAAACCACAATCGTTAAGTTATCCGATGGTTTGGCTTGTAATAATAGCAATATTGTTAAAGATGTAGTTTATTCTAATGAAATAATTAGCGGCGGATTTTTCTTCATGGTCAGTGATGAAATTAAGGCTGGCAAATTACTTCATGTTTTACCAGAGTATAGTTTTGCAGCAATCAAATATTATCAGGTTCGTCATCCAAATGAGGAAAGCGTGAAGGTGCAGGTTTTTGCCAAATTTATTGAAGAATGTATTTTGGCACAAAATAGAATGGCTTAAGTTAAAGATCTAACTTAAGCCATTGCAGCATTGACTCTAGCGTGGTTAATTTGGGGTATGGTACAATAGGCAATTAAAATCTATTTTATTCTGGAGTTGTTATTTGAAATTACTACATACTTCTGATTGCACCATATCACAAAAACTGGACAAATTAAAATGAGAAGTAGCTAAAGTATCGATCCGGAAGATGAAGACTCGTTAGGGTTCTTGTAACCCCAAGAAGACATATCTCAACTTAAATTTGGACTTAATAAAAAGCATACATTTGTCTCATTATAATCATGAAAACATCACTCTTGTAATTAAAATTGTAACTTGCCAGTTAAGCCATAATGGATTTATCTTTGCAGGTATAACTTGGGCATTAGAACAATTAGCTACACCATTTAATAATCTTAATCCAATATATCCATCTTGTGCATCATACAGGTAATCAAAGCAATTCAGCACATTTCTGCCGGTATTGACAAAATTATTCGAGAAGGGTGCTTGATTTTGTGAGAACACTCCAGATAGTGCTGCGGTCCAATTCACGGTACTCGGCGAAGTAGCCTGAGCTGTGCTGTCTGCAGGGCTAAATGTATAAATTGCTGTACCATTAGAGCCCAGTAAAGAAACTGTTACCATTCCAGTTAAGAGCTGACCTGAAGTTGGCTGATTCTGCAGGGTAAGAAGCATATCAGAAATTCCAATATCAATGACAGCTTCTCCGATTGGATACGTGGTCACCTCGCCATTGAGTGTAAGGATCACATTTCCTGTTGCTGGTTGCCAATCTGGAGGACTTCCAGGTACTTGAGAATATCCAGTAGGAGAAAGTTTACCAAAAGCAAACTGGCCTGTGGTATTTGAAGTTGTTAGTCCTAATTGTACACTTTTGAGTCCGAGGATATATCCTGCTCTCATACTCCCAGCTTTCATCGCATCTATATTTAGGAATGGATTGTATTGCTGGTTATTCTGATCGTTATCGGGTACTTGCTGATATCCTGTTCTGTCAAATCCTATACCCATGTTCAGTGTTTGTTCATCAGTTGGTTTAGTTGTGGTTTTTGTCATCGGCACCCCACAAGAGTTTGGCCAGTTACCACTTTCACAGGTAATGCTTTGTACAATAAGAACTGGAATGGTTGCTGATGCCATAATACTTTCCCCTGTATTGCTATCGATCGCATCTGAATAGCTCACATTAGTCGTAACCCAAATACCATTGAATCGCCGACCACTACTCCAGTAAAAGATCGAACCAGAATTACCAACAGGAATAAAACTTTCTGGAAATAACAAATTTTGAGTAACAAAGAATCCACGCGAGCCAGTATCCAGCGGTGTTGTGAGAGATTCACCAAATACTTGAACATTGATTGTCGGGTCGTTTAATGTATTAGTGTTAGGATTTTGAATTGTATTAGAATAAGGAATTGTATATGACAATGTTGGAGCATTACTCGATGTTGTAGATCCGCTATGACATCCTTGGACTAAAGCTGCCAACAGAATTAGAGGTAAAATTCCTATACTGGGAGTTAGCTTTTTATTATTCATGGTGTTTCTTTGGGTATAAAGGTTATTTTAATTTTAAGCCAATTGATCGATCAACAGCTAGGCACTTTTGAAATTTGTGCTTACGCGTGAATTAAGCTAATGATTATGGTCTTCAATAACTACGCTGTTCATTGAATTAGCCTGTTTAAATTGATGCTTTAAATAGCAAAAATTATACATTAAACAGCCATATTTAGGTAACTAAAAATGAGAATATCTTTAAGCTAATGATTATCGGGGAGTTAGTTCTATATCAATCATTGACATACTAAAAGCATATTGTTCTCATGATATTATGCTCGGTATCGTAAAGTTAAGTTGATGATTTACCTAGTTGAGCTGCTCAATCAGCTTAAGAGCATTATAACTCAAGCACTTGCAGCATTGATTCCAGTATGGTTAATGTGGGGGTATGTTACAATAGGCAATTAAAATCTATTTTATTTTGGAGTTGCTATTTGAAATTACTACATACTTCCGATTGGCATTTAGGGCGTACCCTCTATCTAAAGAAACGTTATAGCGAATTTCAAAGCTTTTTGGATTGGCTGATTCAACAAATCCAACTCCTTGCACCTGATGTATTAATTGTCGCGGGTGATATTTTTGATACTACCGCGCCAAGCAACAAGGCGCAAGAAATTTATTATCAATTTTTATGCAAAGTTGCAACCCTCACCAAATGTCAACACATTGTAATTATTGGCGGTAATCACGACTCACCGACTTTATTAAACGCTCCCAAAGAACTACTTAAACAACTCAAAATTCATGTGCTGGGGAATATTTCGGCTAATCCGCAGGACGAGGTTTTGGAATTGCTGGATCGTCAAGGTCAACCAATGGCTTTGGTGTGTGCCGTGCCGTATTTACGTGATAAAGAGTTGCGCAATTTGACAGACAATGAATCAGCCAGTGATAAAGATCTAAAATTAATGCAGGCAATTAAACAGCATTATGCCGAAGTTTGTCAAATTGCGCTAGCACGGCGGCAAGAGCTTGGATTGGATATTCCGATTATTGCCACTGGGCATTTATTTGTCACGGGTGGTAAGACATTGAAAGATGACGGAGTGCGCGAATTATATGTTGGTTCACTGGCGCAATTTGGCAGTAATGATTTTCCCGCCGAAATTGATTATTTAGCGCTCGGACATTTGCATATTGCTCAAACCATTGCCAATAAAACCCAGCAACGTTATTCTGGTTCGCCAATTGCGATGGGCTTTGGTGAAGCGAAACAAACTAAAATTATTCTGCAAGTTGATTTTACGGGGAAATTAGCACAGGTTACAGAAATTCCCGTGCCGACTTTTCAGCGTTTAGAGCGTGTGACGGGGAATTTGGCGCAGATTAGCGCGCAACTGAACGGTTTAATCGCACAAGCCCAATCAATTTGGGTCGAAGTCGATTATACTGGTGATGAGATTATCAGTGGTTTACAACATAGTTTGGATGAGCTGGTGCGCGAGAGTCAAGTGGAATTGGTGACAGTCCACAATAGTCAATTAGTCGCACAGTTGTTGTCCACCGAACATTTTGGTGGTGAAATTGAATTAAGTAGCCTGACACCCGAGGATGTATTTAGTAAATGTTTGACTATCAATCAAGTGCCTGATGAGCAGCAGTTGGATTTAAACGTGTGTTTTCAGCAAGTGGTGGCAGAATTAAATTTGACTGATTTAAGGGCTGAGTAAATGCGAATTTTAAAATTACACTTTAAAAATCTTAATTCTTTGCTCGGCGAGTGGACGATAGATTTTAGTCTGCCTGAATTTGCCGAACAAGGTATTTTTGCGATAACTGGGCCAACAGGGGCGGGTAAATCGACGATTTTGGATGCAATTTGCCTAGCGTTATATGGACAAACTCCGCGCTTAGGGAAGATTACTAGTCAGAATGAAATTATGTCGCGGCAAAGTGGTGAGTGTTTTGCCAGCTTAGAATTTAAAACCAATGCGGGACATTATCGGACGTTGTGGTCACAAACCCGTGCGCGGAAAAAGGCCGCTGGTAATTTGCAAACGGCACAACATGTTATCGAAGATCTGAGCGATCCAGAAAATAAACTGACGCTGGAAGATAAACTCAGCAAAGTGCCGACTAAAGTTAGTGAAGTTACCGGCATGGACTTTGATCATTTTACCCGCGCAATGTTGTTGGCACAAGGTGGTTTTGCCAAATTTTTGCAATCTTCTGCCGATGAACGTTCACCTATTTTAGAAAAAATTACGGGCACTGAAATTTATAGTGCGATTTCAAGAAAAGTCCATGAGCATAAAACGACCGAAGAAAATAAATTAGGCTTACTTGAGCAGCAATTGCAGGGAATTAAGCTCTTAGATGACAGTGAAATTGCTAAATTAAGCGCACAATTAGCCGAGTCGGAACGCCAATTAGCGCTAACGGTACAGCAGAAAACCGCAAGTGAACAGCAACAACTTTGGCTGAATAATTTGCAAACTTTGCGCCAAGAATTAGCCCAATTAATCGAGCAACAGAGCGAGCTACACACGCAGCAGCACCAATTTGCTGCGCAGGAAGCGGCTTTAGCTTGGGCACACAAAGCCAGCGCAATTAATAGCGAGGTATATATTGGCTTAGCTCAGCTGAGAATTCAGCTTGAGCAACTGACTGCCAATATAGCGAATAATCAGCAGCAATTGCCACAAGTTGAACAGCGGCTGGCAGATTTCAATACACAGTTACTTAATGATAGCCAAGAATTTAATCAGTATAAAGTTACATTTGCTGCCAATTTGCAAATTTTACAGCAAGTGCGTCGGCTAGATACTCAGATTGAAACTAGCCATGCGCAAGTTGCTAAAGTAGTTAAAACGGTCTCGGAGGCTCAGCACAATCTGGAGAATTTAGCCGGTAAAGCGACGCAGCTTGCAACTCAGTCCAATCATCATCAGCGGCAACTAGCGGAGGTCAACAATTATCTTTTCCAACATAGCCATGATGCGCGTTTGCTAGTGGATTTAAGTGGTATTACGGAGCGCTTGGATAATTTACAGAGTTTAGCCGCGAAATGTCAGAATGATCAATTACGTCAGCAGCAAGCGCAGTTTCACGCCGAACAAATTGAGCAAGAATTGGCAGGCTTGAATCAACAACAGCACAGCTTAGAGCAAACTATCGCCACGCAGCAAAACCAATTCAGCGAGCTAAGCCAAGCGCAGACACAATTAGCCAATGGGCAAACCATACTTGGTTTAACTCAGGAACGTGCTCGGCTTCAAGCACAACATACTGAATTACAGAATTTGGCAAAATTACTCAACGAGACAACTAATTTGGCGCAGCAAGCGCTGGATCTAGATAATACGCTGATCCATGAAAATAAATTGCTGGTGGAGATTGAGCCGCAAATAATGCAAACCGCACAATATTTAGCCGAGTTGGAAGAGTTGTTGAATAGTTTGAATGCGCAGCAATTATTATTGAGCAAAGTTGCGGATTTAACCCGTGAGCGCGAGAATCTAAAACTCAATCAACCGTGTCCGTTGTGTGGTGCACTTGAGCATCCTTATGCGAGTAACTTACCGCATAATGATGAGCTAGAACAGCAGATTACGGCGGCGAAATTGCGCCAAACTCAGAGCCTAGCGCGGCAGCAACAGCTTAATCACCAACAGACGAAAAGTAGCACTTTAATTGAGCAAGTGCTGAAGCAACAAGCGCAAGTACGGTTAAATTTGAGCGAATTAAATCAGGAAGTTGAGCTACTTTGTGCCAAACATGCTTTAGTGCTGAATAATGATCTGTCAACGCAACTCGTTGAGAAATTACATGCGCTTGAGCAACAAATTCCGGCGCACGAGCGTCTGATCGAACAATTACACGCTTATGAACAGCAGCTTAATCAGCTTAAAATCGAGCACCAACAGTTGGTTGAGAAATTACATACACTGAAAATTACCTTAAGTCACAGCCGTGCCAATCAGACGGCAAGTAGCGCGCAGTTATTGCAAATTCAAGAGGAACTGGCGCAGACCGATAAATTGCTGATGCAAGCGTCGCAACAATTGAGCACGGAATTATTGGCTTATTCAATTGAGCCAATTAGCCTTGCGCAAATCGGCGTAATTAAGCAGCAACTTCAACAACGGGTGACTAATTGGCAAACTCAGCAGCAGCAAGCCGAACAGTTGCAGCTGGTGATTAATCAATTTGCCAATGAGATGCAACAAAATGTGGTGCTGCAAGAAAATATTACTCAAACGCTACAGCAGACGCGGCTTGAACTTGAGCATTTGCAACACGAATTAAGCGCTTTAGTTAGTCAACGCCGCGAATTGTTTGCGGACAAAGAAGCCAATCAAGAACAAGCGAATTGGCAAACACACGGGGAATTACTGGAAAGTAATTATCAAACTACGCAAAATAATTATACTCAAGCTCGGCAAGAATTGGTCACTTTGCAGAGCTTACTAGCCAATCAAGCCGAACAATTTCAGCCTTTGCAAGCACAACGTCAGCAAACGGAAGCTAATTTTCAGCAAAGTTTAATGGCACAGGGTTTTAGCGATGAGCTGGACTTTAAAGCGAAATTGCTCAGCCGTGAAATAATTGCGGAGATTCAACAGCGCGCGAATCGACTGCAACAAACCGCAATTGAGTTAAATACGCAACAGCAATTAATCAAGGCGCGAATTAGTAGCGAAGAAAATAAAGCGCTCACCACACTCAGTTTGGCAGAATTAGCCGCACAAATTACGCAGCTGGCACAAGCTATTGACAATTACACGCAACAAATTGGTGCATACGGTTTGCAATTAAAACTCAATGAACAAGCCCAGCAGCAACAAGCCGAAATTATTGCGCGGCATAGTCAGCAGAAAATTATTAATCAACGCTGGGGCAATTTACACAAATTGATCGGTTCGGCGGATGGCAAGAAATTTAGAAATTTTGCGCAGGGTTTGACCTTTGAAATGGTGGTTAAACATGCTAATCAACAATTGCTCAATATGTCAGATCGTTATTTGCTGATGCGCGATAAAGAAGCACCATTGGAATTAAATGTGGTCGATAACTATCAAGGTGGTGAGATCCGCTCAACCAAAAATCTCTCGGGCGGTGAAAGCTTTGTGATTAGCCTTGCTTTGGCGCTGGGTTTGTCTAAGCTCTCGAGTAATAAGGTGCAAGTTGATTCGTTGTTTCTTGATGAGGGCTTTGGTACACTCGATGAAGATGCGCTGCAAACTGCACTGAATGCGCTGGATTCGCTACAGCGTGATGGTAAATTGATCGGGATTATTTCGCATGTCGGCGCACTCAAAGAGCGGATTAATTTGCAGATACAGGTTGAGCCATTGAGCGGTGGGGTGAGTAGGATTAGTGGCGTTGGGTGTAGTGGTAAATTGTAAGGTGTGTATATAATTATGTTTACAATTGTATGTGGTATCGTGTTACAATTACTCAAGAGAAAGACCCAGAATGAAATTTGAGTGGGATGAAAATAAAAATCAAATCAATTGGCAGAAGCATGGATTTAATTTTAATGATGCCAAAGAATTATTTGCGAATGAATTTTGGGCTTATGAAGATACGAGACAAGATTATGGCGAAAAAAAAATGATTGGTTATGGTTTTGTTCGGGATAGATTAATGGCAGTCGCTTATACCAATCGTCACCCTAATATTTGTAGATTAATATCATTTCGCCGAGCGAATAGCCGAGAGGAGGCATTATATGAAAAATACTGTAAAAACACCTAAAACAGATTTGGAGAAAGTTAATATGTTGACTAATGATGAGATTGATTACTCCGATATTCCAGAAGCCACGGAAGAAATGTTTAAATTAATGACCAAACAAGAACCTAAAAAACTATTAGTAAACATTAGGTTGAATGAGGAAATTATTGATTTTTTTAAAGAGCATAGCAATAAATATCAAACAAAAATTAATGAGGTATTATTGGCTTTTGTTCATAATTATAAAAAAGCACATAATCAAGGTTAGTTAATATTTGATAAAATAGCCAAATTATTATTACTGTTGGAAGATAAGAGATAGCTTAATGGCAAAACAAAAAAAAGAATTAAAAGAAAAATCAATTGAAGTAACCCTTTGGGAAGCAGCCAATAAATTGCGTGGCAGCGTAGAGCCAGCCGAATACAAGCATGTGGTATTAGGGCTGATTTTTTTAAAGTTTGCCAGTGATAAATTTGAAGAACATCGCGCCAAATTGACTGCTGAGGGTAAAGATAAGTATATTGAGATGCCTGAATTCTACAATATGCACAATGTATTCTTTTTGGAAGAAACTAGTCGTTGGAATTATCTCATCCAAAAATCCAAGCAAAATGATATTGCGCTATTAATTGATACCGCTTTACACACTATCGAAAAAAATAATAAATCCCTCAAAGGTGCGTTACCCGATAACTATTTCTCACGCTTGGGATTAGATATAACCAAACTATCTTCATTACTTGATACGATTAATGATATTGATACTAACAAAGACCCAAAACAAGATGTGGTGGGTAAAGTCTATGAGTATTTTCTGTCTAAATTTGCGTTGGCAGAGGGCAAAGGCAAGGGCGAGTTTTACACACCCAAAAGCATTGTTAATCTGATTGCTGAAATGATTGAACCTTATAAGGGGATTATTTATGATCCAGCCTGTGGCTCAGGTGGTATGTTTGTGCAATCAATCAAATTTATTGAAGCTCATCACGGCAATAAAAAAGAAATCTCAATCTATGGGCAAGAATACACCAATACGACTTACAAACTAGCGAAGATGAACCTTGCAATCCGTGGAATTAGCGGCAATTTAGGTGAAAAAGCCGCCGATACTTTTGGTGATGACCAGCACAAAGATTTAAAAGCCGACTTTATCATGGCAAACCCACCTTTTAACCAAAAAGATTGGCGCGGTGATAAGGAATTAATTGATGATCCACGCTGGCGCGGCTATGATGTACCACCGAAAAGCAATGCCAATTACGGCTGGATTTTGAATATGGTGAGTAAACTTGGTGAAAATGGTGTGGCAGGTTTTATCTTGGCGAATGGCGCTTTGAGTGGTGGTGGCGAGGAATATAAAATTCGTCGCAAATTGATAGAAAATAATTTAGTGGAAGCCATCTTAGTCTTGCCACGCAATTTATTTTATACCACTGATATTAGCGTTACACTCTGGATAGTCAATAAAAATAAACAATCACACAACAGACAAATTGCTAATGAAACTCGTAGCTACCGAGATAGGGAAAAGGAAATCCTGTTTATGGATCTGCGTCAAATGGGTGAACCCTTTGAAAAGAAATATACCCAGTTTTCAGATGCGGATATTCAAAAAGTAGCTAACACCTATCACCAATGGCAAATTCAACAGATTGAAAATATTCCTGAATTTTGTTATTCTGCATCATTTGAAGAGGTCGCTAAAAAAGATTTTTCTCTAGTACCCAGCAAATATATTGAATTTGTCAATCGCGATGAGAATATCAATTTTGATGAAAAAATGCAATCCTTAAAAAATGAGTTTGCCGAATTACTCAAAGCCGAAGAACAATCCAAAGCTGATTTGCTAAATGTATTTAAAGAGTTGGGCTATGAAATTAAATAATACAGAGAGTTATATAACTGAAATTAAGCAGATTCTGGCGCAGGCACGACAAAAAGCCTATGCCGCAGTTAATACGGCAATGGTAGAAGCCTATTGGTTAATTGGTAAGCGGATTGTTGAGGAAGAGCAGCAGGGTAAGAGTCGAGCAAATTATGGTGAATCTATTCTAAAAAATCTTTCTATCGCTCTTACAAGAGATTTAGGCAAAGGTTTTTCTTATGCAAATTTAAGAAACTTTCGGCAATTCTATTTAACGTATCCTGATCTGGAGAATTGCTACACACTGTGTAGCAAATTAAGTTGGAGTCATAATCGGCTGATAATGCGAGTGGCTAACAAGCGGGCGAGGGAGTACTATATACAAGAATCTACGTCACAAAACTGGAGTGTTAGAAATTTAGAGCGTAACATAAATACGCATTATTATGAACGGGTATTATCGGTAAAATCAGAGTATTTACTATCACCACAGAATGATAATAGCGAGCAAAATATTGGAGACTATATCAAAGATCCATATGTTTTTGATTTGAAAACGACAAGGCTTACTCATCAGGATGTAGGTCAGTTGGATATGTATGTGCGCATGTTTGATGATTTAAAAAGGCAGGTAAACGACAATCACACTATTGGGATATTGCTATGTGCCGAAAAAGATGAAACGATTGTAAAATATTCAGTTTTAAATGAGAGCAAACAGTTATTTGCCACAAAATATATGCCATATCTGCCAACTGAAGAAGAGCTGGTGCAAGAAATTGAACGGGAAAAAGCATTTATCCGACTTCAATTGGAAGATGGTGGTGAATTATGAAATCAAATTATAAACGTTTGGGTGATTATATCCAAGAACTAAAAGTTCGAAATACTACGCAAAAAGCAGAAAAACTTTTGGGGATTAATATTGATAAATTTTTTATGCCATCGGTTGCCAATGTGATTGGGACGGATTTATCTGTTTATAAACTTGTAAAGAAATACCAGTTTGCTTGCAACAGAATGCATGTTGGTAGAGACGACAGATTACCAATTGCGATGTCAAAATTAGATGATGAATTTATGGTTTCACCTGCTTATGATGTGTTTGAAATAAGTAGTACTGAAATTCTTGATCCTGAATATTTAATGATGTGGTTTTCTCGAAGAGAATTTGATCGCAATGCTTGCTTTTATACCGATGCCGATGTACGAGGCGGATTATCGTGGCAAGCTTTTTGCGATATGCAATTACCTATTCCACATATTGATAAACAGCGCGAAATAGTAAAAGAATATAACGTTATTCAAAATCGCATAACCCTCAATCAACGACTGATCCAGAAGCTCGAAGAAACCGCTCAAACGATTTATAAGCAGTGGTTTGTGGATGTATCAAATGGAGATTGTGAGAAAATTAAGCTAAATGAATTAGTCCAAACACAATACGGATATACTGAAACAGCTTCATTGGAAAAGATTGGTCCCAAATTTCTAAGAATTACAGACATTGCACAAAACCATATTGATTGGGCAAACGTACCATACTGCACTATAACAAAAAGTGATTTTGAAAAATATAGACTTAAGCAAGGAGATATTGTTGTGGCAAGAACTGGAGCAACAGCAGGTTATGGTAAAAGATTACACAAGCATTTTCCAGATACTGTATTTGCTTCCTTTCTTGTAAGAATAATTCCAAAAGATTTGAAATGGAATTTGTTTTTAGGTTTAACTGTTGATAGTTCAACTTACAGAGATTTTATTTTGTCTAATGCTGAAGGTTCTGCACAGCCACAAGCTAATGCAACACTTCTTACTTCATATGAAATTAATAAACCTGATGAATCAAAGATTTTAGATTTCAATAGAATCGTTGAGCCAATTTTTGATTTGATTGAAAATCATCATTTAGAAAACCAAAAACTAACGGAACTGAAAGATTTACTTCTTTCAAAATTAGCAACAGTAGAAAATTAGAATATGAAAATAGAAAAAGTGCCATACCAACAATTAATAAGCGCAATCGGCAACTTGCTCCAACAAGGTCGCCAACAGGCAGCGCAATCGGTCAATACTATTTTGGTACAAACCTATTGGCTCATTGGGCAGCACATCGTGGAGTTTGAGCAAAAAGGTAACCAACGAGCCGAATATGGAAGCCAATTGCTCGATAGTTTGTCTCGTGATTTAACCTTAGCCTACGGTAAAGGCTTCGGTCGTTCTAATTTATTTCAAATCCGTCTTTTTTATATCAAATTTCCAATAATCCAGACGCTGTCTGGACAATTGACGTGGAGCCATTACACGGAGATATTGAAAGCAACCAGCGATTTGGAGTCGAGTTTTTACAATAAACAATGCCAACATGAAAGATGGAGTGTCCGAGAACTGAAACGCCAAATGAAAAGCTCATTATTTGAACGATTGGCGCTAAGCAAAGACAAAGAAGGCGTATTGAAATTAGCAAAAGAGGGGCATATAGTAGAAACAGCGGAGGATCTAATGAAAGACCCGTTTGTATTGGAATTTTTGAATATTCCCGAACAACATCAATATTTAGAAAGCGAACTGGAAGAGAAAATTATTTCCAATTTGCAACAATTTATAATGGAAATGGGCAAGGGCTTTGCCTTTATTGGTCGGCAATATCGAATGAGTATTGGTGGCAAGCATTTTTATTTAGACCTGCTTTTTTATCACCGCATATTGAAATGCTTTGTTTTAGTTGATTTAAAACGAGGCGAAATAGACCATTTGGATGTGGGACAAATGAATTTGTATTTAAACTATTTTAAAAAAGAAGAAGCCACCGAAGGCGATAATGAACCAATTGGAATAATTTTAGGTGCGCATAAAAATCATATTTTGGTAGAATATGCTACCGATAGCATAACCAATAAAGTACTTTTAAGTAAATACCAATTGTATTTACCCGATAAAAAATTATTACAAAATGCTTTGGATAAACTGTTAGAAGAAAAGAAGCAGGTTTAAGAGAACCAGAAATAATTGAAAAAAATGGCGGTATTGCTATAACCTTATTTGCACAAAATTATTTAGATACACAAACTCACGAAATAACAAAAACGTCGGGGAAAACGTCGGGGAAAACGTCGGGGAAAATACTTGATGCGATGCGTTCAAACCCACAAATTACCATTCCAGAACTTGCTAAATTAACTGGTGTTACGGCTCGTTCTGTCGAGAGAAATATTGAGTCGCTCAAGAAATCGAAACAATTACAACGGATTGGTTCAGCAAAAGATGGTTATTGGGAGGTGAGCGTTGATTAGACTCGTTACTATTACTCGAAAACCTTATGAGGTATTGATTTAGACATGAACAAACAACTTAGCATAAAAGATGAACTGACGGATTTTCTGCTCTATACTTCACCAAATGGAAACGTCAGGGTCGAAGTAATCCTAAATGAAGAAACAGTTTGGCTTACGCAAAAATCCATTGCGGCTTTGTTTGGGGTAAAAGTGCCAGCAATAAGCAAACATTTGAAGAGTATTTTTGAAAGTGGCGAATTGCTAGAAAGTGCAGTTATTTCCATTTTGGAAACAACTGCAGATGATGGCAAAAATTATCAGGTACAATATTACAACCTCGATGCCATAATTTCGGTCGGCTATCGGGTGAATAGCCATCAAGCAACTCAATTTCGTATTTGGGCGACTAACAGCCTAAAAGAATACATTATTAAAGGCTTTATTCTGGACGATGAGCGCCTGAAAAATGGTCGCTATTTTGGTAAAGATTATTTTCGTGAGCTGTTAGAGCGTGTTCGCTCAATTCGTGCCAGTGAGCGCAGAGTTTATCAGCAAATCACTGATATTTTTGCCGAATGCAGTATTGACTATGACTCCAAATCTGATCTTACTCAAGAATTTTATGCGTCAGTACAAAACAAATTTCATTTTGCCATACATGGACAAACCGCAGCTGAAATTGTTTTTAAAAATGCCGATGCCAATAAAGAGTTTATGGGCTTGCAAACATGGAAAAATGCACCCAATGGCAGAATTTTAAAATCGGATAGTAAAATTGCAAAAAATTATCTTAGTGAACAGGAAATAAAAAGCCTAGAGCGCGCAGTCGGTGGATTTTTTGATTACATTGAGCGCATCATTGAAAACCGGAATACCTTTACTATGGAGCAATTTGCTTTAAGCGTAAATAAATTTTTAGAATTTAATGAGTACAAGGTTCTGGATGGTAAAGGAACGATTTCAGCAAAACAAGCCGAAGAAAAAGCCGTTAGCGAATATGAAAAATTTAATAAAACCCAAAAAATTGAGTCAGACTTTGATTGTGCGGTTAAAGCACTGCAAAAGAAAAACCAACTAAATTAATGACATCCGTAAATATAAAAATTGAAAGTAGAGTATGAAATTTACTGAACCAAAACTAGAGCGGGCGTTTGTCGAGTTACTTGAGCAGGAAGGATTCCATCATTGCTTGGGTACGACTATTGACCGCAATCCTGATGAGGTATTAATTGAGGAAGATTTGCGGAGTTTTCTTTTAGCGCAATATGCAGCACAAGGCATTACAGATAATGAAGTTAATTCGATTATTTTACAATTAAAATCGCTACCTGCTTCTGATCTTTATGAAAGTAATAAAACATTTTTGCGGATGCTCTCAGATGGTTTTATTCTTAAACGAGAAGACCGTAATCAAAAAGATCTGTATATTCAGCTTATCAATTATACTGGGCTAAATAGGCCTAGTCAATTTGGCGCAGAACACGTAACAGTAGATAATAATATTTACAAGTTTGTTAATCAGTTGGAAATTAACGGAACATCCAAGCGTATTTCCGATGGGATTGTCTATATTAATGGCTTGCCTTTGGTGGTATTTGAATTTAAAAGCGCGATTCGTGAAGAGGCTACCATTTACGATGCTTACAACCAATTAACGGTTCGTTATCAGCGCGATATTCCTGAACTCTTTAAATACAATACTTTTTGTATCATTAGCGATGGCGTAAATAACAAGGCTGGTTCGTTTTTTGCTCCCTATGAATTTTACTATGCTTGGCGGAGAATTGCTGGATTAGCCAAAGATGTCGATGGCATTGATAGTATGTTTACTCTGATTCAGGGTATGTTTCACAAAGACCGCTTGCGTGATATTATCCAAAATTTCATCTATATTCCCGATAGCTCCAAGAAAAATGAGAAAATTGTTTGCCGTTATCCGCAATATTACGCTGCACGAGCCTTATATGACAAAATAAAGCAAGCACAAAAGCCAGCTGGGGATGGTAAAGGCGGAACCTACTTTGGTGCAACCGGTTGTGGCAAGAGTTTTACGATGCTTTATCTGACCAGATTGTTGATGAAAAGTGAATATTTTGCCAGCCCAACTATTGTCTTGATAACAGATCGCAGCGATTTAGATGAGCAACTTTCCACTCAGTTTGTAAATGCCAAAAATTTTATTGGTGATAATAATATTGAAAGCGTAGCCAGTCGCGCGGATTTAAGGGCTAAACTACAAGGCAGACCAAGCGGTGGTGTTTTTCTAACTACCATCCATAAATTTACGGAAGATATTCAGCTGCTAACTGAGCGGACTAACGTTATTTGTATTTCTGATGAGGCACATCGTAGTCAGGTAAATCTGGATCAAAAAATTAAAGTTACGGATACAGGCGTTACTAAAACTTTTGGTTTTGCCAAATATTTACATGATTCATTACCCAATGCGACGTTCGTTGGTTTTACTGGGACACCGATAGATGCAACGCTGGATGTATTTGGTAAAGTGGTTGATGCTTATACCATGACTGAGTCGGTCAAAGATGAAATTACGGTTAGAATTGTCTATGAGGGCAGAGCCGCAAAAGTTATCCTTAATAATTCCAAGCTTAAAGAAATTGAAGATTACTACGCGAGATGTGCTGAGATTGGCAGTAATGAAAATCAGATTGAACAAAGCAAAAAAGAAATGGCACAAATGTATGCCATTATTGGCGATCCTGATCGTTTGCAAGCCGTTGCCGAGGATTTTGTCAGTCATTATGAAACTAGGCTGGCAGAAGGTTCAACCGTAAAAGGCAAGGCAATGTTTGTGTGTAGTACTCGTGAAATTGCCTATGAATTGTACAAAAATATCGTTGCTATCCGCCCGGAATGGAGCGAAGTTCGTGCTGCCGAAGAGGGGGCGGAACTTAGCGACAAAGACAAACGAGAACTCAAGCCAATCGAACGAATTAAATTTATTGCTACTCGCGGGCAAAACGATCCGCCAGAGCTTTATGATTTGTGTGGCACTAAAGAATATCGCAGAGAACTTGATCGTCAATTTAAAAACGAAAAGTCGAATTTTAAAATTGCGATTGTCGTTGATATGTGGCTGACTGGTTTTGATGTGCCATTTTTGGATAGTATTTATATTGACAAGCCCATTCAACGTCATAATCTGATTCAGACCATTTCACGGGTAAACCGCAATTTTAATGGTAAAAATAAAGGCTTGGTTATCGATTATATCGGTATCAAAAATCAAATGAATTTGGCGCTCAAGCAATATAGCGAAGGCGATAAAGATAATTTTGAAGATGTTGTTGAATCTATCATCATAGTCAGAAATCATTTAGATCTGTTAGCTAAGTTATTTCATCCTTTTGACAATTCAAAATATTTTGCTGGTACACCTCTTCAACAGCTAAATACCTTAAATTTAGCCGCCGAGCATGTCCAGCAAACCAAAGAGTTTGAAACTCGCTTTATGGGCTTAGTTAAACGCATAAAAGCCGCTTATGATATTTGTGCCGGAAGTGAACAGTTGACCCAATCAGAAAAAGATTATATTCACTTCTATTTAGCCATTCGCTCAATTTTATTTAAACTAACCAAAGGCAATGCTCCCGATACAGCACAGATGAATGCTAAAGTTCGTGAAATGGTAAAAGATGCGTTACAAAGCGATGGTGTAGAAGAAATTTTTAAACTCGGTGATGAGCATACGGTTGAGCAAGATATTTTTGATGAAGATTATTTGGCTAAAATTGATAAGATAAAATTACCAAATACTAAAATTAAATTATTACAGCAATTACTTGCTAAAGCAATTGGCGAAGTTAAGAAAATAAATCGTATAAAAGGCATGGACTTTACCAAAAAAATGCAAGCCTTGGTTGAGCGCTATAATGATCGGGAAGCCAATGATATTCTAAGAAGTGAAGTTTATGAAGAAATGGCAGATGCTTTGACTGAATTAATTTGGCAGGTTCACAAAGAGTTTTCTGCGGGTGACGAATTAGGCATTAATTTTGAAGAAAAAGCTTTTTATGATATTCTGAAAGAACTATGTATAAAGTATGATTTCAAATATCCTGATGATAAAATGATTGAGTTAGCCAAAGCCGTTAAAGATCTTGTTGATGGGCAAGCCAAATTTCCTGATTGGAACAAACGCGATGATATTAAATCAGCGTTAAAGGTCGGTTTAATTCTTTTGCTGGATGAATATGGCTACCCACCAGTTGAGCGAGATGAGGTGTATGTTGAAATTTTTGAGCAAGCGGAGAATTTTAAGAAGAATCAAACCACAGTAAAATAATTTTAAAGATTAAAAACATGCAAAAGAATATTACAGATTTAATTCAGCAAATTGAAGCTCATAAAGTAATTTTGGATAGTAAACGCCCATTTAGTCGTGAACAGTTATTGCGAATCAAAAGAATCTTTGATGTTGATTTAACGTACAATTCAAATGCAATTGAAGGTTCAACCATGACCTTTAATGAAACTAAATTAGTCTTGAATGAGGGACTAACAATTGGTGGTAAAAAATTAAATGAGCATTTGGAAGTTATCAATCATAAGTATGCGATAGATTTTATTGAAGAACTTAGCAAGAATAAAATAATTACGCTACGCGATATTAAAGACATCCACGGGTTGATTTTACGTGGAATTGATGACAAATACGCGGGTAAACTTCGTGATACCTTGGTTGGTGTGCGTTTGAGTGATGGGCGGATCAGAAATTTTACCGATCCATTACAACTTGATAATGCTATGCAGGAATTTATTGCTAATTTAAGTGGTAACAATGAGCATCCAATTATTAGGGCGGCACAAGCACATTATGAATTTGTGACTATTCACCCTTTTATTGATGGGAATGGTCGAACTGCCAGATTGTTGATGAATTTGATCTTGTTACAAAGTGGCTATCCACCTGCAATTATTCGCATCGCCAATCGTGCGGAATATATTTTGGCATTAGAAACTGCACAAAATGATAACCAATTAGATAAGTTTTATCAAGTCATTTGCCAAGCTGTAGATGAAAGCATTGATAGTTACTTACTGATGCTTGAACAGGATGTTAAATAGTAATGTTGATTGTATATAAAGGTTAATTTATGAAATATTTTATTACGGATATAGAAATAAAAAAGATTCGTCATCTTGAGGGTATAAATATCCCGCTGTCAAAAAATGAAGCAAGGCACCTAATTTTAACTGGTAAAAATGGCAGTGGTAAAA
>Ga0247839_1003772_pt1 | contig 20396 bp, 15 predicted proteins | sample LaCruzMarch2015__6_FD_192405 | JGI IMG/M metagenome (GOLD analysis project Ga0247839, IMG submission 192405) | Freshwater microbial communities from meromictic Lake La Cruz, Castile-La Mancha, Spain - LaCruzMarch2015_16m | ecosystem: Environmental > Aquatic > Freshwater > Lake | place: Spain... | reverse complement strand
GTTTTTAGTGATGCGAACCAACTTTTCAAATTCGGTGCGCTTACATGGTGTAAGTATTTTTTGCATAGCCTCAATTATAAAACAAGTTAGTTGTGAAAACACAACTTTCAGTTACGAAGAGTATATGATATAATTAAATTAATCAAGATGTGGTGTTGTATTTCGTCGCACTACATGTGTGGTGCTTAAAAAATAATGAAATAATTGAATACTTTTATGGTTATTTAGTGTGGATTATGACATGGTTTATTATTGTGATAATTGAATTTTTTTGACTAAGTGTGTTAATTAGTATCATTTATTATATATTAGCCTATATTCTTTTCTGGTTATTTGTTAAAATAGTGCTTTAAAACTTAATTAATCTTTAGGGGATGTGTAATGAAAAAAAAATTGTCTTTGTGTGCATTGCTTTCTGCGTTAGTGGTTAATGCGGCGTTTGCAGATTGTACGTTTACGTTTGTAAATAAGTCTAAAACTGCGGTAACTTTACAAGGTTATTTTTTAGCCGATGGTGACGCGTTATCTGATCAAGCTTGGCTAACAGTTGGGCCAACTCGCGAGATTAATCAAGTGCGAACTGGTAAAAAATGTACTGCAATTTATAAACACACTGGTGAATTATCTACGCGCGTAGATTTGAAAAATAACTCTGGTTATTGGAATGGGAATAAGGGCTTCTTATTTGCGGCAGATCGTTCATATTCACATTATACAGGATCGTATGCTAAGTCTGATACAGAGAGCGCAATTACTTTATCAAATGCGGTTAAAGTTAGTGGTACTGATTTTAAAGTCTATATCTGTGATGCATCGGTTGATCCAGATGACTGTCATTAGACAAAAAATAAAGCCAGATTTAAATCTGGCTTTATTTATAATTGTAGCGAGTGCTTAAGCTAATAAATGTTTAACTGCATCACGTTCTTCAGTTAGTTCTTGCAAAGTTGCATTCATGCGTTCACGGCTAAATTCGCTAACGGCTAAGCCTTGAACAATCGTGTATTCGCCATTTTTACAGCTACATGGGAATCCATAAATAACACCTTCAGGAATGCCATAACTACCATCTGATGGTACACCCATGCTGACAAATTCACCTTCTTTAGTGCCAAGTACCCAATCACGGATATGCTCAATTGCAGCATTTGCAGCTGATGCCGCTGAGGATAATCCACGTGCGTCGATAATTGCAGCGCCACGTTTTTGTACGGTTGGGATGAAGTCAGTTACTAACCAATTTTGATCAACTAAATCGCTTGCCGCAGTTCCTTTGACCGTAGCTGCAGAAATATCTGGATACTGGGTTGCTGAGTGATTACCCCAAACTACAATTTTATTAATTTCCGTAGTGTGGCTAGCGGTTTTAGCGGCTAATTGTGAGTAGGCGCGGTTATGATCAAGACGTAACATTGCGGTAAAGTTGCGTGGGTTTAGACCTGCTGCGCTTTTTAGAGCAATTAATGCATTAGTATTAGCTGGGTTACCCACCACTAAAACTTTAACATCTTTTTTAGCTACTGCCGCTAGTGCTTTGCCTTGTACCGTGAAAATGGCACCATTGGCTTCCAATAAGTCTTTACGTTCCATACCTTTTGAACGTGGGCGTGCGCCAACTAAAAGAGCAATATCAATATCTTTAAAAGCAATCATTGGGTCATGGCTCGCAATTATTCCTTGAACTAGTGGAAATGCACAATCTTCCAATTCCATAATCACACCTTTAAGTGCGTTCATAGCTGGTTCAATTTCTAGTAATTGCAAAATTACTGGTTGGTCTTTACCAAGCATTTCACCACTGGCAATTCTGAATAACAAACTATAGCTAATTTGACCAGCTGCGCCAGTCACAGCAACACGAACGGGTGCTTTCATAACAACTCCTTGTAGGTTTTAAATAGATTAACAAAGTGTATATTATAGCATGAAGTTTTATTATCTGGCTTTGCTAAACTGTCGCAATTTAAATACACATCCTGAGTTCAAATACGAAATGCAAAGAAATCGATTAAACTATCGGTTGTATTTCGCGAGGCACTATGGCAACAAGATTAACATTAGACCTCTTGCATAACCCATTGCTATTAATTTTTACTTAATTCAAAATTATAAATACCCGTAATTAAATTAAATCTCAAATTAAATCACTTTCTTCTATTTCTATACCTTTCAGCAATGATTTTGAATACTTTAACTACTCCATTAACTTGTTCATTAAACGCGCGCTTTACAGACAATCAATAATTTGCTTTTTTATCACTTTTGCTTAATGGCTTGTGCTTTGCCTTTTTTTTAGGTCGTTGAATAGGTCTGAGGCTTTACTCCAACAATTCGTTTAAAGTTACTTTTTGATAATTTTGATACGTCTTCATATCTCATATATATTGCCAACTAAATTTAATAAAGACAGTATTATCCATCAGTGAAGAATTTTATTGTGGTTATGCCAGAGGTCTATTAAACCAAGCAAATATATCTACACTATACTATGGTAAAATATAAGGCTAAAAAATCATTATCATCAACTATAGGAAGCATAGATGGATACAAGCGTACATAATAAATTAGTTTCGTTTATTTGGTCAATTGCAGATGATTGTCTGCGTGATGTTTATGTACGTGGTAAATATCGGGATGTAATTTTACCAATGGTTGTTTTGCGTCGAATAGATACCTTACTTGAACCAAGCAAAACTGCGGTAATGGAAGAGGTTAAATTTCAACATGAAGAATTAAAACTTACTGAATTTGATGCTCGTGGTTTACAAGATGCTTCGGGTTACGTTTTTTACAATACTAGCAAATGGACATTACAGACACTCCACAATACCGCCACCAATAGTCAACAGATGCTGCAAGCTAATTTTGATGATTACCTTAATGGCTTTAGCTCAAATGTCAAAGAAATTATTAATAAATTTAATTTACGTAGCCAAATCCGCCATATGGCAGATAAAGATGTTTTATTAGCGGTACTCGAAAAATTCACCTCACCAAATATAAACTTTACTCCACATGAAAAACTTGATTCTGATGGGCGTAACACGCCGCCGCTGACTAATCTGGGTATGGGCTATGTATTTGAAGAATTAATCCGTAAATTCAATGAAGAAAACAATGAAGAGGCTGGAGAACATTTTACCCCACGTGAAGTAATTGAATTAATGACTAATCTAGTATTTAAACCACTCCAAAATATTTTACCGCCGATTATGACTATTTATGACCCAGCCTGCGGTTCTGGTGGCATGTTGACTGAAGCGCAAAACTTCATCCAAGATCCTGAGGGAAATATTCGTAGCAAAGCAGATGTTTATCTTTATGGTAAAGAAATCAATGATGAAACCTATGCTATCTGTAAATCAGATATGATGATTAAAGGTAATGACCCTGAAAATATTCGTTGTGGATCTACTTTATCGACAGATGAGTTTGCTGGTACTAATTTTGATTTTATGTTGTCAAATCCTCCCTATGGTAAATCATGGGCAAGTGAACAAAAATATATTAAAGACGGTAAAGATGTAATTGATTCACGCTTTATTGTGCAATTGAAAGATTATTGGGGAAATGAAGAAGGCGCAGATGCAACCCCACGCTCATCTGATGGGCAATTATTATTCCTAATGGAAATGGTCAATAAAATGAAACCACCCCGCCAAGCTGCCAATGGTTCACGGATTGCTTCTGTACATAATGGATCAAGCTTATTTACTGGTGATGCTGGCGGTGGTGAAAGTAATATTCGACGCTACATTATTGAAAATGATTTACTTGATGCAATTATTCAATTGCCGAATAACTTATTTTATAACACTGGTATTACAACTTATATCTGGTTATTATCAAATAACAAACCTGAACAGCGTAAAGGCAAAGTACAACTAATTGACGCTAGTAGCTTATATCGTAAACTGCGTAAAAATCTTGGGCAAAAAAACTGCGAATTTACAACTCTGCATATTGATGAAATCTATCGTGTTTATCAAGAGTTTCAAGCAATTGAGAAAACAAATGATAATTTAATCGCAAGTAAAATATTTGCTAACCATGATTTTGGCTACTACAAAGTCAATATAGAGCGTCCACAACGTTTAAAAATTCAATTTACTACTGAAGCAATTGAAAAATTACGCTTTGATAAAGATTTAACCGAACCAATGGAGTATATTTATACCGAGCATGGCGAACAAGTCTATAGCGATTTATCCGTACATGAAAAACAGATCATTAAATGGTGTGAAGATAATCATCTGGATTTAAACGCAAAAAATCTTAAAAAACTACTCAGCCCGCAAACATGGCAAAAGCAATTAACTATCTTAGAAACCGCGAGACAACTCCACCAACATTTTGGTGATGTGGAATACTTGGATTTTAACTTGTTTAGTAATGAAATGACGATCAAGCTGAAACAGCTTAATATTAAACTAAATGACAGCGATAAAAATCAGATTATCAATGCAATTTCAGCGTATGATGAAAATGCCGTAAAAGTTATCAAGAAAACCCACAAACTAACTGGTGATAAACTCGATAAGTTGCTTAACCATTTAAATTGTACCGTAGATGATTTAGCCGATTTTGGTTATTATACAAGCAATAACACACATGAATATATTGAGTATGAATCATCGAGCGATTTACGCGATAGCGAATCAATCCGACTAACGCAAAATATCTTAGATTATTTTAACGCCGAAGTTAAGCCACATGTAACCGAAGCATGGATAAATTTGGATAGTGTCAAAATTGGTTATGAGATTAGTTTTAATAAATATTTCTACCGCCATAAGCCATTGCGTAGCATTGAGGAAGTTGCTAAAGATATCATGGAGCTAGAGCGTCAAAGCGATGGTTTAATCCATGAAATTTTGGGATTATAAATATGCCTAGTATCCAATTTAGGCAACAAGCTGTTGCCCAAATCTTATGGTTAGTTCAATAATTAGGAATAGTTTATTATGAATAAATACAAACTACGTTATGAAAGCTATAAGGATTCTGGAGTTGAGTGGCTCGGGCAGATCCCTTCCCACTGGGGAATTAAAAAACTTAACTCTATATTAACCGTTAAAAGCGAGAAAAATAGCCCAGATTTACCACTTTTATCGGTTTATCGAGAATATGGTGTTATCCTTAAAGATTCAAGAGATGATAATCATAATGCAGCTGCACTTGATTTATCCGGCTATAAAATTGTTAAAAATGGCGATTTTGTTATTAATAAAATGAAAGCATGGCAAGGTTCCATGGGGGTCAGTCAATATCATGGAATAGTAAGCCCTGCATACATTACATGTAATATTGATTATAATATCATGTACGCAAGATACCTTCATGCTTTGTTAAGATGTAGCTCATATATTGGAGAGTACAATAGACTGTCTTATGGAATTAGAATTGGACAATGGGATATGCATTTTGAAGATTTCAAAAACATCACTCTTTGTATAATACCAATTGAAGAGCAACAGCGAATAGCTGATTTTTTGGATAAGAAAACAGCACAAATTGATGAAGCTATCGCCCAAAAAGAAAAAATGATTGAGCTATTGAAAGAATATCGCCAAGTTACCATCAATAATGCGGTTACCAAAGGCTTAGATCCAAATGTTCCAATGAAAGATTCAGGCATCGAGTGGCTAGGACAAATCCCCACCCGTTGGGAAGTTAAAAAATTAAAATTCATTTTAACTGAAAAACTAAAATATGGCGCAAATGAAAGCGGTATTGATTATAGTGAGAAATTACCACGCTATATAAGAATTACAGACTTTGGTAATAATGGAAAATTAAGCGATGTAAATAAACTTTCTTTACCCACACATATTGCTAATGATTATTTATTAAAAGATGGCGATATTTTATTTGCTCGAAGTGGTGGAACGGTGGGGAAATCTTATCAGTTTAGAAATAATATATCTTATGACGAAAGCTATTGCTTTGCGGGATATCTAATCAAGGCAAGCGCTAATGAACAAATTATTCTGAGTGACTTCCTTTATCTATATACAAATTCACCTCTATTTTATCTTTGGAAAGATTTTATATTTAATAAGGCAACTATTGAAAATATTGGTGCCGATAAATATGCTCAATTACCTGTTATTATTCCCCCAATTAATGAGCAAAAGCAAATCGTTGAATATCTTGATAATATTACCAATAAAATCGAAGCCGCTATAACTTGCAAACAATCTGAAATAGAAAAACTCAAAGAATACAAAGCCACACTTATTGATAGTGCCGTAACTGGCAAAATAAAGGTTTAATCATGATACACATACTAAAAATTGAAAACTTGAATAACGGAGTTATAAAATGGCATTAGAAAATCTATTTGACACGGCCACTAAGAATTTTCAAGAATTATTAGGTAATGGTAAACGTTATAAAGTGCCTAATTTTCAGCGTGATTATTCTTGGGAACTCCAACAATGGCAAGATTTATTTGACGATTTATATGAAATATATGAGCAACGCGAAAATCATGTAAAACACTATATTGGTAGTATCGTACTAGAGAAACCAGATGCCAATAAAGAAGAATATTATATTATTGATGGGCAACAACGAATTACCACCTTGCTGTTGCTAATATTAGCGATTATTGAACATTTAGAAAAAATAGATACCCCAGAGAGTAAAAAACGAGCGGATATTTACAAGAGTTATATTAATTTTGAATTAGGATCAAAAATAGGTGAGTACTTTAGTCGTCTGGAGTTGAATCGTACCACTAATGATGATTTTAAAATGTATTTCAATAAATATCGCTTTGATACATTACGGAGTAATAAGAAATTTAATAAAACTACTCGTATAATGATCAAAGCATTTAAATATTTTGCAGAACAACTTGAAAGTAAATTTGCCGATAATAGTCAAAATATTGCTTATTTTGTGGAGACAATTGCATCTAATGTTGCCTTTATTGTTATCACAACCAATAATACATTAAACTCATACACTATTTTTGAAACATTAAACTCACGCGGTGTTGAATTAACTTCCGCTGATTTATTAAAAAATTATATATTACAGTTATGTAATGATGACAGACTAGATCTAGAAGATGCGCTTTTGCGTTGGAATAGTATTAGTGACAAAATAGACTATAAAAACCTACCTGATTTTATCAGGGATTATCTCAATTCATTTAATAAATATGTCCGACATAATCAATTATTTAGAAATGTAAAAGCCTTCTGTAAAAATAAATCACAAGCGTTAGAACTGCTAACTGCATTAGACAATAACATTGATTTTTATTTAGCATTATCCGATCCTTATGATGAATTTTGGAGTTTACCACCATATAGTGCTAAAAAAACCGAAATCACACGTTCAATTAAATTACTCAATTTATTTGGTGTGACACAATTTAAACCAGTATTGCTGGCATGTCAAGCTAAAAATATTGATATTGCTGAAATGTTATCTTTAATTGTTAAAATTTCATTCAGATATCATAAAGTAGCTAAAGCAAATCCAAACGAAATTGAAAAGCTGTACAATGACATTGCAGTGAGAATATCTAATAATGACTTAACGAAAATTCAACAAATCAAAGAGTTATTGAAAAATGCCTATGTCTCGGATGAGGTGTTTAAATCTTCGTTTATAAATCTTGAATTGGGACAACGAAACAAAGAGCTAATTAAATATATTTTTGTAGAAATAGAGGCTCATCAGAGTGATAAACAAGTTTCTCTTGACTACTCTAGCTATACCGTAGAGCATATTTTGCCACAAAGTATAGCAAATACTGAATGGGAAAATAATATTGACGAAAATCAACATCAATTGTATGTTGCTAATATTGGTAATTTAACATTACTGGACGCAAAAAGCAATAATTCACTGCAAAACAAGTGGGCGGATAAACAAAAGTTGTTTGCTGATAATAGCCTTATAATAAATAAGAATATTGCTAAAGCAACATCTTGGACAATCGAAAAAATAACACATCGAGCTGAAGAATTAGCTAAAATTGCAGCACATATTTGGAAAATAAATTTTTAGCAATATATTTCACATTAGATAACTAGGAATAAAATCATGATAACTAAACTAGACATTGAAAACTTTAAAGACTTTAGAGCGCTTAGTCTAAGAGATTTAAAACAAATAACGTTAATTTCAGGTAAAAACAATATTGGTAAAACTTCAATATTGGAAGCAATTATCCTTTTATTGAATAATAATCAAAGTTCAGCTATTGTTCCTTTTCTGGCTAATCGTGAAATTAAAGATTTTAGTGTTAATCATCTATATAATGAAGGTATTGAATTTGAGACTGCAGTTTCAGGAATCTTTTGTAACCACTCACTCAGCAACAAGATTAGTATTACAAGCGATGACAGAACCCTAGAGATTAGTATCAATGACGCAACACCATATAAAAGTGATGGTTATGATTCAGTAACCGACTCGCTAGAACTAACCTATTTCATCAATAATATTAAAGTTAATTACACTTCGTTAAAAGGCTCTGATGGCAAATATAAAGCAAATATTTCTAAATGGAAGCCAGATAGTGTAAGCACATTTCTAATTAATGAACATGGCGGGTTAGATAGCATTACAAATAAGTTTAATCGCTCTTCAAAATCAAATGTTGTTGATTTATTTGACTCAATTAGAAAGAACCCTCAGGAAAATTTAAAAGACAAGCTAATCCAAGGATTAAAATTATTAGATAAAACTATTGAAGATGTGGAAATCGGGATTAATCAAATATCAAAAGAACCACAGATAGAGTTATCACGCTCAACGTCTAAACCAGTTCCATTATCTTCTTTTGGTCATGGGATGAAAAGATTTTTTAACATAATTCTAGCAATTGTGTGTGCAAAAAATGGCGTTCTTTTGATTGATGAAATAGAAAATGGGATTCATTACAGTGTACTTGGAGAAATGTGGACGTTAATTTTTGAACTAGCGAAGTTAAATAATTGCCAAATCATCGCAACAACTCACTCGTGGGAACTCGCAAGTTATATTACAAATCAACCAGAAGAAAATCAAAAGCTATTTTCGTTTGTAAATATCGCTCGCCTAAAAAATGATGACTTATCTTCTGCAACATACAATTTTGAACAATTTGCTTATGCAATTGAGAGCAATTCGGAGCTAAGATAATGTCAAAAAATCCAGCACAAAGAACGACCTATGACGGTATAGTGATTTTAGTTGAAGGCAGAGATGATTATTTATTGGTAGAAAAATTAGCTACTAATAATAAACCTAATATTATTGATATGAATGGATATTCTAATTTAGCCAAAAAGCTAGGTGATATCGCTATTAGTACCAAAAACTTTCAGGATAATATAACTCACCTTTTAATTATGGTTGATGCTGATGATGATTTCACACGGCGCAAGCAAGAAGTATTGAGCAAATTAAACGCGGTTGGTATTTCATTATCTAGCACTTATCAGCTCGGATCAATTGAAGATTTCAATGACATAAAGGTTGGTTTTTATATCCTACCCGACAATAATAGTAGTGGCAGTTTAGAAACGCTTCTTTTACAAAGTGTAAAACATTCAAATATATTAGAATGTGCGGATAATATGATTCAATGCCGCAAAGCAAACGAAGCTGAATTTGATTGGAATACACAAAATAAATACGATAAAATTAAGTATCGACTACATATGAATGTTCTAGTTGTTGATTATGATTTTTATTACGATAGAACATTTATCTCAGAAATTGATTATTCTCACACCTGTTTTAATTCATTAAAACATTTTATTAATTCTTAATTGCATTGGTATATTCATATGGTAAGCCAAACTAACGAAGCAGCACTAGAAACAATTATTGAACAGTACTTAATCGCACAAAATGGATTCTATTCAGGAATCCCTGAGAGCTATGATAAGAAATTTGCGATTGATACTGAAAGATTTTGGAATTTCCTTGAATCAACTCAAGCTAGGGAATTAGCTAAGTTACAACGAAGCCCAGATTGGCAGCGTAAGATTCTTGAGCGACTAGATCGAATTATCAAAAAATATGGGATTTTACACCTGCTACGTAAAGGCTTAGATGTTGATGATGCTAAATTTACGTTTTTATATGTCTTGCCATTAGCCTCAAGTTCACAATCAATTAAAGATAACTTTGCTAAAAATCAATTTAGTGTTACGCGTCAGGTTCGCTATTCTATCAGTAATCCACTGGAAGAAATTGATATGGTTTTATTTGTCAATGGCTTACCATTAATAACGATTGAACTTAAAAATCCATGGACAGGTCAAACGGCTAGATTGCATGGGCAAAATCAATATAAATTTGAACGAAATATCAACGAGCCATTATTAAACTTTTCACGCTGTTTGGTGCATTTTACGCTTGATACCGATGAAGCATATATGACAACTAAATTAAATGGCGCCAAAACTTTCTTTTTGCCATTTAATAAAGGCAATAACTACGGCAAAGGCAATCCGCCCAATGAGTTTGGTTATAAGACCGATTACCTATGGAAAGATATTTTTACCCGCGAAAGTTTGAGCAATATTATTCAGCATTTTGTGCGTTTGGATGGCAGTAGTAAAGATCCATTAAACAAACGTACTCTGTTTTTTCCTCGCTATCATCAGCTTGATGTTGTTCGTCAATTAATTGATAACGTTAGTACTAATGGTGTTGGTAAAACTTATCTTATTCAACATTCTGCTGGCTCAGGTAAATCCAATTCAATAACATGGGCAGCCTATCAACTAATCGAAGCGTATCCAGCAAAAGACGGCATTCATGGCGCCAAAGGCGTAGATTCACCACTCTTTGACTCAGTTATTATTGTAACTGACCGTCGTTTACTAGATAAACAGCTGAGAGAAAATATTCGTGAGTTTTCCGAAGTGAAAAATATAGTTGCTCCAGCCTATAATTCGCAAGAACTTAAATCAAGCTTAGAAAATGGCAAAAAAATCATTATCACTACTATTCAAAAATTCCCATTTATCGTTGATGGTATAGCCGATTTAAGTCATAAAAATTTTGCGGTAATTATTGATGAGGCTCATAGTTCACAGAGTGGAAGTGCTGCGGATAATATGCAGCGTGCAATGGGAAATAACTCTGATGACGATCTAGATACTGATGATACCCAAGATAAAATTCTAGCTTATATGACATCACGTAAAATGCGTGGTAATGCCTCATATTTTGCATTTACAGCAACCCCCAAATCAAATACATTAGAAAAATTTGGTGTACAACAGGATGATGGCAGGTTTAAACCATTTCATTTATACTCGATGAAACAAGCAATTGAAGAGGGTTTTATTCTCGATGTCTTGGCAAATTACACAACATACCGCAGTTATTATGAGATTGAAAAATCGGTTGAAGATAATCCATTATTTGACACTAAAAAAGCACAAAAAAAACTTCGTTCATATGTTGAAAGCCATCGACAAACAATTAAAACCAAAGCCGAGATTATGCTTGAACACTTTATTGGTAAGGTTGTAAACACCAAAAAACTCAAAGGCAAAGCTAAAGGCATGATAGTGACGCAAAATATTCCTGCGGCAATTCGTTACTTTCAAGCTGCTCAAGAAGTTTTAGCTCACTACGGTAATCCATTTAAAGCATTAATCGCATTCTCAGGTAGTAAATTAGTTGATGGAATTGAATACACTGAGGTTGGTTTAAACGGCTTTGCTGAAAATGAGACTAGGGATAAATTTGATAGTGATGAATACCGCTTATTAATTGTGGCCAATAAATATCTAACAGGCTTTGATCAGCCAAAATTATGCACCATGTATGTTGATAAAAAATTGCAAGGTGTTCTTGCGGTTCAGGCATTATCTCGATTGAACCGAGCAGCGGATAAACTCGGCAAGAAAACCGAAGATTTATTTGTACTAGATTTTTTTAACTCCACTGAGGACATTAAAGAATCGTTTGATCCATTTTATACATCAACATCACTTAATCAAGCAACCGATGTAAATGTATTACATGAATTAAAGGCAATTTTAGATGAGTCTGGTATTTATGAATGGAGCGAAGTAGTTGATTTTACCAATAAATATTTCGAAAATGCTCGTGCTGATGAATTAAGCCGTATTATAGATATCGCAGCAAATCGATTCTGTATTGAACTAGAACTTGATAGTTCAAATAAAGCCGACTACAAAATCAAAGCTAAGCAATTTGTTAAAATATATGGGCAAATGGCTGCGATTATTTCTTATGAACGTCTTGAATGGGAACAACTATTTTGGTTTTTAAAATTCCTTATTCCAAAATTAATAATTGCTGATCCAATGCAAGATGTATTAGATGAATTATTAGAATCAATTGATTTATCTACTTATGGCTTAGAGCGTGTAAAACTCAATTCTGTGATTAGTTTAGATGCAGATGAAAGTGAGCTTGATCCGCAAAATCCAAACCCACGTGGTGCGCATGGTGGTGAAGAAGAGCATGATCCGTTAGATGAAATTATTAGCAATTTTAATCAAAAATGGTTTCAAGGTTGGGAGGCAACTCCAGCAGAACAGAGAGTTAAATTTATCAATTTAGCCGAAAGTATGCGCGCACACCCCGACTATAAGCCAAAATATGAAGAAAATGCTGACCCTCAAACGAGAGATTTAGCGTTTAATAAAATATTTGAGGATGTAATGGCTGCGAACCGCCGTAAAGAACTAGAACTATATCGGATGTTAGCGCAAAGTGAGGCATCAAAGCATGCATTCCAAGATACCTTGAAACAAACTTTAGCCAGAATTTCTACATAAACGAAAATCAAATCAACCTTAATTTGCTAAACTACCGCATCTGGATTACGCAGCTGCAAGCGCCATAAATACGCATATTGACCATTCTGTGCCAATAATTCGGCATGGCTGCCAACTTCAATAATCGCACCGTGTTCCAGCACATAAATCCGATCGGCATTAACCACCGTCGATAAACGATGCGCAATTGATAAGGTTGTGCGACCTTTGGACACTTCGAGCATAGCTTGTTGAATCATATCTTCGGTGTGATTATCTAAGGCTGAAGTAGCTTCATCTAAAATTAAAATAGCAGGATTTTTCAGAATTGCTCGTGCTAAGGCGATGCGTTGGCGCTGTCCGCCTGAGAGTTTTTGTCCACGTTCACCAACTAGTGTTTGATAACCCTCGGGTAATTGCTGAATAAAGTTATCGGCTTCAACCAATTTAGCCACCCGCAAGACTTCATCCAGCGACGCGGTAAAGCTACCATAACGAATATTATCTGCAATGCTACCATCAATCAAGAATGTTTCTTGGCTAACTACACCGATTTGGCTGCGCAGTGAATTTAGGCTTAATTCATCAATTGGTTGCCCATCCAATAAAATTACACCAGATTGATTTTGATAGAAACGTAACAGCAATTTAACCAGCGTGGACTTCCCCGAGCCAGTGCTGCCCACAAAAGCGATATTTTCACCTGCTGCAATTTTAAACGACAGATGTTTAAATAATTGCTCACGCTCTTGATAAGCAAAATCTACCGCTTTAAATTCTAACTGACCTTGACAAGGTTGTGCGATTTCTTTAGTACCAACTTGAATTTGAATTGGCGCACTCAATAACCCCATTACGCGATTAATCGATGCCATTGAGCGTTGATACATATCGGTCACTTGCGCCAAATAAGTTAACGGCCATAACAAACGCTGCGATAAAAAAATCAAAATACTATATGATGCAACTTGAATTTGTCCCTCAAGGGTTAAAATTCCACCATAAATTAGCGCGCCTAGAAAACCACACATAACCGCCATGCGAATGACAGGAGTTACCGCCGCGGACATCACAATCGCCGCTTTGTTCGCATTAACATAATTGCCACTAAGTTTGGCTACCGCATCCAGTTCATGCGTTTCACTGGTAAAACTTTTAATCGTTGCCATGCCTGATAAATTAGTATTCAATTTACCATTTAGTTCACCTGCCGAATTACGCACCCTCAAATAACGTGGGGCTAATTGATGGCGAAAGAAAAACACACCAAGAATAATTAGTGGGATTGGCATAAAACTCAACAACGCAACTGGCGTTGAAATCACAAAGAAAATTACCCCAATAATCAGCGTTGAACCGACAATTTGAATAATCTGATTCACACCATCATTAATAAAGCGCTCTAATTGATTAATATCATCATTTAAAATCGCCATCAAATTACCCGTGGCTTTATTCTCGAAATATTCCAGTTCTAATTTTTGAATGTGTCCATAGGCATCAAGGCGCATATCATGCTGTAAATGTTGCGCTAAATAACACCACTTTAACGAGTATAAATATTGAAAAGTTGACTCGAGTATCCAGATTAATCCCGTGAATAACCCCAGCACAATTATTTGTAATTTAACATCATGTATGCCAAAATGTGCCAGCATTGAATCTTGGCGTTTGACGATTACATCAACCGCAACCCCGATCAAAACCTCAGGTAAAATATCAAAAACCTTATTTAAGAGTGAGTATAGCGCCGCCAAACTTATATCAAAACGATATTTTTTACTATATTTGAATAATTTAAATAATGGATGCACAACTACTCTTTCATAACAGTTCGCTCAACAAATCCCGGCTACACTCAATTCTTTCATTTTTTGTTTTGATCAGCAATTTCAGTGATATTTCTAACAATATTATTCGCAATGGAATCAAGTGGTAAATCATTGTCATCGGTTCCAAACGGATCTTCCAATTCTTCAGCCAACATTTCTAAACCTAATAAAATATATACCAAAACGAGCAATAAAGGAATAATTAAGTAACCAAATTGCTCCGCCCAACCAAAAGGAAAAATTAAAGCATAAAATAATAAACCTTGTTTAACAAAAAATGCAAACGCTGTAGGCGGTGGAGTATTTAAAATTCGTTCACAACCACCGACCATATCAATTAAATTAACTAAATGATTATCCAACGAAGTATATTGCTCAAAACGCAATTGATTATTATCACGTAATTCATTAATAATTTTATACATTCTATCGGCCAATAACATGACGGGATGAGATATATCGCTTGAGTCTAAGCCGATTTTTTGAAATTCAGCCGCAATTCCCACACGATCTTGCCGTAGGTGAAATTTAAGTACCATTGGAAAAGCACGCAGATAATCATAAAACTCCTGATGTTCTTCAAGTCCAATAAATGTATCAAATTTCAGCCCAAGATTGCGGCAATTATTGACAATTGCCCCCCATAAGACGCGCCCTTCCCACCAACGAGAATAAGTTGTATTTACCCTAAAACTAATAATTATCCCGAGAATAAAACTAAAAATCAGATGAAATTGCCCTAAATTAAGATTATTAATCTTATCAAAAAAAACCCACGTACGATCCAAATGCACAATAATTATGGAATATAGCGCAATCAAGCTCATCACAGGAATTAATTGACGAAAAATTTTTTCACGGTGAAACAGCACCATATGCCGTAACCAAGTATTAATATTTTTAGTTTTACCTAATTTCATGTTAATTTATATCCAATCTTTTATTCAATTTCATTAATTTGTTTCCCCGTAAAAGCATTTTTAATCGCATTATCCATCCGCCGTGAGGCAAAATCACTGGTTACTTGATTCAGCGTTTCAACTAATTGTTTCACCTTGCTGCTAGCTGCTTCGAAATCAGTAACTTTTTGCTCAATGGCAATTTTTAACTTCATGCACGCATGATTAATTTGCGTAAATTCGCTTTCATTTAATAATTCAGCATCCGCAATTAAAGCTTTTTCTACCGATTCAAGAATTGCTCGAGCATCCACCAAAGCCTCTTGATACATACGTTGTTGCATATCGCTATCAGCATAGCTAATTGAATCATGTAACATCTGCCCAATTTGTTCATCATTCAATCCATAGCTGGGTTTTACCTCAATAAAACTACTCACACCGCTGAGAATTTCTTTAGCGCTCACCGATAATAAACCATCAGCATCAATTTGATAGGTAATGCGAATCCGCGCTTGTCCAGCCACCATTGCAGGGATGCCGCGTAAGGTAAACTTCGCTAACGAGCGACAATCTTTAACCAACTCACGTTCACCTTGCACAATATGCACACTCATCGCGGTTTGACCATCTTTATAAGTGGTAAAATCTTGCGCACGCGCCACTGGAATCGTTGAATTGCGCGGAATTATTTTCTCTACCAAACCGCCCATAGTTTCAACACCGAGTGATAATGGCGTGACATCAAGTAGCAACCAATCATCATCCTTATTGCCAATTAACACATTAGCTTGAATTGCCGCCCCAATCGCCACCACCTCATCGGGATTAATTGAAGTTAACGGCGCACGTCCAAAAAATTCATGGACCGCTTGACGAATCGCCAGCATGCGCGTTGAACCACCAACCATAATTATCTCGTCAATACTATCTTTATCTAATTTAGCATCGCGCAAGGCTTTTTTAATCGGTAAAATGGCTTTTTTTACTAAATTAAGTACAATTAACTCATATTCACTGCGCGTTATTGTTAAATTAACAATCCGCTTATTTGAGAGCACGGCACTGAATGCAACTTTTTCCAGCGTGGCTAATTGCTCTTTAACTAATTTAGCCTTAGTTATCAATTGTGCGGTATCTTCATCGGTTAATTGCGACAGATGTGACTTTTCCAAAATATGACAAAATAAGCGATGGTCAAAATCATCACCACCTAAACTTGTGTCACCACTTACCGACAGTACCTCAAACACACCTTTAGCAAGGCGCAAAATTGAGACATCTAACGTGCCACCACCAAGATCATAAATTAAAAACGTGCCTTCATTTTTACTATCTAAACCATAGGCAATTGCCGCCGCAGTTGGTTCATTCAACAAACGTAACACATTTAACCCAGCTAGTTCACCCGCATGTTTAGTTGCTTGGCGTTGAGCATCATCAAAATATGCAGGCACGGTAATTACCACCCCAGTTGGCTCCTCACCCATCGCCTCCACGGCAACTGTGCGCAAATACTGCAAAATATCCGCCGATACTTGTACTGGATCTTTAATCCCACTGCGCGTATTAATTTGGATATTGCCAGTTTTTGCAACAAATTTATATGGATAGGTTACCTCAGGATTCAAATCTGCAAAACTACGCCCCATAAAACGTTTAATTGACACCAAGGTATTGGCTGGATCGCTAATCCGTAATCTATGTGCTGGCGTACCAACACTCAAGTTCTCAGAACCATAATTGACGATCGAGGGAATCAATTTTGCCCCATGAATATCCGCCAAAACCGTAGCTTCACCACTTTTAACCGTTGCCACCAATGAATTTGTGGTGCCTAAATCAATTCCAATTGCAATATTGCGCTGATGAGGCGCACCTGCCATATCTGGTTCTGCGATTTGTAATAATGCCATTTTTTATCCAATTCTCTAAATTTTATTTATAATTTACATTTGTGCCAAAATATTACTAACCAACTGCTCTAATTTGCTATAAAAAGCCAATTGTTTAACTAACTCACCAATCTCAGTGTAATTTTTAGCCCCAAATAATTGCTCAATTTGTAATTCAAGCTGTTGGCTTTGCGTTTGCAACTGTTTTTCAATAACCTCAAGTTCATCAAAATCCTGTTCCAATTCAGCAGCGCTAATTTGCTCACGCCACTCAATTTGCTCAAACAAGAAACTTGGCGCAAATTTAGTATCGTGCACTAAATCTAACTTAATGCCATGCAACTGTAATAAATAAATAGCGCGCGACAAGGGCTGCAACAGCGTTGTGTAGGCTTGATTAATTAGGCTGGAAGCAGCCAGTGCTTGATTTAATTGCTCTTGAACTTGTGAGGCAAAATTATCGGGGTGAAATTGCTTTTGTAACGCGCGTAAATTTTCTTGTAATTGCGTTAAATTTAATTTATATTCTTCGGGTTGCTGAAATAATTCAAAATAATTTTGTTGGGAAATATGCGTTAACATCTTTACTCTTAACCTTTAATCTAGAAGATATTATTTATAAAATATAGCGTGTGGGATCATCAAGATGATTGTACATTAGTTGAGTATATGCGGACAATGTTTAAATAATAAAGCTCTTGCCACAGAAAAACCCATGACAAAAAGCCCCAACTAGTGGAGCTTTTTTTGCTAAACATCTGAAAATTTTATAAAATAGTAGGTGTTTGCACTACATGTCTGCAAATAAAACATCTCTAAAATGTAACCAACAGAATGGGTTAACATTTTAAACGGTGAAGCTTTCACCACAACCGCATTCATCTTTAACATTTGGATTGGTAAACTTAAAGCCCTCTTGAATGCCCTCACGGGTATAGTCAAGTATGGTACCATCCAAAAATTGCAAACTTTTGGCATCGACAAAAATCTTAATTCCATTGGATTCAAACATCTGGTCGTCTTCTTTAGCTTGATCGACAAACTCAATCTTATAGGCTAAACCCGAACAACCTGTAGTCTTAACCCCCAAACGCAAACCAAGTCCTTTGCCACGTTTAGCTAAAAAGGTTTGCACGCGTAATGCAGCATTTTCAGTTGCACTAACTGCCATAATTATCTCCTAATGTTGATTTTTACTGCGATAGTCTTCAATTGCAGCTTTAATTGCATCTTCAGCTAATACCGAGCAATGAATTTTCACAGGTGGCAATTCTAGCTCATCAGCAATATCACTATTTTTAATCGCTTGCGCTTGATCCAAATTTTTACCTTTTAACCATTCAGTAACCAATGAAGAGGATGCAATTGCCGAGCCACAACCATAAGTTTTAAATTTAGCATCTTCAATAATGCCATTTTCACCAACTTTAATTTGTAATTTCATTACATCACCACAAGCTGGAGCACCAACCATGCCTGTGCCAACCTGCGCATCGTTTTTATCTAAGACACCAACGTTACGTGGATTTTCATAATGATCAACTACTTTATCTGAATAAGCCATGATAATTCTCCTTATATTTAATGTAAAATTACATCGCGATTAGTGTCATGTGAATTCCATTTGAAATTCGCCACATCAATACCGTCTTGGAACATCTCCCATAATGGAGATAACTCACGTAATTTATTTACTTTTTCTACCACTAATTTAATTGCATAATCAACTTCTTCTTCGGTGGTAAAACGGCTAATACTAAAGCGAATTGAGCTATGCGCTAATTCATCATTGCGTCCAATTGCGCGTAAAACATACGAAGGCTCTAATGATGCTGAGGTACAAGCCGAACCGCTAGATACCGCTAAATCTTTAATCGCCATCATCATCGATTCACCCTCAACATAATTTAAACTTACATTCAAATTATGCGCTACACGATGCTCCATATCACCATTGACATAAACTTCTTCAAGCTGTTGTAATCCTGCTAATAATTTATCGCGTAGATATTTAATTCGTGGTAATTCGCTTGCCATTTCTTGCTTAGCTAATTCAAAAGCCGCCCCCATACCAACAATTTGATGTGTCGGCAAAGTACCCGATCTAAAGCCACGTTCGTGACCACCACCATGAATTAAGGCTAATAAACGCACGCGCGGTTTACGACGAACATATAAAGCTCCAATTCCTTTTGGCCCATAAGCCTTATGTGCAGAAAAACTCATCAAATCAACATCTAATTGATTTAAGTTAATTTCAAATTTACCCACGGCTTGTGCTGAATCGACATGGAAAATTATTCCACGCTCGCGACATAATTTACCGATTGCTGGAATATCTTGAACAACTCCAATTTCATTATTTACATACATCACTGAAATTAAAATTGTATCTGGGCGAATTGCTGCCACCAACTTAGTCAAATCAATTAAGCCATTGGCTTCAGGATTTAAATAAGTCACTTCAAAACCAATTCGCTCCAATTCACGCATGGTATCTAAAGTCGCTTTATGCTCGGTTTTAATGGTAATTAAATGTTTACCTTTATCTTGATAAAATTGTGCTGCACCTTTGATTGCTAAATTGATGGATTCAGTTGCACCTGAGGTCCAAATAATTTCCTTGCTATCACAACCAACCGTTGCCGCAACTTGCTCACGAGCATGCTCAACTGCAGCCTCAGCACTCCAACCAAAGCTATGTGAACGCGAGGCAGCATTACCAAATTCTTCGGTAAGATATGGCATCATTTTTTCTAAAACCCGTGGATCCAATTTAGTTGTAGCTGCGCTATCTAAATAAATTGGTAATTTTAAAGTCATTTTTTAATTCCTTTTAAGTACGGCAAAACATAATTTTAGTTGGTTCTTTAGTCTCGGATTTAGGCTCTTTCGAGTTTCGTGTGGGTAAGTCTAAAAACTTAACCCACCCATTACTAAATAAATTAAAGCTTTAAAATTAGTTAATGTTCTAAATCCCTTTGCTCTTCGCTTCAAGTTTTGAATACCACA